>Ga0209611_10005585_pt1 | contig 21009 bp, 9 predicted proteins | sample S1TSphgellanicum_3_FD_187693 | JGI IMG/M metagenome (GOLD analysis project Ga0209611, IMG submission 187693) | Host-associated microbial communities from peat moss isolated from Minnesota, USA - S1T2_Fc - Sphagnum magellanicum MG (SPAdes) (version 2) | ecosystem: Host-associated > Plants > Peat...
TTTTTTTCCTTTGGCACCCACAATTCTCCCAAATTTCAATTATTTTTTTGGGTGAACAAGACAAGTTTAATGCATTCAGGTATGGCCAAAACTTTTGTGTGTGGTCAAGTGCATTTTTTTAGTGCACTACTAAGTCTTTTTTTTTTTTGTTTTTTGGGTGAACAACACAAGTGTAGTAGTGCATTCAAGTATGGCCAAATTTGTGTGTGTGGTCAAGTTCATTAAACTAGTGCTATATTTGTCAAATGTGGCCTTTCATGCATGGATTGGCTCAATCTTTGTTGTGTTGTTTATTATTAAACCTAGATAGATATGTGGATTCTTCCAAATGGATACATTATTTATGGGGGCATCCTTTCCTAGGCTTCTAGAAAGTGTGAGCGGTGTGCATCTTGTAAGTCATGGCAATTTATTTTGACTTGGGTGGTGGGGGACACACCATACAGCCTTTTTTTTTAATTGGCAAAATTTTGTATCAAAAAAAGAAAAATTCAAAATTCAAAATTTGAAAATCAAGTAATTTTGGAATTTTACAATCGCCGGAAGTGAGGAGGAAAAAAACAAATTAATAAAAGTCACCAAGATTTCTATACTTGGTTTTTAATGTGTGGCCAAAATATTAAAAAATGATTCAGGATTTCTATGTCATATTTGGTTTATAGCCAGATTTGGCTAAATCTTACCACAGATGATCGTCACTTTTTCGACATCTTCCTGTGGATGATAGCCACTTTGGCTACAAACAAAAATTCTTGAAAAAAAACACTGACAACTTGTGATTTTGAACACACCATATTTTTAAAGAGATTCAATGCCAATACCAGCTGATATGTTCAAAAGTAGATACCCGCCCAACATTGATTGGGGGACAACAACTATTGGATCATTTCCATGGTATGAGTTAGTACCCCTTGTTGTTCACTCATATCCATACCCACCATTATAACCTATATACTAGTGTAAAAATTATACACAAATATATAATAGGGTACCTGAATTGGGCTAGTGCCTAGGTTTGAAAACACAACATATGTGACCAATGAGATTGTTCGAATTGGAGCCTTGAATTGTTTCGAGAAATTTGCTTCGGAAACTGGCTCTACATGTTATATTACTTTCATAGACTTTGTGCCTCGGTGTGAAGAAAAAACTTCGAGACCAAAAGATTGTTGGAATTGGTGCCTCAAGTTGTTTTGAAGAGGTGCTCTAGTGAAGAAATTCTTTAAGGTTGCATGTGAGCTTTTGCACCCAATTTTAGCTACTAACATATGCTTGTTTTGTTTCTATTAAAGGATGCACAAATCTTAACATTTAGATATGCATTTGTCAACCATGCAACCTCCTCCTCCTCATACTAAAGAACAAGATTCTAGCACATTACTTGAGTTCTTTTGTTTACTCACTTATGTTTTTGTTGCATCACGTGTTCTCTTGACTTTCATCTGAATTGCGTATTTTTAAATGTCGATGTGACAAATGTATTCAACTCAATGGAGTGAAAGGTTATGTTCTAAGACGTGGAGGAACAAGAGATGATGGCATTGTTCAATGCAACTCTTTTGTCTTTTTTGTTTGCACATTTTGTGCATCAAAGTCTCATTTTATATTATAATCATTGTAATCACAAGGATGATGTCATCAGCATTACATGGAACCTACCAAGATGATCTTTTTAGAGAATCTTTGTTTTCCAGAGCCCACCATAGAACACTATAACTTTACAATAGCTTGTTTTCTTTTGTGTTTGATCCCCACCATTTTTTTAATGGCATTCACAATTTAGTTCTTTCATAGTTGGTCACACTACTAGCTTTCAAACGTTTAGCGATTAGTTCCTTCCATGGCAATAAAAAAAATTTGATGTTTACATCAACACAAAGTGTGATTATCAAAAATTGCAACATCAATTATCAAACTACCATCAATTTTTAAGCTGATTTTTATCTAATAACTAGCAGTGGTGAAAGAATTGAATAGCCACCCATTATAGGAACTATCGGATGTTAAAACATGAAAAAATCAATGAAATAGAACATGCTTAAAAATTGCATAATAAAACATGAAAGACCACATGAAATAAAACATGCTTGAAAATTGTTAACCAACTTTAAAAATTGGTTATGTTCAAATTTGAGTGCAAGAATTCTAAGATTCTAAGTCTATTGAATTTTAAGGATGTGAGAGGCAACAACTTAGCCCATGTTCTTTTTACTTAATATGTCATCATGTTTGTAACTTTTGAAAAATAGATTTTATTCCAACAAAATAAAGTAACCATGTTAGGATTAGATTTTATGTCTTTTTTTCCAATGACCTCAAGAATTGTCAACATATGATCTACTAATATTAGTGAAAAGACAATCCATTTTTGAAAATAACTAAGTTAAATATATGATTTGAAATTTTAAACCATCAAAGTTCTTTCATATGCAAATATTTAAAGAACTAGAAGTGATTTTTATTTTTTTAATTAGATGATTTTACTCAACATAGTTGACACTAACTAACTAATTTTTACATATTTGCACCAATAATGTTTGGAGATGAAGGGTTCCAAAGGTTCCTAGTTGTAGTTCTAATCATTTTATATATTTATTTATTTATTTAACTATCTTATTCAAAAGTCAACCAAATTAAGGAAATTAGAACCTTCAATTTGACCAAAATTCAAGATATGAAGACAAATTTGTTGTGAAAAAATATAGTAATACAAAATAATGGGTCAAAATCCTCTTACCACCAAGATTCCAATGATATTTTTAATTTCATACTTCATCTTCAAATTTCTTTAAGGAACTTCCACCACTACCACTAACTACTCATAAACAATTTCAAATCCTATGCAATAAACATTATTTGGTGTTCATTTTCAATACTTTGTACTAACTTTCATTAAAATGTATTCACTTTAAAGATACCCAACAATTGAAACTGAAACCAAGGATTGAGGGTGAAATTTAAAGTTTAAACTAAGGATCACTTTAAGGATAAATTCAATGAGTCTCAATTATATATGTTCTAAAATATGCAAACTCCCAACCTAGTAAGTCAAGAGGTGGCAATAGTGTTGGCCACCTCACTTTCCACCTATTGCCAACCTTTAGCCTGTTCCTTATGACTTGTATGGTTGTTTGAACATTGATTCATTTTGGCAATTAGTACTTTGGATTTATGCTGTAATAATTTACTTCAAATGTATGTCCTTCTTTCCTCCATGTCCTTCTTGGTCAAGGTTGTTTCATTTTTTCATAATGGAGTTAAGTTAATTTATGTCTTCTTTTGACCCTATGTTTTTGTTTTGTGTTACATAAGGCAAATCTATTCTCCTTTTTATTATAATAAAAACATCATTCCATTCTATAATTTTTAAACATTTAAAAATTATTTTAAACATTCAAAATTACATGTATAAAAAAAATATGCTTCCAAGAACTTTTATCACTTACAAAACATTTTGTTGAAATCCAATTATCCTACAAACATTTGGACAAAGGTTATTATCTTATAAATATTTGTACTAGGGTTATTACATAATAGTATTTCATTTAATGACACAAATGTAAAGTGAAATTGTTTATCAAATACCTTTAGTTATTAATAAACAATATACTACCAAAAGACATTCAACTTTATGATATGATAACTGATATGCAAATAGTTTTATGAATCTAATCCAATTGGCATCACAAATTACATGTATGCTCAAACCTATACTTTATATCTCACATACCAATGCATCAAATTTGATAGGTTTTGACATGTTATAGACCCATTTATGTTTTTTTAATGATTTTTTATGCAAGATGTTGTGTATGGATGTGATATCAAATAGGTATTTTAGGCTAGTTAGATATTTGAGTTAGGATGAATTAGTTAAAATAATTATGGACTAGGGAACTTGATCTCTTATGTTTTGAACAATACAACTTTTTTTTTGGTCATCCTAGGGTCTATATGGCAAGTTTTGGATAGTAGGACTTTGTTTCCATTTTGGGTGTATAAGTTAAGTTTTTATAATTGGCAATTAGTTAAAATTTTTGACATGTGATGCACTAAAATAATGACAATTGTTAAGATTGGGTAGTTCAACTTTAACTCTATTCAACTCTTCTACATTCTAGTAAAGGTCCTTCTTTCTTTGGTTTTGCATTTTTTAGGAGATTGAAATAGATAAAGAGGTTGGAATTATGATAAAATAAGGAGTATGGGAAACAATTGTTGTTATTGAAGCAAAAAAGGGAGGCAACATGATGAGTAAATGAGGAAGGACAAAAAGGGTAAATGAGAGGGGAGACAAACCAGGACATTTTGGGGAGGGGTTATGTTGTCTATGCATTTTTTTGGTTTTTTTTTCCCTTGGACACACAAGAAAATAATGAGGCAAAGTATGAAACTTGAAAAGGATGTTTAGGGAGATGGGGGTTCTATTTTGCTAGATAAGAGCCTTGTTTTCAATAAAGGATGTCGGGTGAAATGAAAAATTGAATGAACTTGTGTTATTTAGGATTGAAAAACACAATAAAAAAAGGGGAAGGTGCTTTATGAGAGTGTTATGCAAAGTACCTAACATAATTCATGGTTTGTTGTTTGTAATATTGTTTGGTGTTTGGAAATTTTGCTTCATGTTTAATTAACCCATGGTGAAAGTCTAATTATAAAAGGATAAGTAGGAGACAAAAAAGGAAGTTATGAAGGGTGAGTTGTGAAATGTTTCTTATCAAGTTGTTTTTTTCCATGTTCAAATAAATAGTAAAGGGGGTATAGAAAAGAAATTATCATTGGGGTAAAATCAAAATTAAAAAAAACCACACCAATAATACCAAAACAATTATGAACCACATCAATTTTTTAAAATATATAATCATAAATTAAGTCAAATGAAATCTTTTAAAAGGGCCCCAAAAAGAGCATGAATGGTTCCTTTTAGTGTGATTTTACCCATTGTGAAAGTTTGATTTAATAATTTTTTTTAAAAAAAAACTTGTCAGTTAAGATGTGATCAAAGAATCTGATTAATTGAAAATAATTTTTAAATAATAATTTTAGTGCATAATAGTATGCCCATAGCACCAATCGTTGGGTAGAATCTAAAGGGGATGATATCACAACCCATTATGTTAAACATATAGATAGTTTGGTCAATTAGATGTTTTGTTGTTTAGTGATAACAATGGGATGCATTTTCATTATTATTGTGAATACCCTTGGTACAATATAACATAAGAGAGAATAAGAACCTTAACTACTATTTGAATGATTCAAACAAATGAACAACATTGAGATTATAAGGAATAGGAAAAAAATAGTAATTTAAGGTTGGGGCATTGAGATTGTGAACAAAAGATGAAAGCTAAAAAATCAACTTGGGGTGTTCTATCATAAGTTATTGTATCAAATCCAACTCTTTCAACTCACCAAAAAGATGTGCAATCTTTTTGGGATAGTTCACCAAGAGGTCAAGGAGGATTGAATGAATTAATTGGGAGAACATTCAACTAGTTCAGGTGGGATAACCTTAATTATTTTGGAAATCATTAATGGCAATGGGTCAATCAAATGGTTGTTAATCTGGCAATAGGGTTTTTGACAACTCAAATGACTTCCCAACTTATAATATCGCCATATAGGCGTCAATTCCCAACTTCATCACCATCACCACTAGGGGGTTAATTTGATTCCATCACACCACCATCTAAGAGTTGTTCTAACCTTATGATCACACTACCATCTTCACCCGCCTAGGGCATGACCTATTCCAACCACTATCCCACCTATTTTTTCTATAATTACCTCAACCTGGAAAAGCAAGGAAAAAGGAGACTTTGATTCTCATGTTAAGTTGTTTGAACAAACATGTTGGACTAATGATGAACAAAGTGAAGAGTTTCAATTAAAGTTGTTTCCTTGCACTTTGAGGGGGGATGAATTTGATTGGTATATAAGATTTGAAAGTTAATTTCCTCGATGTACATGGGAAGAATTGAAGACAACTTTTAGATTTGGATTAATTAATCCTTGTGCATGACAAGATACCCATAACATTGATCCTTGGGTAGAATCCAAAGGGGATGAAAGCACAACCCATTATGTTAAACAAATAAAAAGTTCAAGGTATATTAATGGATTTATGTAATTAATTTAATTTTTTTTAACATAAGATAAGAATGGATTTCACCTTAAGATTGAGTATGGTAAAAAATTGTAATAAAATCTAGATGTCTCTATTAGAGAATCTAAATAAGAACTTGAAGTGATATTTTACTATAAAAAAAAAACTTGTGGAAAATCATGCTCTCAAAACTAAAACCTTGAATCATACTTTTTAATGGATAGTTTTTTCATATCTCATGCTATCATCAATTTTTATAAGTTTTGATATGTCAGACACATTTACATTTTCTTGATGATTTCTAATGCAAGATAGGAATGAAATTCATTTTAACATTGAACATGGTAAAACTAATGTAATGAAATTTATGTATTTACTTAAGAATTTGCAATAAGAGGGCTGAGATGATATATTTTAACCCAATAAATAGAGAAGTGAAACAAGCTTTCCCAAAGTTCAACCTCTCAATCATACTAAAGTGAAACAAGTTTCTATATTTGATAAACCTTCCATAATTTTAAAAATTGGAGAAATTGTTCATGAAAAAAATACTAGACTAGAATTTGAAGCAAATTTTTACTATTAATTATAGTATTTTATTCAAATTTATTGATAGTAGGTAGGAGTGGTTGAAAAGCTACTAGTTTCGTTGTTTTAAAAGGTAATTTACTTGCCTCCACTACTTTGGTTATTGTTCTAGAAGAATGAACTTGGTGGAGTTGGGTGTTTATAGTTTGGCCATTAAAATAAAATTTGGTTGGAAGATTTTAAATGATTGTGATTGGCACTTTTGTAAGAGGTAAATAAGATTACCTCAAATTCCTTAAAGGGTTGTTTTTATGTGTTAAGAAAGTGAAGTTGCATGAAGGAACTTTAAAAGAACATAATGTGTGTGATAAAGTAATGTGGAACTTGGAATGTATATGTTGAAGAAAAGTAGAGTTACTATAATGGAGTTTGTTTAATGGGAGTTTTCAAGCATTGCATGATTTTATAAATCATAGAGTATGTGTTTTAGTATGAAAATAATGCAATGTGGTTTTTCTTTCCTTGATGTATTTCAATATTGGAGTGTTATTTAGTATAATATGTGTTCAAGGTATGAGCTACTTATTTTGTAAAAAACTTGACTAGACTTTAAATGCATATATGGGATCAATTGTTGAAACTTTATCATAAATTGCAACAATCATTTACTAGAGTCATCATTCCATTGTAATAGTTTTGTTTCTTAAATGGTTTTTTATAATAAAAACTTACTTAAGTCAAATGACTCCTATACATATCATTTTCCCAAGATTGTTAAACTAGTAACAATTATTTCCTAATTTTTCAATACTAGTAATCTTTCACTATAAAAATCAATTTTCTTAACATAACTTGGTCATATGTAGTAAATCAAAATTGAGTGTTGTAGGGTGAAAGCACAAATAGGCCCAACTATTTGGATTGTCATGGTTGTATATTTTTTAGATTATAAATTAACTCAAAATGTCAAGCCACATTCAACATTAAGATTTTTTTTGTTAATATATAGATCCAATAGTTTTATTTTTCGTATTTTTAAGTGTAATATTCATATGACTATTGGAGTATTTTGATACTTGAATTGACTTGGATAACAATTCAAAATTCAAGGAAATTTATTGCATTACAATCTACATTAAATAGCTTACATACTGTTACTTTTATTTTGTCAAGTTTTTAACCTAATAAGACTAATATGTTATTGTTCACCTTGATAATATGTCATATTGGGTCCTTGAAAATAACTTTTTTCCATAAGTGAAAAGGTGCATTGGAAAAAAGATGCATGAATTTGGAACTATAATGTTAGAACATTAAATATTCTACCATAGATGTCAACCTAGATAAATTTTTAATTACACCAAATTGTGCATCATGAAAACACACCCATGGTCACTTTAATTAAAGCATTCTTCTTTAGAGTTTGCACTCTTCATCAAATGTAATTAATTGGGTAAAGGTTTATAGAAATAGTTAATTCATTTATTCATGTAGCAGTAGCAAATTTTATTTTATTTCTAAGGTTGTGGCCTATGAAGCCTACTTATTCACTAATTAAAATTTATGAAGGAATTTCACTTGCCAATTCTTTGAATTTTATTCCATTTTAATCCTTGATTTTATAAGGATCTTGTTGATCTTGTTGGGAAAAAAACTAAATTTTGTGGATTATTTTGAAGTTGATACGTCAATACTAATGGTTGGCATTATAACATTTGGCACAATATCAATAGTTGCAAAACGTTCAATAAATTTGACAAAAACATGGCAAAGCCAAGTACATTTGGATAAAAATGATGACAATTCATTGTTTTTTTAACTTGGAGGCAGACTTAATAGATTTAAAGGAATTACTCAATTAAAAATATTGAAAATAAGTATTTATCACAAAATTTATGGCAAAGATCTTCATGAATACAATAAATTAATTATTGTAGTCCAATTTAAGAATGAAAAAAAATTGGATTTTAACATTAACAAATTTGTTAACTCAACAATTAAACATAAGACTTCAAACTTGAAATCTTTGACATTTTTTAATTTTTTAATTGAAACAACATTTTAAAAAATTTATAGGGTTTGATACATTAAAAAAATTATAAATTATTAAAATTTTTCACAAATGAATCAATTAATTCTATTTATTGCAATGATCAAAACATAAAGTAGATATAAATTTTTTTTAAGTTATTAAAAAAATGACATCAATGTTAAATATACAAACTAAAAAGTGGATTATAATTGAAAGTTGAAACCAACTTTGGAGAGCTACTTATGGCTTCCATCTAAGATTAAAATGTTTTTGGCTAGTATCAGAAGACATTCATAATTTTAAGCTTTTAAGGAGTTTTTAAATGTGATAATTGTAAATTTATGAGAACTCCTGGTTGTGTAATCTATAAGAAGTTTAAAAATGCCCTAGTAAATGCAACTATGACCAAAAGAAGAAGGGATTGTGATGTGTGCTCTATTTTCTCCTCACTTGGAAACAAAACTTTGACACATTATGACATCACTTCACACTTCCCTTTCATTTTTTGGAAATAAAGAACCAAAAGGAACATGAAGGAGAGGTTCCTTTAGTTTCTTTCCTTCCAAAAATAGATAATTAAACTCCAAAGTTAGACACAAAAATTTTAAAAATTTTGTAACAAAAAGAAGTGAGGAATTAGGATATATAAATTGTTTAAATGCACATAGTGTTTAAATGTCAAGAAAACACTTCGGCTACTTGCTTTCAAGGATCTCAAATTGACCCAAACACTAAATCATAACATAAAAGTTCTCCTTTGGAGTTTCAACTAAAGCTCCTCCCACTACCAATTAATACATTTTGAAGTGAAATACATGCATACTTTCAAATTGGAAACATTGATTAATGACAAGTCCATTGATGATCCTACCATGAGATTCTAGTTATTCCTTTCTAATATGTGAGAATGTGAGAAATTGAAAAATAGACCTATCTTATTTTTTCTTGAAGACCAAGAACATACCATAACTTCAAAAATAAAATGGGTAAATTGTTTATAGCATCAAAATTTCACACCATTCCTACCATGTTGGTGTTTTTTTAACCCAAATATTTTTTTGACAAATATAGAAAATGATTACAATTTAGTTTCATCTTGCAACCTCCACACTTTCCATTTATCTAGTTGTCTTTTCACACACTAATCCTTCATTATATTCCCCTCATTTGCCACATTTAATTTCCTTCACCAAAATCTTCTTGTTGCAATATTTCACAAAACTAAAAAGATTACATTGTGCCCAAGTTTTCAACCTAAAAATTCAAATTCTAGTTATATCTCCTCCAAATATACTACATGCTATTAACTTCTTTCACATGCACCACAAAACTTTCTAGCTTGCTCCTTCTTTCCTTAAATTTTTCATCACCACAATACAATCCCAAACAAAGCCTTTGAAAGCTTTTGAAAGCTTTTGAATTCTTATTACCCAACTCCTAATTCTTACATAAAACCCATTGCAAATTGATTTCATGCAATTGACAATAGATTGATTTTTTAAATGTAGGCTTGCAAAAGGAAATGACAACTCAAAAATTAATTTGTAAAACATGAATAGAAAAGTCCTAATGTATTTGGAAGGACTTGACAAGCAAAACTTTTCTTAACAAAAGGTGGGGCATTCTAAAAAGTAGAATGCTTGCTTTAGTGGTCATTTTGTTTATCTCATGATAGTTGATGGGTATCCACCAAGTATCATGGGAACAAATGAAGAAAACCTATGTTTGTGCTTTAGGTCAATTAACTTGGTCTTGGTTTAGAATTTTTGGTAAAATGGAAGACTCTTTGGTTTCAAATTTAAGAAACAATTTCAAAAATTAAAACCGATCAATTTTGGAACCAAATTCAATTTCTTAATTGTTGGTTATTAGGTTGATGGTTCTAAGCTTTATGAAATCAAAATGTCCTATTGAGATTTTCAAAGTGTATTCTTTTATTCCTACCTAGGTAGAATTTCTTATTGTACCTTACACCATGTGTAAGATCTCAGTCAAAAAGTCAATAATACCTTACATGCTTTTTCTTCAAATCCTTCTTTTAGTTTAGATTTCTTTTTTTTAACTATTTTTTTCTTTTCATTCGAAAAAGGATATCTTATAAGTCAAAATCTTTACAATTATGTTAAATGCAAGAAATTAAAAGAAAAGAAAAGAAAAATTGTGATAAGGACAAATCAATGAGTTAAAAGAAAAAAAACCATAAACCATTAATATTTTTGAAATTATTTTCTAAAAAAAATTATAAAAAAAAAACATTGAGTAAAAAAAATTTATGAAGTATTATAAATGTTGTAGAAAGACATATCCAGATACATAATGCTAAGTATCAAAACTTTTGGCCACTAAAATCATAGCAATAAAAACCTCCAATCATAATTCAAAAAAAAGTAAAATGATAATGATATATTAATATACATTTATTTCAAGTGGAAAAAAATATTTTGTAGGTCCAACATCAATAAAAAAATCAGACGCATCCATTAATGAAGTAGAAACAATAATTTCAAGTAGAAGCAAGGCTGGTCAATTGAAAGAACATAAGACAAATGTAGGGAAACAACACCTCCAAATCAAACAAATAGCAAGTAGTCAACTAAATTTGTTAATTGTCTCATGTGTTAAACCAAGGTTGTGTCACCACAATAGAAGGAAGGTGAAGATCTATTGATGCAAGAATAGTTGAAGAAGAATGAACCATGTAATTGATGGTAATTGGATAGTTGTTCAAGTTGCTAAAAACATGACCACACACAATATTAACAATAACAACTCCCATTGGTAAACGACAATGAATGGATTTTAAATGGACCCTGTACTTCAAAAGCTCGTTGTCAAACAACTCATTGTACACATTGTCGTCAAACATATTGACATTAGATTTCTTGGAAGATTCTTGAGGAACATGAACAACGGCTTTTCTAGTGGTAGAAACATGATCAATAGTATAATCAACAATATCATTTGTAGGAGCCACAACATTAAGAACTTGAAAGCTTATTCCAACAAACTTAGAATTTGAAAAATCACTGGCAAAACTTCTTGCAAAAAACAAACATAAAAAAAACATATTATCAAAAACAAAACAAAGTAAATTAAATATTTAAATATATAAAAAAAATTAAAATGAAAATTTTATAAAATCTTACCTTTGATTTTTAAAACAAAGTTCTTTCATCATTCAAAGCTTCATCATAACAAAACAACTGACCTACCTTCAGCTCCCTGCTAATAATGCATTGTATAGTTCGATCCCATAATTGTTTGTCAATCTAACTATATTTGCAAAATCCAAATCCAAAAGAAAAAAAATTGGAGGCATGGACAAACTACAAAAAACTAGAAACATAAATTAAATGATCATAGAAGCACAATAGCCAAACACATAGTTATGTCTCACAAATCATCATGTTGTCAATTGAATCATACCTACAATAAACATGAAATAGAAACAATACAAAAATAATAATATGTTAAAATGATGTGAAAACAAAAAGAAACAATTAATGAATAGGAAGTAGGGAACATAAACAATTAAAGGACATAAAAAAAGAAAAAAACATTATGAGAAATTGTGAACACACTGCCCTACAACAAAACTCAAAAAAAGATCATATACAATTAATATGCAACTATCCCTTGGGTATTACAACTAATATGCAACTATCCCATTGAAAATACAAGGAACTACCAAATAAATTGCCACGTCAAAAAATCAATTAGTTGTATTATAATTGTGAGTTGAAAATGAGTTTTTTATACGATAACTTGTACATAATGTACATACATCTGTAATCAACCATGTTTGATTTTTGAAAAAGTTGTATTATAATTGCATCTGACAACTATTTTAGAATTTTTGTAAATGTGCCACTGATGTAATAATTATGTTGCAACTAGTATATGATGTACATACATGTGATCATGCCACATGTTTGCATTTCCACCACCCACTATGGGATACATTTGCAACTAATTATCGACTGTGATTTTCATTGATACAACTACTAAGGCTACTAATGCACCATTAGTGAAGTACTAATGTTCAATTATGTTGTGATTATTGTGCAACAACTTATAATTTAATAAAAATAAAAATTCATATGTAATATTTTATAAAGAATTATTGTTTCAATAATTTGATTATTAAATATTAACTATGTTTAATACACTTAATTATTATCAACTTATTAATTATATTAAATAATTGAATATTCATCTAAATAAATAAGTGTAATTCATATAATTAGTTTTAAGTTAACTAACTAATTTATGCTAATTAGATTTAATAATATGTTTGTACAAGAACAATAATTATTCATCAAATACTAATCAGATAAATTTTTATCTATATTGTGGATACTCAATAATGAATTAAATTAAATAATAAAGATAATTATTATTTCATCAATATTTATTAGATCATTAATTATTTAAATTCACTGACAAGTTAATCATTTGGATACATATAATTCATTTAAATGTGAACTAAAAGAAATGTGTATATTATATTACAATTTCAATTTGGGTGTACATATGGATATGTTTATTTATATTTTAATGTTTTTTCACCCAAATTCACATTTAATTTTTAGTAATGAATTATTGGTCAATAGTTTATTGAATATTGAATATTAATAAAAATTAAATTAAATTAAATATTATGACATAATTACTTAAACTGAATAATTAAATATTAATATGAATTGTAAATCAGTTTGATTCATATGATTAACTTGTTAGTTAATTCAAATAATCAATATTTATATGATTTTAGATAATTGATCAGATGATATTACACTATCTAAAATCAAATAATTAATTATTTGAAATAATTAACAAAATAGAAAAATTAGACTAATTTTTTTAAATAATTTTTAACTCAGTTATTTCAATAATTTATTATCTGATATTTAATTCAAAAATTTAGTATTGAAATAATATTTCAGAAAAATCAAATAAATTATTTTGATAATTGATTATCTAAGCTTAATTAATTAATTTCAATCATTATTTTAGATAATTAAATATTAAATAATTAGTTCACATATATAAGTATCAAATATTTTCTAATTTTATTGTATAACTTGCGTAATGAAAAACAAACATAAAGCATTTAGAAAAATCTTTATGTTGTTGCAATTTAGTTTGCAACAAGAAAACAATTAAAAGATTTGACCCATATGTTTTGTTTTTGAATCCCATGTCATAAACTATATAAAAAAGGTGTGTTCTCTTATGTTTTCACATTAAAATACACATGTCATTTTGGGATGAGCTCAAAAAAACTTAACCTTAAAAAAAAAACATAAAATTAAATAAATATATTTATAAAATTATTTTTTAATTCATCTAGTTTTGTACTTTCTTACCTACTTGTTTACCTACATAAGTAAGTAGGTCTTATTTTTATACCTACCTATGTAGGTAGGTAAGTAAGTAGGTATGTAGCATAAGTATGTTGGTCCTAGAACCTATTAATGTACCTACCTATGGCTATGTATCGACGTACCTAGCTATTAAAATGGATTTTTTATTTTCAAATTTTTATTAATATGCCATGTGACAATTTTTTATTATGCCATGTATCATAATTTCAAACCATTAACAATCATAATAGACAATGGAGATCAATATTTCAAGAAAAAAATTTAATCCAAGAATCTTCATATTACCACATGTCAAAATTTAATAATGGATGAAAATTACTCACGTCAACATGACATTATGGCTATAGTTGTAATGGAGTTGTATAGTAGTTGAAAATAAATGGTTTTGGCATAGTTGGAATTGAGTTACAATGAAGTGCAATATATATATAATGAGTTGCAACTTTACAACTCATGTAATTTATCTGATAGCACTCATAGTGTAGAAATACGATGAGTTACAAGTGGTCATTGCAACTCAAAAACTGAGTTGCAAGGCCAATTACAAAATGCCCCTTTCTTTCATAGTGAAAATTTTATTTTTAATAAAAAATTTAGAAATCTATGGAGAGTTATTTCCATGTTGGATTTGCATGGAATGAGTGCTTGTTCCATGTGAGGAATTTTCGACACCTCTCCTGGTTTTGTAAGCATCATTTTGTTTTTCAAATGAGGAAAGGCCAATGTCAATTTATTAATAATGAGACATAATTAGTTTGACCCATTGGTGCAGTGGCAAACCATGCATCATCACAATATTTCCACGTCGGCTTAGCATGAAAGAACATGGGGTGTGGACCAAACTTATCAACAGGCCAATCAATGGGTCATTGTCTTGACATTTCCTGAAAAATGTCAGAAATGGGGTAGTCAATTGGAGGGTGACGCTTATCAACAAAACATTGTGTGATGTCTATCCTCCAAATTTTGGAGACCCCTTGATAGAATTTGAGAACAAAACCAATAGGTAGCCACACAACATTAAACTCCTCAAAATCAACATCACAAAATTCCTAACAACCACAAATGAAAAAGTTCCACATACAAAAATATCCAAAATGCAAATTAAGCCCTATAGGTGTAGTTGGTTGATAAATATCTTATTGCAACATCTTATTTTCTTCATCAATAATTTAAACATATTATTTTTTAATGATTTTACCAAGACCAACATGAGAAGCACGCAATGTTGCTTCATCACCAATTAGCTCCACGTGATGAAAGCGGACATTAGTAAAAATGTTGAAAGGGACCGAAGGAGCTTTACTAAATTCAATGACGCGCTACTCATGTCTTTGTCCAATCAACCTCCTAATGGTTTTTATCAAAGTTTGAATGCTACCATTATTAAAATTCTTAGTTTTTCAAACTGGGAATTTTGGTTAAAAAAACCAGATTGGGGGGGGGGAGTGGGCCAAAAAGACACATTGTCATTTTGAACAAGTTGATTTTAAGATGTCCAGTGTGACTGGGGTGGTCTTTTTGACTAGTAAGATAAAAACCACTTGATTGGTCATTTGATTGATGAATATTAGACCATTTGATTAATCAAATGATTTAAATAATTTATTTTAATATTATTATAAAAAATAATTTGTAGGTAGGTAGGTCAAAAAATGTAGGTAAGTAGGTGATAACCTACCCTAGCCTACCACCCTTAACTTAACTTAGTATAACCTACTTAACTTACATAGCCTAGCCTACCTACTTTAACCCCTTAAACACATACATAGATTATAAGTATTAGGAATTGAACCCTTGACCTCCCCAATGATAAACCAAATCCTTAACCAATGGACCACACCATCAAAAGGTGTTCAACTTATGTCAAGTTTTTTATTTCACATGTTTATTTCAACACATCATTACAAGATTATGAAGTACATAAGTAGGTATGTTGTAGGAGGTAGGTGGGAGGGTAGGTTGTAATAGGTTGTAGTGGGTGGGTAGTTAGGTAAATAGGTAGGTAATAATTAATACATGTGGGTGGGTGGGCAAGTCAGTAAGCTAGTAGGTAGGTGGGAGTGTGGGTAGGTAGGTAAGTGGGTTGGTTAATGGGTAGGTAAGTAGGTTGTTGTAGGTAGGTAGGTTGGTTGGTTAGTGGGTAGGTAAGTAAGAAGGTTGTAAAATATGGTAGATAGGTAAGTAGGATGCCCCATTTGATTATAATAACATTGGCCATCTTGACTAAATGTTCTACTTGATTAAACCCCATTGGGCATTTTGATTAGAGGTGTCATTTGTTTATGTCCAACTTGACTAAATGTTCCAATTGACTAAATGTCATTGGCCATTTTGACCAAGGTGGTCAAATTTTTGTCCAATTTGAGTAGATGTTCAAGTTAACAAATAAGCAAATAGGTTATTTCAACCAAGTTGATTGGTCAAAAGATACACATGTCATTCAAGCCCCTAGCCTCTAGTCAAAATGTACATGTTCATTAGTTAAGAAAGACTAATTCATCAATTTGGATTGTTTGAAAAACCAAGAATTCTAATAATGTGCACAAAAAATGAAAAATAATAATAAAAATCAATCAAGTACCCTAATTAAAACTTGGTGGAATATCTACACTTGTTATTAAACAATTGAAATAAAACCTTAAATTTCATTATAAAAACATTTACAAAAAATAATTAAAACAAAAAAATCAAGATTATGTATTTCAATGGAGGGTATAAACTACAGTCCTTTTTTGTAACTTCAAAAATGAACATGCTTAGGATATCATCCAAAATGATGATAGATTGTTCATTTTTTGAAAAATTCGCAATATATTTGCTTATGTCAAAACCCTAAAACTCATGCCACTCATCAAAAGCATTTTTAGTCCACATTTTAGAGTGCTTGCTTACCACCTTAATTGACATTCTAAAACTCTTTTTTAATCACATCCATAAATTAAGATTTTAGTGAAACATCATCATTAGGATCAACAACATTACTACCAACAACAACATTTTCAAAATGCAACAGAAGAGGGATAAATTCAAAATGCGACAAAAGAGGAACAAATTCAAAATGTGGTAGAAGATGAATTTCTTTAGGCTTTGAAAAAACAGGGTCCAAATGACCAGAAACATCAAAGCCCTCAATAGCTAATACAATGGAAAGGATGTAAAAACTTGCAAACAATGTAACATTAAGTTCAACATGAAGATCAACACCATCAGATAATCTCACAGGTTCAACACCATCCGGTGATCCCATAAACAATTACTCAAAAGCATTGTGAACCCACACATCATCATCATTAAAAACATAATCAAGACTAGAAGGAATTACAATGACTAATGCAAAAAATAACAAATCCAAAAAACTAGAAGAAAGTAAACATACATAACTAAAAAGTTTGAAAATTAACTGATTGATTACTAATTACTACCAAATTAGACAATCTTGGCAAAGAATCCATGAAAACATCAATGGAATATTTTGGAACATCAACACAATGCTTCTTCAAAGCTGGTTCATGAACCAAAAACATGGTGAAACAAAAAATTGAAATGGAATGAATATGAGAAAACCAAAATGAAAAGGAGAAGAAATAATTAAAGAACTTCAATGTGAAAGCATTAAGGATGATGTAGCGATGTTTGCAGATGCACCAACAATGGCACAAAATAAGTTGCGAAAAGGAAAACATCAATAAAATACAAAATATTAAAAATGGAAAATGTGGAAACTATTGCAAAAAACACAGGAACAAAAAATTATCAAAAACAACAAACAAAGTAAAAAAAAGGAAAGACAAAATGCTACTGTAGAAGCAAAGGAATGAAGAACAACTTCCTTGAAAAAGAAGAAGCACAATGATGTAGACAAGGTTGAAGAAATCAACCGATCTATCATCAAGAAAAGACACAAATCAAAAGCTAGAACTCATAAGCAAAAAATGAGCTCCTCTTTTGAAGTTCTGGAAAGCAATGATGAAAAGCAAGAAGGAAACATGCAAGAAAATATTGAAGCCGCAAGGAAAAAAAAAGCTCTTGTCTAGAAGCTTTAGAGAGTGATGATGGAAAGCAAGGAGGAGATATGCAAGAAAACAAAGAAACTGCAAGGAAACAAGAAGCTCCTTTCTAGAAGCTTTGGAAAGTAATGAAATGAAGCAAGAACAAAACAAACAACAAAATAATGCAACAACAAGCAAAAATAATGAAACTTACATGAAGCTTTTGATAACGATGATAGCCACGGGCAACGAGGAGTTGCAAACATGAAAGCAATGAGAGAGAGATGCAACAAGGAGCCGTGAACAAGAAAGTAATATCACAAAAAGAAGTTGCAAAGTAGAAAGCGATCATTAAAAAAAAAACCACTGAAACAACCATTAAAAAAAGAAAAGAAAAGAAGGTAAAAACAGAAATAAAATCTTTTTGTGATTTCACACCGGTTAAGGTTTCGTTTATAGGACCTTCCAAGAAGTTCAGTGTAACCCTTGGCCTAACAAACTCAAAGTAATGCCTTACTTCCTAGAAGATCCTAAATATGAAACCTTACTCTAGACCATTGGATCTAAGTTCAAGGTGAGGCTCATTTTAAACCCTTATTTAAGGCGATTCTAGGACCAAGTTGAAGGTCAATTCTGGGCTTTAGATTTTATTTTAAAACATTGAAGCTCCAATCAATTTTGAAAGAACATCAAATGGCTTCTCCACCAATATTAAGCACCTTCACAATGGTGATGAAGGCTATGGATGTAGTATCAAATCCTTTCCAACAACATGTATGGCTGAGAAGGCACAACACTACAATAATATTCACTACAATAGAACATTGAAAACTAAAACCAAAAAAATGACTATGCACAACCATAGTCTAGAACTCTACATTTTTGGTTAAAAGCAAAATGTAGCCAACCGAATAGAGAACCATTAAGACCTTTATCTCAACTTGGAACAATAAGATTAGCATTTATATAGTAGTCCCTATGCCATTCTTAGAACCCTAGAACTCAGACTTAGGATGCTAGAACCTACAAACTATAAACTCTATTTAAACCACAAACCCTAGCCCCTACCTAACCCTATGACCTAGACCTTTGAAAAAATCCCTTAAGACCCATTGCGTCCCTTTTTAAGCGAGGTCCAAGTGCACCCATTGGTCCAGTTCTTAGAACTGAACCCGATTGGAAACTCAAACCTGACCAACACTGGTTAACAATTAACAAAGTCAGAGTGGGGGGCGTTCCCCAAATAGGTGCCCCTCAGCTCCATCTTTGGGGGACATGGGAATGGCCCCGTGCAAATAAACTCTTGAAAAGAATTATCATATATGTATCACCATTTTTCGACAAAGAAATTGGGGAAAATTTGGATTTTTTTTCTAGTATAAATTCGATTAATTTTGTGAAAATTTTTGGGTTGATTTTCGTGCCTTAATTTCGAGATTGAAAATGGAAAAAAAAAAGAAAAAAGAAAAAACACAGTAATACTGACTTCATTACATGAAGCTGCAGTAGTATCCATCCGTATGGATGCCTTTTCACAATTCATATGGATGTGTTTTGTGAATGAGATGAGAGGAGGGTGGCAGGAAGGGGGTGGTGGGTTGGTGGGTATTATTCCATAATACTTAGATACCATGAACCTTGGTATGTTTATTTTAAACATTATAGAACAAGATTGTTTATAAAATTTTAAGAATTTGAGTCTAATATAGTCAGATGACTTTTTCTTTGCTTGAAATCAATGAGAAGAGGACCTTTTCTTCCCCCACCAAATCCAAGCCCAACATTCTAAGAAAATCCCCTTCCCCTCTTCAAGACTCTATCTATATCATGGAAAGAGGAGACTCAACTCCGAGCTAACTAGATAGGTTAAGCATCAAGGATGGAAATGCCTTTTCCATTTGCCTTTTGACCCAACAAGCAAACTTACAATAAAAATTCCTTCAGTTTATATAATGTGGGATGTATGTCACATTTATGGGGGTAATAAATAGGCTAAGAGCATCTCCAGCAGTGCTCCGTATGTGATCCTGCTCAGTAAAATTGGATGGTAAAAGACACAAGCAACTCTGTGCACCTGCACAAAAAGAGTGTAATAAATATGATCTGACTGCTGCTGCTGAGTGTTTCTGATTGGCCTATCATAATGATTGGTAGTAATCACCCCACCTATTTGCTGTTCCCGTTTCAGTTTTATGGGTTGCAAAAAAAAGTAAATTACCCAATTTACAAAACCCTATTTACACTGTCATGCGGATGGAAATAAAGGACAAGCGTTGGGCAGGTATATCAATCATGAAATTTTTTTTCTTGTCAGCAGGTACTAGTGTACTTTAGAATTTTTTAATTTTTAATTTTTAATTTTTGGACATCACCCATTGGCTTACAGGGAATGTTGGGCAGTTTAAAAAAAAAATCTATTGGAAAAGCCCACATAAATTCCTGAAAATAAATATACGTGTAGTGTGCATGGGACCTGGCATTTTTTGATATACCACTTTCATCAGATGAAGCTGCAAGTATTCATTCATCCATCCATCCACGTGTAGGTCCTTTTCACATTCATGTCAGAACATGCATGCATGCATGCATGGGGGGAGGAGGGGTTGATATTATTCCATAATACTTAGATACCATAAACCTTGGTAATTATTTATTATTTATACAGATTTATATAACAAGATTTTTTTAATAAAATTTTAAAAGAATTTTGAGTGTTATATATGGTGGGTTAGATAGATGACTTTTCCTTTATGGATTAGACTTTTGATTATTGGATTATTAGGCATTTTAATTATGGTTTAAAAATTAAAAAAAGAAATCCCATGAAATCAATTAACTATTTAATTTTGAAAATCCCATGAAGCTTTTTTGCTTCAGCTCATGAGTAAGGGAATCAGGGTTGAGTGCTTGAGTTAAACTTTGAGGGGAACAGAGAACGCACAAAAGTTCCCCACCCCCCAA
>Ga0209611_10005586_pt1 | contig 21007 bp, 19 predicted proteins | sample S1TSphgellanicum_3_FD_187693 | JGI IMG/M metagenome (GOLD analysis project Ga0209611, IMG submission 187693) | Host-associated microbial communities from peat moss isolated from Minnesota, USA - S1T2_Fc - Sphagnum magellanicum MG (SPAdes) (version 2) | ecosystem: Host-associated > Plants > Peat...
TGCTAAAAGATTACAATGAGACTTGAAATGGACCTTCCTATCATCAGCAAGATCGTGTCGTGAGTTCTTTTTTAAGGTATGACCATCTAGCTCTTCTTTGCACAATGGGTCATCTCAATATTGTTTTGGTCGTAATACACCTACAGCGACGCCGTCCAAAACGAGAGCACAAATACTCACGACCTCGTCGATTCCACGTACCACCAACATGTAGCCATTATGTAGGAAAATCACGGAGTCGTTAAAACATGAATAAAATCCAATTCAGAATGATGGACAGTTCCGAAGGACTTTTTGGAGGTATTCGTCCACCTACGAAACATAGTCATATCTGTTGAGAACTCCACAACCGTGAAACCATCGATGACGAGCGATATTTTCCGGATCGAAACATCGTGCACAAGGGGCAAGAGCATAGCTTCGATCAAGCCTTTTTTCCAATTCGTAAAAAACCCGACACCCAGCCGGCAATGCTCATACAAACTTTGGTTCCCTACTTCTGTCTGTTAGCTCATGAACGATTTTGGTGGTTAGCCAAGCGGTCGAAAAATGCTTGCACTGTTGCATCGTTGCCATCTCACCTTCCACAAAGCGCTTTTAAATGAAGGATCCATGGACATCAAGATTCGCCGTTCCAAGAGATGCATTCTGGGTACTCGACATCATCTTCGAATCATTCTCGTAAACCCGGGTAATCCAATTCCCCTCGATTTTCAATCTGGCATTTTGAAAAGCTTTCGATGCTATCGCAACCCCATCTAATTTACAGCCTCCAATGGTTGAACGCTCGTTGACTTCACACTGGTGCGCACGAAGAAAGATGTCGACAACAACCGAAGGTGGCACAAACAATACGCCAGGGCTACCAGTCGTTGGACTTACGATTGCAATCCTAAAATTGTTTTTTACATCTATGGTCCCGCTCCAGCATTCGGATGCATGCATCCACCAACCGTGTGAAGTTGGTAATGGACCGGTCGAAGGCCTTCAGCCCCATCCATCGAGCCAACTTTTTGTCATGAGTGATGTTCATCAATACCGGCATGGCCTTGCGCACGTCCGACGGGTTGTGACGCCAAATGGCCCAAAGAAGAATCCGGCATCATTCGCCCCGGATCTGACCCAGGCAATCGACACCGTACCTTCCTTCGTGCAACAGGACGTTGCCCAACGCCTACCCGTTGTGCGAAAGGTGGCACTTGAGACAAACGTCGGGTGATTGGGGAATGGAATTACGGCAATTCGACCTAAGATGCAGTCCCAGACATTTGAAGCATCGACAACCATCTAGCAACAACGGACAATTTTGACTGGGGTGACGCACGTTTCCATCACTGCCATAAACACAACATAGGAGACAATTGGGTTTTTCGGGAACAACAAATCGATGAAAATTCATCAGGGTTGTGCGATCTTCGTTCATGAAAGAGATGAGCATCGTGCCACGCGCATTAAGCATCGGTAATGGTGGGGGGAGGGGGGGGGAGTTGCTGTGAAACCGCTCGCGATTGCCGCAGACAGTTGTCGCAAGGTTGTGCGGCGGGAATCAAGCTGCACCGTTGGGATTGGCCGTCCACAACCAAATGAAGATTGTGCCGTCGACAATTTTCCATGTCCGTGATCCAAATGTTGGGTTCGGCGAAGGAGGAATTAAGGTGCAGAGTTTCGACTTTAGATTTTGTGTTGGAAATCACTCTGCTGATACCCGGTTGGCCGTTTCGAGCGAGTCGGCCCGACTTTTGGTGCAGAGCAACAAAAGATCTAAAAGATCCACGATGAATGACGAGCCTGATAGACGGATAGTTGTACCCACAACCGATGACCCCGGTGGCCACCATGACGCGCGCTTCGCCCGAGAGCCACAACTGCAACTGTGCCTTCTTAACATCCTCGTCGAGATGGGCATGAAGATGAACGGTCCTCACGCATGCCACATTGTTGGCCATGGACGCCACTTGCTCGACCGATTGCCGTGTCCAACAATACACCATGGCCCTATTCGTTTTGGAAGAAACGATGTAATCCTATTCGATGAATTGTCGAATGATTTCCTCGTCCACATTAGTCACTTCATTGACGACGTACTCAATCAGGGGGCGTAGCGTGGACATCCGGACGACGGCGAATCTCGCGAACATCACGATCTTGAGGTTCGTTTCTTGAAAAGGGGACAGGGAGGCTGTCAACGCGATGAGCTGGCATCCCACGGCCCATAACGGCAACAGGTGTTTCATGACGAGTTTGAAATTCGACAACATCAAATGCGCTTCATCCATGACGACGTAATGAAGCTTTTGCAAATGGTTCAACGTATGCGCGAGTTCCACCAACCTGGGAGTGGCTGCATGTTCCACTGATACGAACAAGATGGACGGAGTATCGTCAAACATGATCGTGTCCATGCGATAGGTCGCGTGTTGTAAGCCGGCTCGGGTCGCGTTCGCTGACGAGGATTGTCAGAGGCACCATCACGATGACGGTGTGAGCGGTGACCATCGGCGGGATCATGAACACGGCCGATTTGCCGTGTACGGTGGGCATGACCACCAACAAATCGAGCCTGTTTTCGAGGACCAACGTCACGGCCAAGCCGTGTTCCTTGCACGTCCACTATCCATTGCCCAGTCGACAAAGAGCTCGCAGAGAATGCACTTTGTGCGTTTGATCCCCGGGCAGTGGCAGCAAGGCCAGTATAGGGGTGGTTTGTGTGACCGAACACACGAGAGATGTAAGGAGAGATGCGCACTGGGATTGCAACGGACAATGGCCGTCGAGTCGGTTGACGCCCGCGGGAATCTTGACGGTCGAACTACCGGTTGGAGGGTTTCGGACCCTACACCCTAAACCCTAAACCCTAAAGAATTATAAAAATTATATAAAACATTTGATGATGGTAGGGTATTTGTTCAAGAATTTTTTTTAAAAAAAAATTTATTCTCAATCATTAACGAAAGGAAAACAACATTGGAAGATGATAGTTAGTTTATACATGAAAGCCTATTTAATTACCATAAATTTTGAAATAGTGAAACAACATATTCATTAAATTTAGAAAGAAAAAAATGTCAAAAATCTATTTAAACACAAGAAGGTGTTTGTACATGAACAATTTGTTTAATTACAACGCATTATTGTAAAAGAAAAATGACAAATAACATTAAATGTGTTTAATTAAATATTTCAAGATTCAAAATCAATTTATAATATAAAACATAATGATTTTTCAACATGTGATTCATTTTTGGGAATAAGTTGCTGTTATTCAAAAATAACAAATTCTTCAAACTTTAACATGTCAATTATAAATATGGGAAAAAAAAATTCATATTCTGTTTTTTTTGCAACCCTAAATTTTCATATGCACAAATTTGTTTTACACTTGTACCCTTACATTTCAAGTTTATTGCATTGCTAATATTTTTTTTTCATTTAAAATGATATGTCAAAATATATCAAAATATGTTTTTTTTCTTAAAGCCCATTATAGATATTTACAATATTTTTATTCAAATGATGCTTGTAAGCCCATCATAAACAATTACAAGTTAACGCATTTTGGATGCATCAATGAAAACTTCATTTGGATGTGATTTAAACTCATTTTTTCAGGTAGTCATTGTTGAAATGAATTCACATGAAGACTTTCAAAGGTTTTTTTTTTTGGTAACTCACACTTTTCTTTTTCAAATAATGAATTGGAGACCACTATAAGCATTTATAAATCAACTTTTTTGAATGAGTCATTAGAGTCCTCATTTAAATATGATTTGAATGCACTTTCCGAAGTTTTCATTGTCAAGATTCTACATTTTCATTATGAATCATGAAATGAAAATCCTCACAATTCACACATTCCTTACTCAAATGAAGCATGTGAGCGTACTATAACATCTACTTGTCAATAATTTTTCAATTAAAGGTTTACACATTTATATATATATATGTATATATAATTTTTTTTTGCAAAGACATTGTAAATTTTGCAAGTGTAAATAGAAAAAATAAGTTATGAGAATTAAAATATTTTAATTTACTCATTATAGTACATTAAGATAATTTTGAATTCTTTTTTTGATGAATATTGTCCTAACATATGGGTACAAAACATTTTAAATATAAAATGCGTAACAAATGATAATAACTAATTGATATTTAACATGTTAAGTGAAGGTTTTCAACCTTCAAGTTCAATATGCTACAAGTGTTTCAACTTTTTTTCTTTTGCAACTTTTTTTTGGAGACATGCACAATGGTAATCATATGTTGATAATCAAAAAATAATATAAGCAAAATTTAGTAGTAGTGTTAATTAAAAATTCACTTATCATATTATCAACATTTAAAAAAAATTAATTTAATTTCTTCATTGATTTGAATTCAAACAAAAAATTTGTTTCACCATGTGATTACAATTATTGATTTGTTCAATGATGTAAATTTAAATAAGTTATTGATTTTGAAACATGATGATGAAATTCGACTTTGGTTATAAAAAATTAGGTTAGATTGAAACATTTTTCAAAATATTTAAATTGATTGCATTAAAATGTGTTGGTTAATGACTAAATAATGTACATGTCAAATTTATATTTAGATGAAAATATGTACATTTAACATTGTGTTCAAACTTTAAAAAATGTGTTTACTTCAAAAAAAAATTCAAATGATATAGAAACAAATTTGTTTGATATTTGGTATACATCTATTGATGTACAACTATTAATTTATGCATATTTTATATTAAAAAGGTGCTTGATAATTGTTTATTAATTGTTTGTTCACAAGTGCATTTACTTTGTTCATTGTTGTATTTATTTTTAAAGTTTATTTTGAATGAAATAATTAATCCAATCCATTTTAAAACTTCATTCAATAATGTTAAAAAATTGATTCAATGAATTCTGAATTCAATGCAAACTAAATAAACAATTTCATTTCAATTCAAAAGTTAAAATCCAATTGAATTTGAAAATTTGGATTCAATTAACTAAATTTGAATTTGGTTTTAGTTTGATAGAATTATAATTTAATTCAATGGAGTTTCATACAATATAATTCAATGAGAATTCTAATACATTTAAGTTTAGTTGAATTTGATTTACAAAAATATAACAAAATCTATAAAAACTATATAACAAAAGTTGGAGAGGTTTATTCCCAAAGGTGTTTCTTGAGACTCTTTTCGGTGTTACAAAACAAACTCACTTACAATTATTTGTGTGCATTTTTGTTTTTCGTGTGACTTTGTTAGTTTCATTAGTGTCGGGTGTTGATCTATTAGCCCATGACACATACCGCTAATTCATCCTAAGACAATAAGGTCATCCAAGTGTTATATCACCCAAACACTAAGCCTCCACCACGAGTGTTGTAAAAGCAAAACCTTATGATCAAATATATGCTTCCTTGAGGACATTTAGCTTCCCAAGTGGCTAAAGGGTAAGGCTGCAAAGCTAGTAGTTGGGAGTTCAAATCCCAACTCAAGCCCCATTCTCCTCATGCTCTGGAAGGACAGTAAGCTATCCTGGTTGTTAGGGTTGATGCCGTCCCCAGAATCATCAACACAAGAAAAAAGAAAGAAAAAGGTATCCTCTAATTTCAAATTGTGAGGCATACCAAAATTTCTGGATCTCCTGTACCCAAAATTTTCAACCTCCGTTTTCTGGGTACAGGAGATCCTTTGGGAATGACCTAATCTTGGCAACACTAAACTGCTATGAGGAAAATCAGCCACACACAACTAAAGTGCATTTGAGAGGATTAACCAGGGCTTTATCAGGACACTCCAGCTTCACAGAATGTTATGGATTCCTAAATTCTAAGAGAAGAGAAACATACTGGTTCCATAAGGCATTCGCTTGTGATGATAATTGTCATAGATAATAAGTTGTTGGTTGGGATGTCCATTCTGCCAGAGAAGCCCTCCCTAGTAGAATCTGTTCTGAATGCAACACTGCCTGGTGTTAAAAGCTCGGGGTGGCTGCTTCTGCCAGCAGAAGAGGCTGATTCAGAATGTAGTAGGATCAGCAATGTCCTTGGGCATCAAATTCTGCACAGGAATCAGTTCAAAAAGAGCAGAATCAGCCACTTCTGCTTTTAACAAGCTACTATACATGAGTTACAAATTAGTAATTCAAACTCAGAGCACAATAAAGAGGATCCAACATGCAAAATCAGAATAGAAAACCATTTATAGGATGTTGAAACTTCTATTACCAAAATCAATCAGAAGACTGACAAGCAGCATCAGCACACATAAACATAGTGAAAAGGAATGGTACTTACCTTGGATAACATACTTTCTTGTGAGCTTTCGAATACCAAATCACAGTTGAGAGAAGCACCGGCACATGATCAAAAGTATGCACTGGAGGCAATACAGATGGTCAAGGTGACTGAAAGACTTAAAAGTCACAAGATCCTTATACAAACCAATGCCAGTCCTCATTAGTGTGAGGAGTTGGAAGGATTCCAGGATGTCTACTCCTCCAAGACAAGCAGCAGAAAACAGGTTTCACTCCAGTCAGTGAGAAAATTTAGGTACAAACAATGAAAAAATGGCACAAGAGGACTCTCATGTGAGAGATGGGAGAAAGGGCAACAATCTCAAATCTCCTTAGAGGAGAGCTCAGAAATGGCAAGTGGTGAATAGGAGGTTTGTGATATCAATTTGGAGTCTCCAACTTTTTCTTCCTGAACTTGCAGATCAAAGTAGTCATGACGCCTGGACACACCCATCCAACAAAGACCATTGGGTAAAGCTGGAAGCCACAGAGCTGTGATAGAATTCAATCTTTGGCACAAATTAACACACAAACCCCACACCAACAACCACTGTTCTCATGTAAATTTTGCAGGTTGACAACTTTGGCAGACAGCACTTCCAAGTTCCAACAGCACAAAATGAGGCCAAGTAGAAACTCTTTGAAACTAAAGAATATCAACAAAATGGTAAAGTGGCAAAAAGTCTGGAACCTCCTGAAAGAAAAGCTTGGAATTGGTGGCTTTTGCTGTCAACAGTTTGCAGTCTCAAAGCTGTAGATAGGAGAGCTTGGATGTGGAGTGGAGACTTGTAGTACATGTCTGAAGAGTGCAAATAAGAGCTTGCCACCAGAGAAAAATGAAACACAATCAAGAACTGACTTTGCAAGAAAAAAAATCTCCTGACCAAGGGACATGAAACAACTGAAAGATAATTTTCTGAGTGATTCGTGAACCCAACAAGATGTAACAACAGAGATCCATTTTACTGGAAGGAAATTGATTGTTGATGCCATAAATGATGGATACCTAATGGAATAATGAATATGTGCACATAGACAAACACTAGAGAGGACAAATGATAGATCAATACAGATACCAAATGGACTTGTGAATGCATATGCAGAGACACTACAGAGGTGAGCAGATTCCATCAACATTGTCAGGATAACAAAAGATGACAGAAACGGAGTTCATGGACTTTACTCAGAATCCGATGGTCTTATGATCGATGTCACTGTGGGTGTAGAACTTGCACCTCATGAAGAGGGTGTTGCACAAGAAGGCTTGGTGGAACACTGCATACATACAAGAAAGATCAATGACTGAAAAAATGATACAGGATGGTTTATTTAACACCTTGAACATGGTCTCTTTCCATTTATGTATCCACTGTTCAGAAACAGTTAAGACTTTGACACCCCAACTCATTCTATGTGGTTTTTCCGGTCCCCATCTAATATTCCGATAGACAGACCATCCACAGCCTGATGTACAAAGCTCCAGCATCCAATGTTACGTTTTAAGTGTGAAAATATGCTCATCAATGGCACCATATTGAGCTGTGCCACAAGAGCCAGCATGAGAGAAAGTTGATGCTGAGCAGAAGCTGGAAAATATTCCCCTCTTTACTCCGACCTGATTTGACTCATACATATCTGCACTGGTTCTACTCTGGCAGTTGCACAGATGTTCAAATTCTTGACATCCACCTCAGCAACCTGCTTGTTAGCCCCTTATCCAGGTGTTCCGGAAAGATGAGTTATCCCGTAGTGAAACATCATGGGGCTTGTATTCCATCAAGTAGCCACCTGGTAGGTGTAAATGCCGCTTAATCGAGTCTCGCAAGGCCATCACTGCCTGCAAAATCACTCAAGATGCCATAGTTGAAGGCAATCATTTATCAGCAAAGCAGCAATTCTTGAATTTGCCCATTCCAAAACAAGGCACCATGGAGGGAGGTGCTAAGAAAAAGGGAAGGCATTTAGCACGAACTTATACACCAACACTTCTTAGCTGGCCTGCAAAACCTAGATGTTATGAAGTTTTAAAAAAAATCACTGTAAGTGCATGTCAGATCAGCCCAGAACAATTATATAATGTACGTTGGCTTTGCACCTGGTTGTCTGACGAATTCCTGTTCCAGACACTCAGGATGTCCTCCCCAAATCGAATGCTCAGAACAGCACCACATACTGTGTCACCATAATCCAACTGATCCCCAATCATTGCCATGACCTGCATAATGCATGAGCATCAGCCCCAAACACTCACCCAGACTCACACAGACTGTTGGTCTTGTCAGAAACAGCAACCATTTGCACTTGTACATTTAGTTTAAATACATATCCCTACACACCCTACACCATCTGTTCATGGCTAGACTGAGGCGCTGTTAACCTACACATCCACAGGAAATAGGCCAACTTGCAACTTTTGCAGAGTTCTATTAAGCAACTGTGCCACCACAAACACATCTTTCAAAATGGATTCCTATGGTACTGCTGTGATGATATAGTCTTGGCATTGGAAAGAGGCTCCACAGCTGACATGGAGGGTTGGATAGAGAAGTACCAAATCCTCCCAAAAGCGACCTGAAACTACCTTCTTCAGTCGAATAATCCATTTTCCTCCACTCCTATTTGCAGCATCCTGTACCAACAACCATTACACTGTCTTGAATACACCACATCCAGATGTGCATCCCTTACCTTTCATCACTTGAATTCAGCAAATACAACTTGTGAACTGGATAGTCGATTGTAGATAGTATCCATGTCCCTAGTCAGCAGGTGCTGAAAATCTTGTAAGACCGTACCTCCCATAAAGGACGAATGCCCTCCTTGAACAGATGGATGTCAGTAGGGTTAGGCAGAGTGGATGGCCGTGCTAGGTGGCAATAGCAGCCCCAAAAACCTTCCACCTGTTCCAAATGTTGGCAAGTAATTTCAGTGCACATTTCTCACTTTCATGTTGTATGCTTGAAACAAAAGTTTCCAAATGTGGTGCTAATACTCCAAATGTAAAATGCTTGGAAGATTTGACAAACAACAGCTGCCAAATTCACAAGAACAAATACAGATTTTGAAGCCTGATAAACCGCTAGTGCCAGCTGTGGAACCCAAGTCTGTTTCCTTACAAGGAGGATCTCAACTTATACTACAGTTTGCAGCTGTACTCTGAGTGTACATCAACTGTGCACCTTATCCAAAGGAGAAGGAACTCACAGTGCTAAAGTCAGAAATCTTTTTCATATTGTCCTCATATGATGTCTGTGACCTGATGCCGGGTGTCCGTCGAGTGTACCAGAATACAAATCGGTGCTGTCAATGATAAAATCCACCCATGAGTAGAACATTGCTTAATTTCTTCAAAAGCACTGATAATTTTGCCATAGTTATGATTTTAGACAACCTGAATTGAAATTGAGAGATGGCCCAATAACAAGGTTACTGAAATCTGACAACATAATAACAACCAATTGGCGATCATGAATCAGAGGAAACACAACCCAAAAAGAAAAGAGAAAACAAAAAGAAAATGGAGGCATAGTGTGAACAACAACAATGGTCACATACACAATTGTTCAGGGACCCTCAACAGCAACATGTATTGTATTGACCACCTCCTGCAACATTAGGTCACTACACCAAGAGTGCACATTTGTTTATGGTTGGCACCCATCATGCTCTCATTAATGGGCACACATCTATGCACATGTAAATGCCAAGCATTGAAAGTTTTGGCTCACTGATTTCTGTCACTACCATGTGCAAGCTTGGTGGGGAACATGCAGTCTATTAGAACCTTCAAATATTTTATTCAGACCAATTGAAGGTTAAGAGTTCTCTTAAAATTCTCCCAATGATAAGAGTAGTCAGCCTAAGTAGAAAATTCAAGTACTCCATCAGAACCATGGATGCAGAGAGACACTCTGCTTCTATCTTTGTTATGTTTTCCAGCTACCCAGCAGCTGTCATTTTGGATGTAAGACAACATGAGTTGTTCTTGAGAGAACTCTTAGATAGACAAAATTATCCATGAGAACACCACAAAAACACTATCCAGGTAACTGCAGTGTCAGATTCCGCCAATCCAAACCACACAAGAAGAATGAGTGTGGTCATAACCTTCACACTGTCGCTCACAAAGGATCAGTCCATCACCTTCATCATGAATGCCAGTGACTAGCTGCCATTGCACCCACTGACTTAAATCAGTTCCTGACAAAGGATTTAGATTACGGGATAATATTCTGTTCAAAACTTAGAGCAAAACATTACCCGAAATCTTCATCTTGAATTTCTGTCAGATTTCTGAAAGCAACTGGAAGACTCAGTTGTGATCCCAGATAATACTCAAGAGGCTTTAGTTTAGATAGACACTCATAGGGCAACTCTTAGATAGATAAAAAGACCATTATAGAGAGCGTGACATTGAAAAGGAGCAAATATTCATGAAACCCTAAATACATCTCACACCACCAGACGGCTTCACACCAAATCTTACAAGAGCTCATTTCCACAAATCCCTCCAATTCAGACTGATCTGAGCTTTGGGCAGCAATTGGGACATGCAACAGAAGTAAATGCAAATGATTTGTGAATCAGACCCTGATAATGTAAAACAAGCAACTATGATAAGAACCTCACATAGCTAGGGAGCAAAGATGAAAACCCCCAAATCCCCAAAATCCAGCATTTGACAAATCAAGTGCTGAAATCCAGACTTGTGAGATCCAGCCAGAACCCAAAAGAAAATCAGCATGACATAGGTGAAAGAACATCGTGTGCCACATCCTGACACAAATGAGTTGCCGTGGCCCCAAAAGAGAAAATCCCCCGAAAACACAATCATGTAAGAACAGAGGGGGAGAAACAGAGATACAGAGATACAGCGATAGAGAGTGAAACCTGAAGAGGGTGCAAGCCTGCACGAAGCTCACGGCTCTGGCGGTCACGATCATCTCCCTCACGCACAATTCTTTCCTTGTTTTCATGACGCTCATCAGGACGGGCCTCTGGGGATGCAGGCCGAATAGCAGGGTGGTCATTGGTGGATGTTGCAGATGAGTCAGGGGGAGGTGGAGATGTAGGCAGCGGTGCTGTTGTTGTCGTCACTGCAGGAGTCGTGGGGATGACTGCATCACTGCGGGTGGCTGCCGGCAATGATGCATCTGCTGCTGTATCTTGTACCATGCCTAAGCTGCTGCCTTATTATGTTGTTCGTGCACAAACAAACAGAGTATCAAACTGTGTTTGTTGCCTGTGAGAGAAAGAGAGAGAGAGAGAGATTGTTGTCAGAAGAAACGAATTTCACAGAAACTCCTGCTGCGCGGTGATGGAGATCGACTGACTCCAGATTTGTTAGCTTTCGAAAAGCGATGGAGCTTTGTCGAAATTGGGAAAGAAGAAGACGGGAAAGAGGAAGAGGTCCTCATGCTTAGAAGAAACCTAACCCTATGTGTGTGTGTCTTCCACCAGAGGGAAAGACTCATGACGACGACAAGGCAGCAGGAATCACGCGTGATGCAGTCGGGGATCTGCGATGATGTCTTCTTCCTCTTCTCTCTAGAAAATCCTCCTCTCTTCTGCTCTGAACTTCAACAAGGTTTTGATCTCAAAGCAGGATCAAAGTCTCCTGCATCTCCTCTCACACATGGAGTTCTAGTACATGCCTCCCTGTTTCCAGCAGCTGAAATCTTTCATGGTTATTGCTGTAAACTGTGGCGGATCCTCTTGTGAATGTCTCCCATGTTTTTTGTGGCTGAATCTGAAGAGAAAAAAATCATGTTTGCAAAGTTTGATAATATTGTTGTTGTTGCAGGGTTCCATAGCTAAATAAACATGGGTTGCCATGTTGTTGCAGGGACAAAAGGAATTCCAGATTTCATGGATAAAGATGATGAATCCGTCCCTTGTAGGAGAGGCCTCAAGACTTGTTCTCTTCCAGAAGTTATCACTGGAAATTTGAAAGGGGGAAGAAGAAGAAGAAGACTCTGGAGCTGTATGAGGAATTCACAAAAACAATTATAAGGAAAACCTATACTGGGAATCTGAAGAAGCACACCAAAAAGCACCGACAGTCATACAATGTATGAAGTGCGATGTTGTTTGAATGAGATAGTTGCATCGGTGATGATCAATGGGTACAGCAGATATGGGTATAAGAGGAGGACTGCATGGTTAGCTCCTTGGGCTCTATAGTTCCGGTGTGGATAGTTTGACGGGAATTGGGTGCAAGGAAAACAATCCATTCCAACACCCAGCTTGCTCAGAGAGACATGACAAGACCCGGATGCAATTCACTGTATGAGTTTGTTGCCAAATCCAGCTTATACAGTAGGTTATCTTTTCATTGAGGATGATGAGGCTGTTGCATCACCTTGCAGGAGTGCATGTCTGGGTTGTATCAATTCTCATGAAGAAAAAAAAGCCTGGAAGAAAAACTCTCAACCAACCTCTGGACCTCTGAATGGTATTTTTTTTTCTCTCCTGGCTTTTGATGTGTTAGGCTTTGCAGATTTATGATTGATTTGTAGAAACAAAGCTTGCTTCTTTTGATTGATGCTAGTTGATCAAGTTAGATCCAATCTACATTATCTGAGTTTTGCTTCAGATCATATAGAAGAATTGATACAGATCAAACATGCACTAGACCATCAATTCTCATGAACAGAAAGCCTGGAGGAAAAACTCTCAACAACCTTCAGAACTCTAATGGCATTTTTTTCTCTCGTGGGTTTTGATCTTTGAAGGTTTGCTGATTTATGATTGATTGATATAACTAGTACAAAACTTGCTTGTTTTTTATTCATGCTAGTTGATAAAGTTAGATCCCAATCTACATGATCTGAGTTTTGTTTCAGGTCATAGACAAGAATTGCTACAGATCAAACATGCACTAGACAGACCACCATGAGTGAGTCAACCATTGTGATGAAACTATTGTTGGAGGCTTGGTTGGATTATTGCCACATATTTGGAGGCAAGTTGAGAAGTTGGGGAATTTTTTGTGAAGTACATGGATGAGATATGCACAAGACTCAGACCATACAGAGAAATATGGTTCAGGTGCATGAAGTGTGTTGGGTTCAGTGAATTTACTTTAGCTATCTTGATATCACTTTCTTGCTAATTTTCTGCATTTGCACATACCCTTTTTGTTAGTGCAAAAAAATCCATTTGTTATATATGTTTGTCATTTCAAAGTACAAGTTAGTATTGGCTAAAAGACTCAACAACATCGTCAGTGGGTATGCTCCTGAAGGTTTTAGAGTAGAGTGTTCTCCCTGTACCCAATGCCTAATAAATTGTGAATACACTTTGAGAATGTTGTACCTGGAGCTTCTAGTTTCTTCAAATGTCTCTTACATTCTTCCACCTGCTTCTTCCCACATTCTTCTGCACACTTCACATCAGACTTATGCGTTGTTTTGTTGCCTTTGATGATACCATGCTAATTTTATGATTGTACCCATAAAGATCATCTACTACTCTTTCCAAAGCTCTCTACTTTACTTAATACTGAAGAGTTATTATGGACAAAGTCTTTGTGTGAGGTGGTAGGGTTAGCTACAAAAGTGTTGTTAAAATGATAGGAGAGGTAAAAGGTCAAAAGAAGGATAAGGAGGCAATGAGAGTTTTTACGGTTACATGGGATGTATGCTGTTTCCTATTGTGCTAGTTCAAGCTCTCTTTGAAAATCCTGTGATATGTTAGGGAAAGTTGCAAGATCTAGTTTCTAACCCTCTCCTTCAATGGTTATGGCTAGAAAGTGCACGCCCATCTATGGTGGGAATAATAGAAGGCCAAGAGTTCTACTTGGTTGCTTAGTCAAGTGATATCAGCTTCATACCTGTGAGAGGAGTTGAAGTATGTTTTGAATACATGTACTCAAAACAAAGATATTGTAATCTGTTATTGAGTGGGCAAATGCAGATGAAGAACGAAATTTGTTTGCACTCCTGCTACTTTTTATTGCCACCACATTTCAAAGTTTATCAGACTCATGCATACTAGGTACTCATGTGCTTTGAAACATTCTGTACTCATGTACTCATTCATTGTATTCATGTACTGAATTTGGAGTACCTGTTCTTTGTAACTCAGTTATACTACTCATGCACTGATTTTGGAGTACTTGTTTCTTCGTATGGGATGATGACTATGTGTAAATGAGTTTCCAAGGGGAGTTCAGAATCTGCCACAAGCTGCTGAATTCAGAAGTTGTGTGGGCCAGAGAGTGAAACCGACACTCACAAGTGCACGATGTGGGATGGAAGGTGGGTGGACAAGAAACCCTTTTCCCAGTGCAGTCCAGTTCCATAGCTAAACAAACATGGGTGGTTAGCTCAATTGTTGTATTGTCAGTTCAATCACACAAGTCACTAGTGAAGTTTGTTTCCCAAATTTCCAACACAATTCATTGACTTACAAATGGATGATTTGTCCCCACGTCTGTGTTGCATGTTGTTTGTCACGAAAATTCTCACTTTGTTTGGGAGCAAATAAGTGTTAAGTGTGTCAGAGTTAAGAGAATGTTCCTTCCAACATGCAGTTTGCTTTTAGTTTGTAACAAAGTCAATGTCTCCAGACCGATGATTTTCAAATCGACCCCATCTCTCTTGCATGATGTTTGCTACAAACTTCTTTGTTGCAGTTACATTATTAGTCGCAATTGTTGGGTGGATAAGAAGAATACGTGAATTAAAGAATTATAGTCACATTGTGATGATGATGATGATGATGATGATGAAACTGATGAAAGCTGATGAGGAGACAGTTTTTGACTGACACCGCCACCAAACCCATCATCTAAAACTCTCACCAACAAAATGCATTACTAGTACAAAAGTGTATTGCCTTTCCAATGATAAAAGCTGGTTGTTCATATGGATGGTGGCCGGATGGCTGGCTGGGCTGGGCTGGCTGGGTCATCTGGCCACTACCTAACTCAATAGGTTGCTGGATGATTCCATACTTCTTCTTGCCAGTCCTTTATTGGCTTTGCCTACCAAGGCCCTTAGGATATTGTGTAGGATATTGTGTTTAGATTCATTATAGAGTATAGTAGCTTAAGGGATTTTTATAGGCCCCTAGATAGATAATAATAGGTCTATTTTTGTATGAGGATTTTGGGAATTTGATAGATATTCTTGGCTTGTGTTGAAACTTGAGATTTAGTTCCAGAGTTATAATAATATCTTGAAGGATTTTTTGGGTTTCTTTTTAGAGGATTTTTTGAAGAAGATTCATAATATTTTTGCATGGTGAAATTATATTTGAGTTTCCATAATTCTTCTTCTTTTGCCTTTTAAGATAACCCTTTTTTAATATAAATGGCAAGGCCACATTCAGTGTGACACACCCCTTAAATTTCACGGAAATTTCATTCCGTAATGTATTTTGAGAGCACATTCTACACATTAATCACGCCAAAACAGGAGGCAATTTATTCGTAGAACAGGCCTTGTAAAAAACACTCCCTCTCCGCAAATTCTGCCGGTTGGAACCTGACATCTAGTTGACATCAGTGTGCCTTCGGTTTTTTTTTTTTTTTTTTTTTTTTCTTCGGAGGGCATTTTGATTTTTTGGGAGGCATCTTGCATATTTTGAGAGCCTCCGTTTCAGAGTGTTTTGTCGTGCTTTATGAGTAGTTGTGACAAAGACGGTCATTTACATGTGAATCGGCAAAGTATAATTTTTCCAAGTTTGCGAGAAATTCACACAAATGGCCAAAAACAAAAAAGAAACCCATTACGACCAGGGCTGCATATGGGCACAACTAAGATTCGGACCGGTCGAAACATTGAGGAATTTACAAAACTCTTTGAAATAAAGGATTCGGTTTTGTGCCTGGGGAGTGACCTTCCCACACTCAATGGCTCCGTTGATGATGTCGATCGTGACCCCGAATCCCGGTTTTCTACCGGCTTCTATGTCGGCTTTCGTGGGTTTCCATTCACCGACTAGTACTTCGTGTATGGAAGGGATGGTGCCCGACGGAGTCGTCCAAAACCAAAAGGAGGTCTTGAATGCGATAACTGGATCTTCGGAAACGAGGTTTGGATCTGCCAAAATATTTGCACCCACAGCAGCACTTGCTGGACCATAGTTGTAGTTCCTGCACCCGAATAAAAAAGGAAAAGGAAAAAAAAATAATAAAAAAAAACTCAATTATAGTTTTGGATCAAAGTAATGGCAAGGTTTTTCTAACCTGAATTTCAAACAAAAATAATTGTTATTAGTGTGGTTGAGGCAAGGTTTTTTTTGAAAAAAATTAAAAATTTATTTTTTAATTTAATTAAAAAAATTGTGATATTGAAAATTTGGCTAATTTTACCAAAATGGAAAAAAAAAATAGTGGGATTTCTTACTAGAAAAACAAAAATTTCCAAAAATTTCCCAATTTTTTTGGTCAAAAAATATTGGTTTGAAGCTTTTAATCTCTTGAGGGAAAAACAATCCACTAGAGGTCACTTACATTTCTATAAAACTTGATGTCACTTCAAAATAAGGTGTTAGTAGTAGTTCTATTACTTTGAAAGCAAATTAAACCAAAAAATAAAAAAAATAAAAAATGAGGCCTACCTAAGCTCTAGAATGTATGAAGTAAATAAAGATATTTGAGAATGAAAATGAAAATGAAAATTTTATTTGACACTATATATATTTAAAATAAACACTTATCATACTTATTGATTAAAAAAACAAGTAGAAATTTACATTCATCCCATTTATAATTAGGTAATAAATTAATAACTTCAAAACTAGGGTACCCTATTGACCACAATTTAGGCTGCTGCCCAATAATTTGGAAAAATGAGATCCTAATTAAGGAGAAGCAATTCTCCAAATAGAAAAAAGAAAAAGAAAGAAAAATTAGAAAATGAAAAAAACGGTAAATGAAAAAAATAAAAAATAAAAATAAAGGATTTTTTAAAAAAAAATTTGGGCATTTGAAGAAACTACTAGGTCTGAATTATTCGAGGAAAATTGAACTTGGAGTAGGTTATTTGAAGAATTTTTTTGTTGCCTCTAATTTTCAGCTTCAGATCAAAAATAAATAAATAAATAAATTTTAAAATAAAAATAATAAAAATAATAAATTAAAAAATGAATGGTTTCATTTCCTGCAATTGCACCAAATTTCTCCAAGAGGAGGAAGATGAGGATGATATGAGGATGAGCAGGGATGGAGACGAGGAGGGGGATGAGGAGAGATGGAGACCAGCCTAGTTTTTTTTTTCCCGCTGGCTATATATAGCCAAAAAGCTATATTAAGAAATAAAAGTGCTAGAATCAAGTGGGCTTTGTGTTTTTCAATAGCCATAATTCAACCAAAGTTTATGAAAAATCGCCAGATTTCAATACTTGGTGGTTCAAGTAGGTAGCCAAAAATATAGAAGGACGTTTAAAAAATATATTTTCACATTTAACTTGTTACCAAATTTAGCTAAATCTTCCTATGGATCATCGCCACTTTGGCTAAATCACAAAATTAACAAAAAAAAACACTCAGGGAGGGAGGCAGGAAGGGAGATAGGAAGGAAGGAAGGAAGGAACAAGATGAAAGGGAGGGAGGAAGGGAAGGAGAGAGAGAGAGAGAGAGAGAGAGAGAGAGAGAGGACAAGATTGGAGGAGCTGCAGGTTCATGGGTGCGTGATTCTTTACCAGGAGAGTTGGAGTGGACCTCGGCCGAAGTAGCTTTGGCCAGGAGCACAAGGGTATTCGGTGCTGGTGTTGTCACAATAGTTGAAGGATTGATCAATCTCTTCCACATAGAACAGACCTGCACACACACAATTCATGAATGTCCTCATCAAATTTCTAAACCAAATCATTCATTCCAGCAGCAAGAAAAGCAACAAAAAGATCAGAACTAGTACAAACCGATTATAAAGATTTGCAAGCATTCACATTCCATCAATATTGCGAAAAAAAACTAACTGGAATTCGGAGCTTGCAGCATGCACATCCATTCACAGAGAGAGAGACAGAGACAGAGAGATACAGAGTGAAAATCTAGTGCACGAATTCTGCACCCAGTTGAAGGATTTTGTGCTTTCTGATGAGATCTAGATGAGCAAGAATATATTGGAGAATGAGTTCAACGGAATTTTGAGATTTTGATCACATTTTGTTACCAGCGGTTTCTTGTTGCACATGAGCACTGTAAGCGGCGATCTCCCTCAGCCGTATCTTGTGGGACCCTTGGTTTCCGAAAGTCGGGAAAGATTTGGCAGCTACAATGAAGGCGTCGTAGGTGTAGAAGGTCTTGTTGCGGTTTGGGTACAGCTCGTCGAAAAGCTGGCGTGTGACTATAGTTCCCACTCCCGAATCGGGAGTGGGTGAGACCTGTATCGGCGCTGGAGCAGGCGGGGCGGAAGACGGGGATGGAGCTGCAGCAGGGATGTAGGTCGCCGTTGGTTCCACTAGAACTGTCGTTTCGCTCAGATCTACAAGCTGCAAAAAAAGCACAGAAAACATCGACACAAGCAGCAGCAGACCCATGATCCCAGAACTGGAATTGAGCTGGATTTCAGCTTGTCCGCGGGAGCTCGACGTAGTAAACTCCTGACCAAAAACGAGAGATCAGGAGATCAGTGAGTCACAATTTTGCGTCGAACTTGCAGCGGCGGCGGCGGCAGCAGCAGCAGGAGAAGTAGTTCTATAACTCTGTCTAGTGGACGTTGCGGCAGCAGGACAAATGAATCCAGACAAGAATTGAGTTATAGTCTAATCCATTGCCAAGAGGACGACACGGTCACCTCAGATGCTTACAATTCTTTTGGATCTTTTGCCAGGCCAGAAAGCAGCAGCATCCAGCGCCAAGTACTTCCACAACAGCAGGACTCCGTGATCAGTGTCCGTGGTCACACCTGGATTGATAAAGATTCCAATGCCCGAAAAAGCTCGGGAGCGTCTACTGCAGGCAACCTTCAGGATCAAAAGTACTGGAATAAAAAAGTACAACAATAAATCAAAAGCTTCTACTGTCGGATCATTTAATCTATGAATCAAATGTGATGAGAGTCCGCAATCTTTACAAAGAAGAAAAGAAAAAAAGAAAAAAGAAAACGAACACAAAAACAAACACAGAGACAAACAGAAGAGAGAGAGAGAGAGAGAGCAGTACCCCCACGGTCCACCACCGTGAACGACGTGCAACAAAACTGGCGTCGGGAAAAAGAGAATTCTTTGTTGTTTGGTTGGGTTGAATCAATGCAACTGAAGAAGAAGAAGAAGGGTGCGGCGCTGACCGGATATTGGGCACACGACAAATTGTTCAACGTCGATTGCTTGCAAAGTTGGCATGTACTTCATCATTCCATTGTGTTTTGACGATTTTCTCCGCCCCCCCTGCGCGCGATGGATTTGGTGGGAAGAGACAAAAGCGCGATGGGAGAGAGGGAGGGAGGGAGGCAGGGAGGCCGCCCAAGTTGGCTGCGCGAGACAGATTGTTGTCGACGGTTGAAGGAGGGTCTAGGGCCGCGAGCGGCAGGGTGAAGCCTCCGCGGCCCACTGATTGTCCACCCTTCAAGGAAGGCGGTAGGGCAGCGAGCGGCAGCAAAGTGGCGACTGGAGACAAAGTGTTGTGAGTGGACATGGTTTTTAGGCATGCTCTGTTCTTAAGTTAAGTAGTGAACTTATTTACACTCTTTGTTAGTGAAAAACTTTTCATCCACGTTCTCTCTGTGCTCAGTGTGGGACCTTGCAAAAATATTTCTCACATCCAAGTTTTGTTATTTCTTTTTTTGCAATCTCACCCATACAACTAAGGCCTGGTTTACGGCCCGCTTTACACTAGGAGTCAGGGCCAATGTTCAACCCAAAACAAGCATTTCTATTGGTGCAAAAGTTGAAATTGGCCTCAAAGGCTTTACACCAGGAGTCAAGGCTGAAATAGAAAAAAAAAATTTCAATCTGCCCCAAGCTACTAATAAATGCTGAACTTTATGGCCTTGTATTGGCCCCCAAGGCTGAAAAAAGGATACGAGCCAATTTTCAACCCTTGGGACCAATGTTCCAGCATTCAATGTTCTAGCATTTATTAGTAGCTTGGGGTCAAAGTTCAAACAACAAGCCAAAAATGCTCAAAGTTGGCCCCAAGCTTTTTTGGCCCTGAGTCCTAGTGTAAAGCGGGCCTAAAATTGGGACTGCAAATAGGTGGGAAACTATTAATCGATCAGTTTTCTTCTCTTTTCTTTTTGGCGAAATCTCCTCAAGAGGTGACACACTTTTCTGAAAACGAAATATTCTGTCGAAAATCCCCATCTTTTTGAAAAAAAAAAAACCGCATCAAAGGAACAGAAAACTGTTTCTTTGGGAGGGTGTCGCCACTTTTCTGCCTGCTGGCTACTGTTTAAAAAATAATGCCGGTGGCAGTTAAGAACTCTGCTTAGGGATGCTCGACACCCTGAGACCATCATCAAGAAATTGAAAACCAAAACACCGCTAGGTACTAATAGCAAACCACCTGGACCAATAATTATGATTGGCCAATGAGAAACAAAGAACAAAAAGTCACATCACACTTATTACACTCTTCTCTATCAGGTGCACAGCTTTGCTGTGCCTTTTAGCTACCCACCAGCCTCAGCAAACTGGGCAAAAGTGTTGTCCGCGATAAGAAGGACCCACGGCCGACTAAACGGTAAACCTCCTCCATTTCCGACCTAGGCTAATGGTAGGTACACGGACATAAAATGGGAATTTGGGGGGGGGGGGGGCTTTTTTTTTTT
>Ga0209611_10005589_pt1 | contig 20996 bp, 14 predicted proteins | sample S1TSphgellanicum_3_FD_187693 | JGI IMG/M metagenome (GOLD analysis project Ga0209611, IMG submission 187693) | Host-associated microbial communities from peat moss isolated from Minnesota, USA - S1T2_Fc - Sphagnum magellanicum MG (SPAdes) (version 2) | ecosystem: Host-associated > Plants > Peat...
GAACTTGTGAGTGAATACAAGATTGAGTGTCTCACTATTGGCAAATTTTGTACTCCATAAAAGTCCAAACACAAGACTAGCTTAATGATGAGCTAGCAATTTGCTCCTACTTCATTGGTCAAGCATATGTCATGGAGTGATACTTTGACCCTCAATCTATCATTCCATCATTCCAACCTTTACTTCCTTCTTCTTCCTTTTGAAATTCCTTATAAGCCCAAACCAATATCATGTTTTATTTGAGGATTCATGTTTTCATGACTTAGAGTCCTTATTAGTAGCACCCCAAATAGATTTTGTGGAAACATTGTCTTGTGAAGGAAAAAAATTGAAAAACAATTCAAATTGCACCTTCTATGGACTTATGAAAATATGGTCTAATTTTAACCATTCAAAAGTTCATAACTTGCATTTGGTTAAAGTTTACATGTGAAGGCTTCTTGATATGAATTGTTCATTTCATACTACACCTCAAAATCAATCACTACAACAAATTAAAAATGGTGATTTAACCCATAATAACCTATAATTTTTTTCTATCTTTTAATATTCTAGTCAATTGACAAGTCCATATTTTAAGCTTCAAAAATCCATTACTATTAATGGATGAACATTTTTACCAAAACTAACAACATGGATGTGTTCATAATAAAATTGTTAGTCTAAATTCCATTATCAATCATTATTATCAAATATATATTATGACCATATGCATTTGAACAAAGAGTACACAAAAAAAATGTCCTTATGTAACAATAATGAGACACTCAATCTTGCATCCACCTTTGTTTGGAACCCTATTGAAAACCAAGTTTTTTGGTACCATGATATTGTTTTGCCCAATCCATGCTTGGCAAAATGAAAAATTTCAACTCCAAAAGTGATTGGAAGAATTGCGATGGTCTCCCCAAAAAAAATAAAAATCCAATTGTGGGCATGTTATTCTTTCATTGACAATAAATATCATGGATGAAAGAAAATTTCAACAAGAAATTCCAATAACTCCCATTTTCAATGTAAAAGTATATTTTTCTTATATTTCACCACTTTGTTCTTTATGCCATGGGACTAATCATGTCATAGGAAATTGCTTTTATAGAACTAACCAAATTCTAACTCCTAACCTTAAACATGTTTTGTTCCAAATTTTTCACCAGTCCTTTTTTAAACTGCTTCATAGATAATTGTACCACCTATCCCAATGGGTAGTTTGTCAATTACAATAATAGAATTTAAAGGTTCAATTTACCTTTAATTAACAATTATGTTACCATTTTGTTACCATTTAATCACAAACTTTCAATAGAATCTATGCAAAAATCATAAAACAATACATTTGTGAAAAATTCATCAGTTTCAAAATGAAAAAATGGCATAGAATCAAAATTTTAATTTTAAAAAAAATAAAATGATATATATACATATACATAATCATATTTAAATGATGTGTTTTTTCTACTTCTGATGTTTTGATGTGAAATACGTATGATTTACATTTTAATTAAATTTGTGCAATTGTCATGATGTATTTTTGCATAAAACTATGTGATTTTTTTGTAATAAATATGAATATTCACATATATCAATTCAAAAAAAGTCTCATCCATTTGAATATTTAAGATATTGAATACATACAAATGTCATTCATATTAACCATAGTATGGAATTCATGTGATTTTTATACAAACCTATGAAAATCAAATTTTCCATGGAATTTGTACAAACCTATGAAGCTTGGTGAGTATGTGATGTGATCATGGAAATCCCAATTGATATAAAGCTAGTAGTACCTTTTATTGGAAATGTTTTTGACAACCCAATGACATATTTCCCACCATATGATCCTCATTTTGGAACATTCAAAAACATTCCTAGACCATGGTCCATAATGGGTAGCCCTTATTTTGGTGGGTATCTTCATAGTTTCTACCTAAGGCCACTTCCATTTATGACAATTTTGTGATTTTGATAGCCATTACAAAAGTAACAACAATTACATTACTAACTTACTAAACTTCATAAGTTTGTACAAATTTTGTATGAAATTTGATTTTCATAAGGTTCATACAAAAATTGCACAATTGTATGTAGAAATATCAAAATAATTGCACAAATTTAATAAAAATATAAATCATACGTACTTCACATCAAAACATCATAAATAAATAAAAACACATCATATATAAAAATGATATTTTTTTTCATGCCATAGATATGAGAACGCCTATATGCTCAGGGGGCATGGATGTTCTAAATGCATGGAGGGCAAAAGCAAATGAGGCTATTAATTGAACTTACCTTTTATGTAAACATGGTGAAAAATCATTATGCATAGATTTTAGGAATGCCAATGGGCATGGGTCACTAAAGGTATCTTTAATCCAATACATGTTCGATCTAGCTTCAATCTACTGGCTAACATAATGCAATGGAAGCATTGTATATTTGTTCGTAAGGAGCCTAAACATTACCATAGCCTCAGGGGTCTGTGGTCCCTTGTGAGGGGCATTACTCATTGGACTTTCTAGTTAGAAAGAGATGATTTAGTTTTCAATAACAAAAAGTGGGGCCCTTAAATGTAGAATTGCTGATATGAGAATCCCTCTTAGATTATGGTAAGGCTGCTTGGGGTAAATGTCTGGAACTAATTAATTTCTCTCCAGAGGAGAAGTAGAATCTCTTTGGCATTTTTTAAAGGAGCTAGGGAAGAAACAAGATTGTTTGTGTTAGGATAGGTAGGTTTATTACATTATGAAAATTTGTGTTCGCAGTAACTGGACTACCCTACAACTAGAACTCCAAAATTAATATACAACTACATTACAATTGTCCCATGGAAATACAACAAATTAATAAATGAAATGTCATTTCAAAAAATCAAAGAATTGTATTGTAATTGTAAATTAATTACAAGATGTATATTTATATAATAAAACATATGCACTATATATATGACTATAATCAACCATGTTTGACTTTATTAACAAGTTGCATTTTAGTCATATGTAACAACTACATCACAACTAGAATAAATTTAATTAATAATCAATGACTATTTTACAACAAATGTATAGCCTTGAATAACACATATGATCATGCCATGTGTATACATTTCCACCACCCAACATATATGTCATTTCAACTTGTTTGCAACTAGTATGCAATTGTATTTCAACTTAAAATTTGAAATTTAAAGATCTGAAATTTGGGCAAGAAACCTTTAAGCAAGTGACACATGGTAGTATATCAAGAAATATGCCCCAATGAATCAACAACCTTCATGGGCTTATGCTTATTGTGAAAAAATTCAAACTAATTTTGTGTATTTCTTAATCTTTTTGTCACGACTTCAATTTTGGGCTTGCGACCAAGGCAAAGGCATGGAAAGGTGTGGGCCAAAAATGCAACCCAAGAATCACATTTACACCCTTGGGAATGCAAAGGAATGTGTGAAGGAATGAGCTTGCACACTCCCAAGTGAGAGTTGTAGTCCCTATGGAATCCCGAATTTTTAAAGAATGATTTTAGGGGTCAAAACTCATTGGATTGAAGACTTTTTTATACCATTGGAAAGCTCTTAAAACATAAATATCTAAATGGGATTGCATGATCCATTTGAGTACTTAAAACATAAGTTATGGCTAAAAGAAGGGTCGAAAGTCAAAGTGTCAATTTGACTCCTGATCACTAAAAGTTAAGAATCGCCCTGATTTACTTATGTGCACGTTATGTGCCACATCATTGGAAAACTCTTGAAAAGGGATACATCTTTGCTTTAAACTTCACTTCAATCAAAGGTTTTCATAATAAATTATGCGCTTCCAAAATGGTGAGAATCCCAATCTTGAAATTTTCAAGACTTTTAACTTGAGAGTCCCAAAAAAAATGACATTTGGGTGCAGCCCCCATGGCTAATCACAAAGAATACTACAAGGGGGAAAATGGCGGCTTCCCCCAAATTTAGATTGTTGGAGAGGTACTCTTAAAGAGGTTGAAGGCTTTTGTTTTTACTCTTGCAAGTTGAAGGTTTTTATTCTTATTTTTAAAGAGGTTGAACGCTTTTATTTTTGCTTTTGGAGGTTGAAAGTTCTTGTCTTTGCTCTTAAAGAAATTGAAGGTTTTTGTTCCTACTTTTGAATGTTGAAAGTTTTTATTGTTTCTTTTGAATGTTGAAGGTTTTTGTTCATACTTTTGAATGTTGAAGGTTTTTACTTTTACTTTTTGATGTTAAAGGTTATTACTTTTACTCTTGGATGTTCAAAGTTCTTACTTTTGGTTTTAAATGTTGAAAGTTCTTACTCTTACTCTTGGATATTAAAGGTTCTTACTTTTGTTTTTGGATGTTGAAAATTTTTGCTCTTACTTTTAAACGTTGAAGGTTTTTGCTTTTAGATGTACATCAAAATTATGTATACAAGGTAAGATTTTTTCAAAAACACCTAAAATTGTAATTCAATTACCTGATTATAAGCACAATATTTGATTCTATTTGCAAGTGTACAAATTATAATTTAGTTTATACCAATGTTTTATACATTGCATTTTAATGACAAATAAGTTGCATGTTAGTGGCGGTATAATTATAAACTAGCTTTATTCAAGTTGAAGGGATTATTTACATATTTTTGACATTACAATGTTATGATATGCTATTGATTTCATTTCACATGTGGAACTAAATGTCATAACATGGAAAATTTCAAGCAAATAAAGTGCATTGAAAAAATTGCATGACTCAAACTCCATTTTAACAAAAATAGAAGAAAACATTCATTTATGAAACATAGTGTTTTCAATGACAATATTTGATTATTGTGGGTAATCATTTTTATGATCTAACCTTTTGTTTAAATAGAAAAAAAAATTATTAAATATAACTCGGGCATTATGCCTAAATTCATAATTAAATTATCTTTTGATTAAAACATTTTTAAAAAATTTTGTAATGTATTCTGCAACATGGAATGTAAATATATTTAAAGTTTCAAATCCATTTCATGTTTATAAATAATGATGTCCAATGCAATTCAACATTATCTATTATAATTAGGACAACATAATAATGGTTGTGTCAAGTCTAGATAATTACATTGTAAGTTGCAATTTAGTTGCTTAAAACTACTAAAATCAGCTACCATACAATTGTTTTGAAACCCAAATTTAAACACCTAGCTGCAAATTAATCATTAAATCCTTTATTTTCATTTCATCTTTAGTTGTAAGTTAGTTGCAAAGGATAGGAACAAAATTCATTGCTCAAATGAATGAATGAAATAATTAAAGAATATATTCATTAAACTAATTATAAAATAGTTGTAAATAATTTGCAAAAGATAATGATATTTAGAATCCATTTGTCAAATGGATGAATGAAATAATAAAGGAATATATTTGTCGAACTAATTGTAAAATAATTATAAATAAGTTGCAAAGGATTAAGATAGAATCACATCAAATGAATGAATGAATGAAAATATATATTTGTTGAACTAGTTGTAAATAAATTATAAACTATAATAATATAATTCATTCATCCAATGGATGAATGAAATAATTAAATATTATATTCGTCAAATTAATTGTAAAATAATTGTAAATAAGTTGTAAAAGGTATTAACATACGTCATTTGTCAACAAATGGATGAAATGCCACGTTAGCATTTTGTTCGCCACATTTGAATGTGTGTGGGAATTTGACGTGGAGATTAATTGCAAAGAAATTGCATATCATTAAATGTGAATTACACTATATATACGATATTGTATACGACATAGGATCTCTTCTATAACTACTGCAACTTGTTCGATAGGCTATAGCACTTAAGGCTATATAAATACCATGAGTTGCAAGTGTCCATAGCAATTGGAAAACCCAGTTGCAAGCCCAATTATAAAACACTATTTTTTTCATAATGTTAAGTGTTGTTTTGATAGCCCTTATGGGGCTTCTTTAGTTGAATATTTGGGTTGAACATGCGGTCATACTCCCTGCTGTTGGTTGGCAGGCCTTTTCTATGGTTTTTTTCTCTTTGCAATTAATTTTTTTAGTTGTGTTCCAAGGGAAAAAATAAATAATTGTGTCATATATGTGTAGAGTTCCCAAGATCACCTTTGTTGGCCCTGAGTTTATCTATGGATGATGGAAGGATTTGTGAGGTGCACATGTAGATTATGAACCCCATATGTGTAGGCTTTATGGTTTGTTACAAGTGGTTTATTGAATTTTAGAGCATTCTTCAATATGCTTAGTATATATGCCATGGCCCCATATATTCTTAAAGCCACTTTAGATGAAGGTCTAAGGTCCAAAATTCCAAGGACTGATTTGAAGTAAATTGGAGCAAATTGGACCTTTAAATTAGACCCTTCTTCACATTAAAAAAAACATGTCTTTGTAAGCTAAAATGAATGTGTGTGAAGGCATAGGGTCCAATTAGTAAAAAAGTGATATTCACATGTGGGAAGATTAGGTTGTCCTTTGTTGTTTTTTTTTTTTTTTTTCTTCATTTTTTTTTTGTTTTTTTTTTTTTTTTTTTTTTTCTCTTCATTTTTTTCATGTTCTTTTATTTGTTTCTTGCTTTCTCTCTATTTTTTTGTGTTTTTTACTACAAAAACACAATGGATGAACATAAGCACAAGATATTGGTGGTCTTAGTTTTAATATGGCCATACATCGAATCATTACACAAGTGGTCTCATTGCAACAAGTAGCTATTACACAACATTAGAACATGATGAGTGCATTGCTATTTTTTTTTAAGTTTATGGACATGCCACCAAGAGTTCAAAGCATATGGAGGTATGAGAGGGCAGTTGGACATATGAAGAATCAATTTTTTGGAAGTTTTTCAAAAAAGATGTTTTGACAATGTACAAGAAACTTTGAGACATTTCATGCTTTGATTAGGGTTGTAGGTCAAAGTCTTGAATGAAAAAATACAAACATGAGAGAAAATATCCCTATGGAAGTTAGAGTAGCAATGTTGGTTTCAATAAGTTGGAATTTACCTTTTTTTTTGCATTTTCGATAAATTCAAGCTCCATTTTTCCTTACAATGCAATCATACATGGAACTTCACCGTCCCCGCAATATTTTCTAGCCTTCTTAGCCTTCTCACCTTCCTCATGTTCCTCTTTCATTGTAACTATAGCCGCCTTTTTCTTTGTTGTTTCTTTTTTGGGAAAGGGGGTCAGTTTAAAAGATTTATTGTAATCCAAATCTTCTTCCACTTGCAAAAATGAGTGTTTCAACCTTGCATAACCAAAACTTTCTATCCTCAATTGTAAAACACCATCATTTTGAACATTTCCAAGAACTGGAAATGCATTCCTTTGAACAACAACCTTGTGTGGATTTACAAAAACAACCATGCCAACACTAGATCATGTGTTCAAAAATGGAATGGTGGGTGTACACTCAATAATTTCCTCCTCCATCCTTGAAATGTCTTCCATTCTTGCATAATTTCAACTTCAAGAACAAGTGAAAAAAAAACCTTGAAAAAGAATGAAAATTATGCAAAACAGTGAAAAATAATGAAAAACAATGGAAGAAATAACCTTGGACCCTAGTTTATATCTTGGTTTTCCAAACCATGAACTCTCCTTTGAGCTCCATTTTTGGGTTTGGACCAACTGAATTTCCCTCCAAAATGGTGCCATGTAGATGCCACTTCAATTTGGCTTCAATTGGTCTTGGATCCTCATCTAAAGGCCCTGGGTCCAATTTATGGCTTTTGACCAATAGGAATGCTCCATTTTGTTGGACCTGGCACCTTGCACCTTCGTCTAAAGTGGCCCTTAGTGACGTTTGATTACAACCCCTAGACTTTAAAGGCCCTAAGGCCCAATTGATTTGATTGATTTTGTTTCTTTTGTGCAATTCTTTGTGAGATACTAAATATTGTAAGTGTTAAACACCCCCTAACAAGCTTTGTTTGGTGTTGGTTTCACTTGTGTTTTTGCACATCTTTTTCAACCTTGCATTGTTTTGTAAGAAACCATGCAACCCAATTCTCAATGTGTTTCAATTCTTGTTGTTCTCCATTGCCAATGTTATGGGCACATGTTTTGCATTGTAGGCCCAAGTATTGAACCCACGACCTCCCATGCAAGAATTGTAATACTAACCACTAGCATACCATCAAACATTACGGAATGAGGTTTATTTTTAAAATTTATTATAAACACAAAGTCAAAAAGGCAAAAAATTTAAAAACCCTGTAGTAAACAACATTTTTCTCCACATGGCTACACTGTCAAGCTAGAAACCAACACTAGATAGAGTTCATTTGGGGGTATTTTAGCATCTTGCCTAAATACCCCATGTCAAGCTCTGTTTGGCGCTTGTTTTTTTTGTCTTTTTGCACATGTTTTTCCACCATGCATGGTTTTACAAAAGAATTTAATAATGTTTTTAAATTTAATTTGAACTTTCTGTTTTGCAACAATTCGCAGGATTTGAAATCTAAACTGAAATCCCTTTTTGCGTTAAAACAAAAAACCAAGCCAAAGCCCCGATGAACCAATACAACACCACCACAAAGAGTGGGGGAAGGGGGCCAATAGGCCAACACCCAAGAAAAAAACCAAGTCCAAGAAGACAAAACAAAAATGCCCAATCCAAGAAAAACCCTAAGAAGAAAGGGCAAAAACCAAGTCACAAAAACGGGAAAAAAAACTCCCCAAAGGACCAAAAAGAAAAATGAACAACAAAAGGGTAACACCACCTTTTAACCAAAGTAAATAAAGTCACAAAACAGGAAAAAAATAAGTGGGCAACGGAAGGCAAATACCTACCTCTTAACTAAATAGAACAAGTAAACCCACTAGATAGGATTACTTTGAGGTATTTCTTCAAGCTATTGAGAGCCATCATACGAAGTAATTAATCCTCAATGAAGCATATAAGAAAGAAGCATTTTAGTTTCATTGATTACCTTGAAGATTAGTCTCACTAAAATGCATCCTTGCTTGCTCCTGTTGATTACCAAAAAGAAAAGTAGAGTTGGGATAGGTATTTTCAAACTACATATAATGTCTAAGAAGAGAGGATACTTTCCATTGAGCTCATTAAAAGCATAATTCTTCAAGTAAACCTTCCATTTTTGGACAAGTTTGGCTATGCAAAGGCAATTGAGTACGAATGCATGTGCTTCCCCAAGGTAAGGGTTTCACCCTTGGTGTTGCTTGCATATGCTACTCCACCCAAAAGTCGCACATTTTTGTTAATGTCTTTAAGGATTGCAAATCATCTAGGAGTTCAAGGAAGGGACAAGATTCCTCCAATTAATCTGATTTAGATAGAATGTCAGTATCATGCATTTCTTCGAAGATGGGTTCTTCTTGAAGCTCCTCCATGATTACACTCAAAATCTAATCAACTAGTTTTTCTTCATTCCCCTGCTCTGATTGGGAAGGTTGAAAGCTTTGGGGTGTGGGGCTTCTTTGTAGCCTTTCTTCATCCCTTAAACTATTGTTATTGGTATTACTTTCACGGACATTAAACACATAAACTAAAGGTAGAATAAAGGTGAAAGCCCACTACACAATCCCTTTTTAGGTGTCACACTTGTAGTTTTTCTTACATCTCTTTGAAACTTAAATATTAATATTTTCATTGAAATGTCAAGAAAGGGACTCACATCTAATGCTAATAGAGTTGGCATTTTAAAAATGAAAAAAAACACATCAAAATCCCAAATATTTAATGATTAATGGACTTTTGAATCTTAACGACAAATTTTGTCATGCCCTACAAAACTCATGGATATGGACTTTTATTTTACAATGTGTTAATTTTATGTGTTTGAAACTTTGGGATATTAGATGAATAATGTTTAAGAAACTAAGGTCCATTGAATGAATGGAATGTGATTTTAATTTATTATGTTATGGACTTTTCAAAATCCCAAACTTTAATTACTTTAAAAGCATTTTTAAGCATTTAAAAGTTTTTTTAAAAAAAAATCTTTTGTGATATTTTTTATATGTCTTATAACATCATGACTTGAAATTAGAAATGGGAAAAAATGTTACTTTCAATATAATCTAAATATTCATATTTTAAGCTAGTTTCAATTACATTAGAAAAGGATTTTGAAAAAGGACTTTGATCCACTGAAACTTAGTGACCTTAATGTGTTTTCACCCATAAGTAGCCCATAAATAATTATTGTATGTAATTTATGTATTACATCCTTTTAGCTTGAACTAACCTTATTCAAACCTTACACCAAGCATACCAAACTCCATTTCACAATGGGGAGCCCTACAATACCAACTTATTTTTCTTGTCATGAGCCATCTTATTGTGGCATGCCACCTCCTTTTATATGATTGTTTCAAATTATGTACCTAATGACATAAGAAAACCTTCCAAGGTTCTGGCCCTGGGGTGAGGCCCCTTACTAACATCTTTGCTAAAAGAGCTAATATTTGGGCTTATGGGTCAAGAATCTTAATCCCCCCCTTAGCTAAAGGCAATATTGCGATGTCCCATGCCACCTTTGTCATTGCCTTTCCATCTACTTAACTTGACCAAACAAAGTTCTTGATCAAGTTTTGCACTTTCTTCACAACAAAAAGTGATAGGTTTACGCATGAGGCTACATACCATACAAATGCAAGAATCACTTGGTTTGCCACCAAATTTTTTGCAACAAGTGACAATTTATTAGACATCCATACAACTAGTTTTCCTTTCACTGATTACAAAACCTTGTTATCCTTTTCTTTTTGTGGCATATTGTAATTGATGGGAAAACCCAAGTATTTATTTACTTTGCTTGCTACCAACCAAACTAGGCCTTTGTCCTTTCCCCACGACCATTCTCTTGGTTTCTTAGATGCCCATATGGCACATGATTTATGCCAGTTGAACTTTCCTCCAGATGCATGGCAAAAAGTTTGAAAAACTTGAAATGATTTCTACAAATTGTTTATTGTGCCTTTCAAAAACAAAATTGTATCATTTGCAAACATCTGATCCCAAACTTGCCTCCCATCTAGAAGAATTAATCCTTCAATTTCATATGAAGGATCCAAAACCATGTAGCCCATAACATTTGTTATAAACAAATACAAGTATGGTGTTAGAAGGCATCCTTGACAAACTGCCCTTTCCATTGTGAAAGCTTCTCCTCTCTCTCCATTCACAACCATTGAAGTCTGAGCCTCCTTGTACAAGGATGTTATCCAGTTGATCCATTGATATAAAACCAAGTTTTCTCATGCTCTCTTAAAGAAACGTCCAATTTAACTTTGTCATATGCTTTCTCAAAATCTAGGAAAAACATGACTAAGTCCTAGTCACTTTCTCTAACCCACTCCATAGTTTCAAAAGCCATAAACATGACGTCCAAAATACACCTCCTTTAGACAAACCTATTTGTGTTGGCCATATCCATGAAGGCAAGAACGGCTACAACCTATTAGCCAGAGTTTTGGTAATTATTTTGTATGTGGACCCTAAGACCAAGATTGGTTTGTAGTTTGCAATAATAATTGTGTTCCCCTAGTTATGGTATGAATGTTTGTAAGCCTACATTAAGGTCCCTATGCATAAGTCCTTTCTAGAAGGTTTCTTGCAACAAGTTATTAATGTCATTCCTTACTTCACGCCATGCTTCTTGGAAAAATTCCACTGAGATTCCATCTACTCTCGTAGCCTTATGTTTAGCTAGGTCAAAAGTTGTTTTCCTCACTTCTCCTCCTATGAGTTATTGTAGCAAAATCCTATTATGTTTTTCAATTACCATAGTGGATACACTTCTGAAGCACAGCTGCCTAGCTTGAACATTGTTTTCCACTTCTAAATCCTTAGTGTATAGATGATGGTAGAAGGATTGTACATATTTGACTATGTCATCATTTTCAATGAGCATTTGCCCTCCATGAAGCAACTCATTTATTATAGTCTATGACCCTTGTGGAATTCAAAAAACTCCCTTGAACATCTATCCCCCACCAAGGTCCATTTGGCTACCAAAGAGTTCTTTGTGGACTCCAATTTATCCATTCTATGTTTCTCCAAGAGCTCTTGTGCCCTATTAAGCTTATCCCAAGCTTGCATACTTTCCTAATCCAACATGAACTCCTCCTCAAATGCTTCTATGTCTACAAATTGCTTTCAATTTTCCTCCTCTTTGCCTTGCAATTTGAGTTGCTTAGTGATTGTATCACTTTCCTTCTTAGTGAGTAGAAGAGCTCTAGCCACTTGAGAACCAACTCCTTGATTCTCTCCTTCTATCATCCCTTGCTTCCACACATCCAATAGCTGTTGTTTGGTATCTTCAATTTGTAGAAGTTGAAGGTTGAACCCCACCTGAACTGAATTTTTATGAGTCTTCGAGGAAATTTGTAAAAACATTGGAGAATGGTCAGAGATGTGCACCATTATAGACCAAATTCCTATTCTGCCTCCCTATTGTTGGATAGAAGTATCAACATAAAATCTATCCAGGCAAGACCAAATTGGAGTTGGAGATCTCCTACACCAAGTGAAATATTTGTTTCCTATCTTCCTGAACTCTTTCAGATTTCAGGCTTCCATCAGATCCAAGTTCACTAAGAATGCATTCCATTTATTGCATTCTCTTCCTCCCATTATGCTATCGAAGTATCCTTGACTTCAGTCCTCTCCTGATTCCACATTATTGTAATCTCCTCCCATTAACCCAATTAGATTTGAAATCTGAACTATCCAGGTATAGAACATGCTACAAACCACTGGCACAGATTCAGGCTCAGAGGAAGAATTAGTTTTTTCTTTTCTATTTGAATAACTTCCACAATCACAAAGTCAAACCCTGCAGCAGAACCACACGGTTCTCCGCAGGGCTGCACTGTCAGGCCCAGAAAGAGCGCCAGACAGTGCTCCATGTATTTAGCGTCTCGCCTATTCTTTGGCATGTGCGAAAGTTCATTCGCTTTCATGTGCAAGGAGCTGGTGCTCACTTAGAGCATCTCCACCCCAAAAGAGTAAACAACTCCTTTATGCTGTCCCCACCCACAAATGTCATAAAAGGCCATTTAAACAGTCAAAGACCATTTATCTCTTTACACCTGGACAAGTAATAGTCACTGTCCAAATTCATAGTAGAAAAAAGTTTTAAAGGGGTTAAAATGACCACTGCAAAATCGACCGTTAATACCATAGAACAGCAAGATAGTGCCACTATCCCGCTGCAAGATGTAATGAAAAGGGGTGTTTGCCGGTGTGGGGTGGAGATGGTCTTCCAGGTTCTTATGATTGATGGGTGATCCTCTACATGTTTGTTTTCAAAATGATATAGGCTAGGCCCAACAAATCTTTCAGGTCATACTTTTCTTCCTGATAGTCAGGGTTTTCGTTTTTTCACTTTTGTTGCCAACCATCCAGGGGAGGATTTAGCCAGATTGTGCTACTGGACAGGTAGGAGTCAGGACAGTAAATGTCCTTTTCTTAATTCTGTTGCTGTTTGGCGACCTCCAGGAGCAGGGGCTTCTAATCCATTTTTGATGATTTTGAGTGCGCCAAATGCATCAATAAGAGGGGTTCAAGTTTTGTTTGGACACCAGAAACAATGAAGCCCTCCCCTTGGATCTGGCCTGCCCTGAGCGCTTAAGTGATCACTCATAGGCTGTTCTACCCTATATATATCAAAGCTAGTTCTTTGATTTTTTGAAAATCAAGGTTATGAAACCTAAGAGCGACCCTCATAACTACCAGGGATCTTCTCCTATTTGACAGACCAGTGTTGTCAGGTTTCAGTTTTTGGCCGGTTTTAGTTCTGGCTCTCAGGCTGAATACTGGGAACCCAGACCACCCCTTCTAAATTTTAGGAAGAAAAAAACCTAGAATAAAAACTGAAACTGAGAACTGAAGTTTGGCTAGAATCGAAACTGGCCCCAAAACCCATTTTATACATATTGCATTTCTTACAAAAATAAATTTTTGTGTTTAAAATGTTTTTCTTCTTTTTTTTCCAATTAGAGTTACACATGTTGTGACTTTGAGAAAAAAATTCTGGCATACATTTTTTTGACTTATAAATTTGGAGGTGGGGTGGGATGTGGGCTGTGACATTAGGCATGTAGTGAGTCAGTAGTCATACTAGTGAGTGTAATCACCAGTCATTTTTGAAAAATCGCCAAAATGTGTCACAAATTTCCTTTTTAAAAAAGGGCCTAAAAAGAACTGAACACTGTTTTTTTAAAAAGGGTGTCTTCACATTTATGTATACCGGCTACAGATTTAAGAGTTCCTTGAAATAATGTCACCAGTTAAGTTGAAATCTGCTTAGGGATGCTTGCCACCCTGACTTCGTCAGAAAATTGAGAAAAAAACACTCGTGATCACATGGTGCGTTATTCCATATATTCATACCTGTTGAGATTTTGATTTTGTGGGCACATTGAAATAAAGTTTGTTTACCTTTTCAATGGAGCCATACTCAAATACAGCGAATTGTCAGTTTTCAAAATGCGTTTTGTCCTGACCCACATCCAACTCTCGCCTCTTCCAAGTTCCAAGCAGTGATTTATTTTTTCCTCAGTTTACTAGCATCTCTAGGCAGATTTCGACTTACATTGCCTCTGTTGTAGGGAGATCCCCATAAGAGTGTGTTCTCTGGAGGGAGAGGAACCCAGGGGTGTTCCCAAACCTCAGGAGAACGCCCAAGCATGGGAACCTCCCATTACATAAACAACTCTCTATTTATTTCCTTGCCTCTTTCCTGTTTCATAGAAAAGAAATATTTCCATGGGAATGTGGGAACATATAAAATTGGGGGAGCTTGCTTGGCATAATGCCCTAGAGTTCTTCTGCTGGGGGAGATTCTTCAAAATACACATAGAAATAACAAGCCAGTTGTTTATGTGACAAGAATGGACAACATATTGCATCGATATGAAAGTAGTCCATGGAATCCATGAAAATAGACAATCGCAATGGGTGTGCAGCTTTGTGAATGCCATTATCATAGGCGAGATGTTAAATCCCCCACCTTCCCATCAAGCTCTGTCCGACGCTTGTCTTCTTGCACATGTTTTTCAGCCCTGCATGGTTCTGCATAAACCACGCAGCATTATTCTACATGTTCTCTTTATTTAGCAAAAGAACTTAACAATGTTCCTTGTATTTATTTGAATAACTTCTCCAGTGAAAAAGTCAAATCCTGCGGCAGAACCACACGGTTCCCCGCAGGGGTGCACTGGCAGGTCAGAAAGGGCGCCAGACAGTGCTCGATGGGGGGTAGATAGCGTTTCGCTTATCATAGTGTACCCAACGTCCAATGATGTCCTGGTATCATGTTCTGGATAAAGTGGACAACTTATATTATCAATTATATTTTTATGATTTGTATACATGTGCAATGGATCCCTGACTGTTTTGTCAATTTGGTTCCATTAAAGGCCAAAAATGCACCCTAGGGGCAATGATGCCTCAGTGGTATAGCCCCCTGTCTGGGACCTTAGAAAAGGTTTTGAGTTTCAAACCCACTGGTGTGCATGTTTGAAAGCCCTGCCTGCCCTCTGCCACCAAGCTTGACTCTGAAGTGCCAACAGCTGGTCAGGTCAGGTCAGGTGCGCCAAGTCTATCAAGGATGAGTAACTGTCTCTCAACACTAGCTCGTGATCATGTGATCTTAATGCTCATTTCAGAATTGCTCGGCACCATTATTTCATAGCAAATTTTTGTAGTGGTATCTTATGGGGTTTATGTCAAAATTTTGGAAGATATTTTGATAGTTATAAGCTCACATTGTAGGTGGTTGTTACTATGACATAAGTATGCAATACTCAAAATGCTGCCAATGACGTCTTAAAATGACATAATCCCCTTAGATTTGTGGAGAAGAGAGCAATTTGGTAGAAGTGAAATTTAAATTCCTACATAATATTTCACACTATTGTAACAACATATTTGCATTTCACAAGCATATGTTCACTATTTTTATCTTAAGTCTCAACAAACTTAACACTACAATTCATTCCCACATTAGATTCATAGTTATTGCATATAGCCAAAATCTGCACTTCATAATACATTGTAAAAAACTCCAGAAACAATAGTACAATTCATTTCATCATAATCTAGTACTATAAAAAATTCACTCAAAAAACTAAACATAGAATTCATTATAGAAGTTTGCGCTTCTTTGTATTACTAAGAACATCAACCCAAATTACAGCATAATCCCAAGTTTTGTTGAAAAAAATCAACAAAACAACAGTTAAAATATGTGTTATATCAAAACAGAATATGTGGTTTTTTACTGCAAGTACCTCTAGCTCTTCCTATTCTTCTCTAAAAGTTCGATGTTTCATCTTCTTCTCCTTCTCTTGTTCTCCATAACTCTCCCCCTTTTGAACCATCCCAAGTCACATCATTATGATGCAAAACAACAAGAATTCAAAATTCAAACTAACAAAGTTCCATGATTAAACCTTATCCTAACTGCCTTGTTCATCCCAAATCACATACTCAACTTACCCCCTTAACATTACCCCCTTTGTACTTTGGATTTTGTCTTTGAAATCCTTATAAAATGATAGAAATAAAATGATAATATTCTATAGCCTTTTAAACATATGTTTCCCTTACTTCAATGTTGTAATCCTAATCTACATAAAAAGTAGTGGTTTTATATTTACGTTTTGCTCTACAATTCTAATCTCCTCCCCCACTAATTCAATTTGTGGTTCTATGTCGAGATGTTGTATCTTGGATATCTCTCTTTTGGTGCTAGAATAGCCTCCACCTTTTCTTGTTCCTGAATTCCTTCTAGTTATTTTTCTTCTTGAACCCCTCCTCTAAGGTTTTGTGGTATCTCTGGTTGTATCTCCCCCTCTTTAGCTATTCCACCTTTGAAGTCCTATGATTCCTCCTCATGAGCTATCCCATTGGGCCCTACTTTTATTTCTTCATCCCGGTCCAATACCTCTGTACTTGTTGGATTGCCACAAATGAAATTTGGAAAATTCTTTTGATAAACTTTTAACTTGTACCTCAGAATTCTTTCATCAGCTCTATGCTAAGCCAAATTTTTCTCCAATTCCTTTGTAAAATATTCCTCTGCAACCTCCCACAATTCTTCAATTTTTGCCTTAAAGTCCTTCATCTTGTTCTTCATCCTCATTAATGTATAGTACTACAATATTTGTTCATAATCCTCTAGTCTTTACTTGATACCAACTAGATCCAAACTTTTCCTCTATTTTTGTGCCTTCTCCAACTGTGCTTATAGGTGTTGCAAAGTTTTATAATGTTCCTTCTTATCCTCCATTAACTGCTCTATTTTTGTTTATGTTGTCTTTCTTCTAAGCTCTTCAGACTATAACAAATATACATTCTTCAAATTTATCAATTCCAAATTTGTCAAAACATTCTCCTTTTCCTTCTATTCTTTATTCAATGCTTTCACCTAACTATCCAAAGCCTCATGTTGTTTCTTATGAAGAAACAATGCTTTTGTCCACTTCCTTTCTATGGTTTCCTAGATTTCAACCTTCTATTTTAAATTTTGCAATTCTTCATCTTGCAACTTCAACTGTGTTGTGCTACCCTTGAGCTCCTCATTCTCATCCTATAGTTTCTTAATGAGTACTTTATTTTTTTGCTCAGCCTTTGCCCTGTTTTCCTCCAAATTTCCACATTATGCTTATACCCATTTTGGAACTCTCTCTCCTTATCCAATTCCTCTTGTAACAATGCCTTCTCCTCCTCTTCCCCCGTAACCAATCTATTTCTAGAGTGTTTATTTCTAGAGTCAAATTCCCCATATTCAAACTCACAATTGCCATGGTCTAAAATAATTCAGCTGCCTTATCTACTTTCACTAGTTTTGCAGCTACCTCCTCAACAAACTTTGGTATACTTATTTATGTCATAGGATCTCCAAATCTTTCTGTAGATGATCCCAGCTCCTGTACCATTTTTCTTCTTGATTCAAATTCAAATGGGGATCCTTTTGCAAATTCTAACCTACTAGGTGGTACTTCTGGTTCTGTTGGTCTAAAATCTTCAAAAGTAGGTTGTGTCACAACTCTTTTTGTTTTTAGTTCAATAGCATGTAGACCTTTTTATGTCTACTGTTGTTGCTACTTCAAATGTTATTATAAATGTTGAAAATATTTTGGACTTGCAGTGGTCTCCATCCAATCTTCACCTATCCCCTTTAAAGTGTAGATGTTCCTCACCCTAGGGAAACCTTATGTCATGTTCCCTCTTAATTCCCTAGCTTTGCTCCTATAGTTGTCTCTCCTATGGTGATGTCATCTATGGTATCTCGTGCCTTTACTCCCTCGATTGTCTCTTTTGTGGAGATGTCATATGTGGTACTCCTTTAATCTGTTTAACTGCCTATACCACTAGTAACATTACCCTTACCACTATTGGTAATGCAGATGGTTCCACTTTACCCTTCATCATTTTGTGCTCTCATGTTCCCTCTCCACTCCTAAGCTTGAGGCTTCTCCTTCCTCAACTTTGTTCTTCCTTTTGAGAGCACTTCTTGGAGAATCTATTACAATTTTCTTTTTGTTCTTTAGTGTTCTCTACATCTCCTCCTTAGTTTTTTAAACCTTGGCCAGTGGTTTCTATGGATTGTCCTTTTGATGAACAAACAAATACTGAAAGATTTTTGCCAATACCAAGGTAAATTGACAAGTATCTTTTTTATCCCCCTTATTTTCCTTAACATACTTATACCACCTATCCAGCTGACTACACAAACTATTGAATATAATCTATGCCCAATTTACCTTCTACCTTTTTTCTGCTCTTACTAATGTAATAACATTTTTGTTGCTAAAATAATTTACCTTCTCCTTTTGATAAATGATAGATATAATGGTAGAATATTTGACAGACCTAGACTCTTTGCATTCCATTGATCTACAGAAAAATTTATAGGTGCAAGTCTACAAGTCTATAATGCATGAACTGCTAGTGATTTACTAACTTGTCCTTTCGGTTCTTCTACATACCGTTCCAAAAACGTCTATAATCAATTGTTTGTTGATTACATATACCTTATCCTTATGCCCAAAGTAGATATATGTGCCCTTGATCAAGAATGTGTTTAGAAATTCCAACATTACATTAGGCATCGGTGCTTCCCACCCCATTAGAAACAAAGGAACAAGTCCTACTTTAGAAGCTTAGTCTTCTTCCACACCAATATCCTTCTAGTTCTCCATCCACTCTATATGTTTATCATAATTTTATTTTGTCTATGCCCACATGAAACACTCAAGATCTGGGATTTTAATACCTTTTTCCAGAAATGTAGCTCTATCCAGCATTACACATCTTCTATTCACTATCGCTTCCACTTCATGCTACTCCATCTCCATCAACCTTCATTGTGCTTATGCCATTATCTGCACCTCTATGGCTTACTATACTTTTAATTGCACTTCTATGAATAGTTGTTCTTCTTGCACAACAATGTTCTCCTCCCTTATGTCATTTTGCATTGTTTATGCCTCCACAAAATGATGTTCTTCAACTTCATCTTCCTCCGATTCTTCAATGTACACCAGATCTATTAGTGTAGCTCCTAGTCTTGTCTATTCTCTTACATGCCAATGTTGTTTGCTTTTGCACAAAAACTCAATTGTAGATGTTCCAGTTGTATCTATGTTTGGAATTATCATTTGCGTAAACTTTATCTTCACATTATATGCCTTCCTTTTAGCACATTCCGAAGATGATGATGAATGCGACAATGACCTTAAAGCCAACGATTAAATATTCAACACTCCTCTCTTTGCTCTTTTCAACTCCTCTTTTACTTCTGTTATTTTCAACAATTCCTCTTCCTTCTCTTGCCTTCATCTATGCTCACTCCTTTACACTTCCTTTTCCCTTGTTATTCGTTGTAGTTTTTCAATTACATTATCTACATTCATAGTATTATGAACTTTGAAACTTCGAAAATGCACATAACTTCCAGCAATAAACACAAACTGCTTTTGATGGTTACCCTGTTTTTTCACATCCTTGAACATCCCGCCCATCACATTCATTTTTTCATCTGCCCACCATCTTTTAATTAACACATGATCTTCAAAATTAATATGGCCCATTACTACAAGTTTATGTGTCCCTTGTATAGCCACGTGGAGGCACTTAACATCATCATTATGAATGAACGTCACACATTTCATCTTCCAATTACTCCACATTTGTAATCTCCCTACATTATTTGTATTGATTCCACTTTGTTCACCATGCACCCCTTTTGCTAATTGTGCCCATTTATTGGTTAATTGTGAGAACACATCTTCTGACTATACTAATTTATTTGTTGATTGTGCCCACAATTCTAAGGATTGTACAAATACTCCTAATAACTAAACAAATATTATTGTTGATTTAGTCGATGCTCCTAACATATCATCTTTAGATCGTTGCATTCCAAATCCCACACTATTATAATTATTACTCATCTGTAGATCCAAAATAAAAATTATGTTCACCGCTAAATCCATGATCTATTCTTTATTTTCATCATTCTTCATTTGTGTTTTTTGTATTTCACATCCATTATCATCCTCCTCTGTGTCAAAATTCGCCTCCCAAACTCCACCTACATTTTTTTCCCAATATGCTAGCATTTTTTATTTTTTTTCTAAACTTCTGATTCCATGTATTTATAAGGTTTGAGCTTATTCACATTAACTGACATAAGGTTACTTTCAAACTTTTCAATGGTCACCAATAACACAACGTTATTTGGCAACACATACAATATTCTATACAGTCCAAACCATTTCTTAATGAACTTCCTTAGGTGTGATTTATTACCCTTTGGAAACCACAAAACATAATCACCAAAACTAAACTATTTTTTTGGATTCTTTTGTTGACTCCATAATGTTCTATCTATCGCAACCCCACTTTGAAGGAAGTGTGAGTTCGCCATTCACACTCCCGAAAATGGGACTTGGGAGTCCTCCGGGACTCCCAAAAATTTAGAACTTGATTGCAAGGGTCAAAACACCTT
>Ga0209611_10005591_pt1 | contig 20977 bp, 8 predicted proteins | sample S1TSphgellanicum_3_FD_187693 | JGI IMG/M metagenome (GOLD analysis project Ga0209611, IMG submission 187693) | Host-associated microbial communities from peat moss isolated from Minnesota, USA - S1T2_Fc - Sphagnum magellanicum MG (SPAdes) (version 2) | ecosystem: Host-associated > Plants > Peat...
CCAAACCAGCATATTTTGACTTTTCTTTATTTAATTTTACTGTGCAGGGTCACATACCGAGCACAGCTGGAGATCCTCTTGGAAAAGAGGAGGGAAATTGCACTTACTCTTTAAAAATGCTGGATATCAACTTCTTATCAACTTACTTAACTTATTTTTATCAAGTTACAATTACTTGAAATATTTGTATTGCATGCACAAACTTTTGGGACTATGAGATATGTTAAGTAAATGAATGACCTTGTGCATGTGTTTCTTTGACATAAGTTAAATAAATCAATGGTCTTGTGCAAGTGTTTGCATGTCAATGCATGAAATGATAATCTTTTGTATGTGCATGCTTTTTTAGGGTAGGTAACATCTGCATGCAAAAGTTCGCCTCCTATTTAGATTAGGACAAAGTTCGAGGAGGAACTCAAGGTTTCTAATAATATCTTTGTGATGCTAAAACCCTAAATTGAGCCTGCACTCTAACTACTGCCTCATGCGCCCTTATTTTGATAATGCCCTTGACCTAGAGCGTTCTTGACCCTACACCTATGTTGTGGAATAGGCATTGGTAATGCCCTTGACCTAGGGCTTTCTTTACTCTACACCTATGTTGTGAAATAGGCATCGGTAATGCCCTTGACCTAGGGCTTTCTTTACTCTACACCTATGTTGTGAAATAGGCATTGGTAAATGCCCTTGACCTAGGGCTTTCTTTACTCTATACCTATGTTGTGGAATAGGCATTGGCATTAGTTGTTACCATGTAACAAGGACCACACCTCACCATACCAGGCTCACCATGTTCCTTGGTTGTATAGTAGGTCCCATTCCATAGTCCGAATCCCATCATGGCACAACTTGAAACCCTTGGAAATGGAAATGCTTTAAGAATTTTTATTTTGTTTCATACGATGCATACTTGGGGGCGGGGGGGGCGGCCGGGTGTCGTGTGACACATAGGTATGGTTTTTTTTAACAGTATCGGAGATAAAATGGGTCCCCCCCTTTTGGATAATGACTACAATTTGTTTGTTCAGCCAGGTTCATTGAATTGGAGGAGTTCATGTGGAAACTTCGGCCCATTATCAAAATGTCTGTCAATCTCTTCTTCACATCCCACTCTTAGTTACCTACTCCATTAGGTTTAAAGTTCAAGCTAGTGTTGGCTATGGAAAAGGTTCCGTTGTCGATTCTAAGGTAATTAATTGGTCCAGGTTTTTAAAACTTTTTTAGGAATAAACTTGCATGATGGTTTAGCTTTTAAGGTTTAGGGTTTTAAAAGTTTTTAGAGTTTGGGATTTTTGGATTTTACATTAAGTCCAAACTATATGCACATTAAACTACTAAAAGTATTGTGACTTTTTCTTTTTCTTTTTTAAATTTTGAATTTTTAAAAATTTTATATTTAATTGACTTGGGCCTTAAAAATAAAATAAGTTATGATAATTATGAATATTAAATTGTGTCATATTTTTTTCTTCAAGTAAATGTACACTAATCACAGTATAAAAGTTGTTTATAACACCTTATTTGACAGCATTATATCATTTTAAGAAACTAATTCAAGATTTTTATTTTTTATTTTTTGAATAAATAAAATTGACTCCTAAGGTATACATATTTAATGGAAGAACAATTTACAAACGTCATAATCATCATCATTATCATAGCATAATGTGTGATTGAAGGTTTAAATATAAATTTTCATGTAAACTTCAAGATTTTAAAACAAATTAAAATAACTTTTGATGGAAGATATATATATATATGCAAAATTTCGTTAAAAATTTTCAAAAAAAAAAATTAAAATTAAAATTTAAAAAAAATTGATTGTTTTGTTAAAATTATCGTGTTTTGACAAGCAAATAAATGTTACAAATGTATTCCAAAATATGATTGCATCATTACTATGTGCAACAATCTCACAACATAGTGATAGTTTAAAATGTTTAAACCATTTTTTATCACACATTTTGACCTCTAAATCTTTTTTCAATTATGTCCCCAAACCATTCAATTTTTGCTTCGAATGAAAATTACAACATTGGAACAATTTTTTGTTTACGCCATACCATGAAAACGCCCAAAAGCCTATGGAAAATTTAGAGTTGAAAGGTTAAGGTTTATGACAACTTTAAGGCTTTTTAGGACTTTGGGGTTTAAATTGGGAAGGGTCAAGTTTGTTGGTGTGTAAAAGGTTAGGGCAGATTTAGGGTTAAGGTTCATCATCATGAATCCGAATTTTCCCATGTAGTACAACACATGATACCCCAATGGTATCAAGCAAGTGGTCAAAATTGAGCTCATAGCAACAACTTCTGTTTTTCAGTTTGTTCTTGAAACGTGACAATGTCACCATGTGCAATGCCTTTATGTGAAACTTGCCAAAATTTTCATTATGTTATGATGCATCGTTCATCACATGGTGCATTAACCAGCCCTCGTGGATGAAACTCGTTGGTCCACATTTGAAGATAGAAAGGTCTTGAGGAGACAATTGTAAAAGTTGTCACATTGTGTTGAATTCATAAATGGGCATTGGTTGAAATCTGAGTGAAAATATGGTGTGACACCACTTTCAACAAACACAAAGTTCACACATGAGTACACAAATTTTGCAATCCCTTTGTTAGCCCTCTCACAATTCCAAGCCCTTATGTTACATTCGTCTTTGAAAGTCCATAATTTTTTTTCAAATTATTTAATTGCCTTGATTTATAACTTATATTGCTCCCATACGGTTCTATTATAATGGTTAGTCTCAATGTGAAATTTTTCTTTCACTTCATTTTTATTTATTTTCCCAATTGCAGTTATGTCTGAATAGGAAAATTATTATATGTCCATCATGTCTTAGGCCATATTGAATGAGATCATTGGTTTCACATTATTCTTTTAAGAAAATATGAAAGGACAAAGCACATCAAATGTGTTTTCATAACTTTACAAAAATTATGTGATGAACAATACAATCATTTTGGGCCATTCATTTATATAGATGCAAGAAACCTTGGGCCATACCATGATGTTAACATTTTTTGCCACTCAAACAAGTCTTAGATTAGTGCCATAATTTTGCCCACATGAATGAATATTTTCAATACATTTTGAGAGATATGGGATATAGGGGAAATGAAATGTTTATCATGTGGAGGATATGGAGACAAGAACACCTCCAAACCATGGTGCAATTTGAACTTATAACAAAATACATGTTGGGTGTAAGGTGCAAGTAAAATAGGGATTTGATGGGTTCAAAAGAAAATGGAGGCACCTCATGAAAAGGTTTGATTCAACAAAACCAAAATTGACACATTTGTTCTAACCTATGAACCTTTTCACTAACTTTTTGAATTAAAGACACATGGGCTTCACAAATGAGGTAATTGGATAACTCAATTCTAATACAACTACACATGGATGGGCAAAGGAATTAGAGTTACATGTCCAAAATTGCCCATTTTATAACCTTTGTTATAAAATCTTCCTCTTATAATATAACTTCTAGTCCCCAACTACCTTCAAATTACTTATTTTCATTTTATTATTCCTCTCATGATTGATGTCCATTTTACCTATCACAAAAGCATCATGAACATTGGAGGTGGAAATGACTTGTCATGCTTGCCATGTTCTTGGATTACACCATCAACATTTCGCCCTTATTATTGTGTTTTCCATTTAAAGCGTAGATTTCACCTAGAGTAATCATACAATTAGGTTTTAAAATAGTAATAACAATGAGAAGTCCATTTGAATTAATTAAGTTTGGAAATTAGCTAAATTTAAGAAATGTTGTAATGAAAACATGTGTGCCATCAATGAAACTTGCCACCTCTTAAATACATTTCTTGTGGTGTGTCCATATGTGACTTTTAAACATTCTAATACTTAGTCAACTTATAAAGCCATGTTTTTAGATCCCTCATTGCTTGAGTTGCATGCCTTCAATCCCTTTGGGTTTCACGCAAGTAATACATCCTTCAAAGTCTCTTCAACAATTTATGATTTAGGGTAAGCCTTTTCGTAATCTTGGTATACAACCTTCCACGCTATAATTGGAATAAGTTAGGTCACATGTTTCTTGCTAGTGTTGTAGGTAACATGTTGTATGTTGTATGAAATGCATTGAACTCCACAATTTGTTAGGGTAAAACTTCTTCTATAGGGTTTTTTTCCCTTGTGCAATTCAATAGATTTAAATTGATGAGTCATTGTTCTGAATTTTGAACCCTTTGGAAACCCTACCATTTCTTTTTTTAGACCCCATAAATGCACCACAATCACACTTAAACCTCATACAAAGCATTAAAGTTCCTCTAATATCCACAATTAAATTTCATCACACTATAAAAACTTTGAAAAACCACATTTAAATGTCTAAATGGAATTTGGAAAATTTAAATGATTAAAAAAAAGTCTATTGAATGGATTCTAAGGTCACAAAAAAAAAGAAAAAAAACATTACTCAAGTCAAAAGGATCAAGTGACATTTTTGAAATTCTAAAAATTAAAATTAAAATTGTAAACTAAGTTCAATTAACTTTTCAAACATTTTTTTTTTGGTAAGCTATGAGAAATATTCACGAACTTTAAGAAAAACAACCTTGAGTTCAATTTTTCCTTGATTACAAAAATCCTTCATTTGTTCCATTCATTTATTCACAATTGCAACATTAGAACATCATTATGTCATGAATATCCTAAGAATACAAAGGAATCAACATCAAACAAACATTTGGTAAAGCTTCAATGTATTTTTTAAAGGCTAATAAATTCTAGAAAAATACATTTTTTCTTCACATGAAACTACTAGAAACACAACAATACAAAGTCCTCAAAAACATTTCATTATTCCTCATGGAATTTTTTTGGGTTTCATCTTTGAAGGAAAATAGTGCCATCCAACTTTATAACACATTGGGAAAGATTCAATAAGGGCAATGTCGACCAATAAACTAGCCAATACCCCTTGCCAATCTCATAGTTTATAGGTTAGTGATTCCATAAGGCATCATTGACCTAAAACCTATTACAACTAACCAAGGAAAAAATGTTTTTTTTTATTATGGATTTGATTTTTTTTACAAGAATGCAATTAACATCCTCCTCCTTCCTATTTGGGATTACATTCTCATAATCCTTGCTAAATGACTAATCCTAAAATAGGAAAATCACAAATTCCACGTCCTCTACTTTTGCAATTGCTTCTTAAAATACAACAACTACATCAATAAAAGGTTCCTTTGTAAAGGTGATTGTTACAAAAAAAAACATTATTTTAGCAAGATCTTGTACATTTTTTTATTTGATAGTTAATATTGACTCAATTGCATGAAAGGTCTCCACCTTAGCAAGGTGAAATTCCATTTGAACTTCATGAAAATTGTTCAATTTTCCTTCACTAGATTATAGGAAGGTGAAGGCTAGCAAGTTGACTTTGAAATCAATGAATGTGGTTTAATAAGTTTTAATGTATTATTCATAAAGGCACTCATTACTTAATAAAGTTCCATTAATTCAAAAAAATAGTATCTGATTATTTTTTAATGAAATCCAAACTTGTTTGTGTTATTCAAATCAAATATTCTTCATATATTTCAACAACAAAATCTCCAAATACCATAATGTTTCTTCCTCCTACAAAATATGATAGGCATGTATTTGGTGGTGTGTTAAATCTATGACCAAAGCCTTGGTTTGCAACTATCAAAAAACCTAATGCAAAATTCATGTTTCCTCAAACAACACAAGGTAAATGTCCTTGGAACTTCAAATTATTGAAGTCAATAATGCAACATTTGAACTCTTCATCAAACTTCTTCTCAACTTTGATAATTTGTTGCTCCAAAGTCTACACTACAAATTCAAATTCCCAAGTTTACCTTTAATTCTTGCAAGTTTGGTTTTGGGTGAAAACATGGTTAAGTTGCTCAAAGGTGGTGTTTGAGAGTCCATAATCTAACATTAGCGAATTTTTTTAATTTTAACAATTATCAAATCATAAATCCTATAATTATCCTTCATAATTTTAATCATAAATATTAATAAGCCAACCTATGAATATCCTTAAACATGTGATTGATCAAAAAATCCACGCAAAAGATTAAAATGTTTAATGTTTCAAGAATAAAAATTTACAATAATCATGTCATTTTAAAGTTTTAAAAACAAAAAATATATGTATTAGGAAAGTTTCAATGCACTTCACCAATAAATTATTTTGATGATGCTTTATTTTTTACTTTTTATTTTCACACTTTTTTGATATATTTTTTGTGTCCACATTTTTCATTTTTTATGTGTGAGATGTAATGTTCTCACACTATGGGAAATCATTTCCATGGAGATTAAACTAACATGCAACTAAATTGTCATGAAAACTACTATGCAACTAAGGTACAACTACAATATGGAAATACAATGAATTAATAATTAAAATGCCACGTCATAATATTTCATAGTTGTAATGTAGTTGCACATTAGTTACAACTTGGATTCTATACAATATATACGGTGACAATCAATCGTAGTTTGACCATGATCACAAGTTGCAACGAAATGGTTAATTTCAATTATGTTGTAACTGGTGTAACTTTAGTGCTGAGTGAACATCTACTTTTGCAACTAGCATATGGTGTTGATGCATATGATCATGCCACATGTATGGTAAGGTAAAGGTTCATAACATCTGGAACTTGCAACTTGTTTGCAACTAATAGTCAATTAAATTGGCTAATTTTACAACTAAGTTACAACTAAATGTGCCATTATGGTTTCACTACATAACTATTACTTGTTCATTATTTTGGAACTAAAGTGTTTAACTCATCTAAAATTAGTTGTCAACTATGTGGTAACTCTAACTATTAAAAGATTTACAAATTGTGCAATTCATTGAATGTGTAAATGCAGGACTTAAGTTGGATTAGAATGGTGTATCAAAATTTTTATTAATGTGTACATATAGATATCATTGCTTATAAACTTCAAACTTTTATAGACTAGATTATTAAATGCTTCATTGATACGAGTCGATCCCTTTATTGAATTAATTAATTAAAATGATTCATTTTCATAATTATTTAAATAAATAAAATTTTAATAATCTAATAAATATTATAGTCCTATTTTTTGTGACTAATGTTCAATTGTTGTGTTAATAATATACCACTACATTGGAATTACTATTGGGAATTCACAATATTATGTTGGTATACATAAATATCAAACCGTAGAATTTCATGAAAGGTGAAAGTCTATTTTTGAATTGAAATTAAAAGCAATGTTTATATTTTATTAAGCATTCAATAAGCTTGTACATATGAATATGTCTTTATATACCTTAATGTCTTATACTCAAATTCATGTTTATTATTTAATATTTCAAAATGAATTATTTGTTATTAATTTTTATTAGTAAATAATATGCAATATATTTAATTACCATTAACTAATTAAGTAAATTAAATAATAAAATAATCATATGAATTTGTTAATCAAATTTGATTAATTATTATTTAATTAATTCACATAATCAATCTAGATAACTAAATATCATGTATTTAATTCAAATAATTAAATTACAAATAATTATGTCAGATGATTAATTATAAATTTCAAATTAATTACAAAATTAAAATCAAATAGAAAGCATGTGGAAAATTGTTTTTTGTATTTACAACTCAATTGCAACTAAGGTGCCATTAAAAGATTTAACCCATATGTTTTGTCTTCAATATCTCATTTCACAAACTACATAAATGAGGTGTCTCTTTTGCATTTTCACGTTAAAATACATGTTCCATGTTGGGATGAGTTCATAAAAGCTTAACCCAAAAGGCAAAACACATAACAAATTAAAAAACTTATGTGGCTATTTTTTGGTTCACCTACTCTTTTAGTATTCTACCTTTCTACCTACCTACTTGCCTACCCAAATAAATAGGTCCTTCTTTTTCACCTACCTAAATAGTAAGTAAATAAGTAAGTAAGTAGGTTGGAGCTATATCAATTTACTTACCTAGATACATATATATATTTGTTTCCAAACGCCATGTGTCAACTTTTGATTATGTCACATGTCATAATCCAAGACCATCTAAAACAAATAATCGTAATGGACAATGGATATCAATATTTTTTTAAAATCACGAAAAATCCTCATAATGCCACATGTTAAATTGTGATGGATGGATTTTTAAAAATGATATCAACATGACATTACGATTGTAGTCATAGGGGGAGTTACATAGTAGTTGAAGAGGAGTTGTTATGACAAAGTTGTAATTGAGTTGTAATGAATTGCACCATATATATGATGAGTTGTAACTTTTGCAACTTTTGCAACTTGTTTGATAGCACTCACATCATATAAATATGATGAGTTGCAAGTGTCCGATGCAACTCAAAAATTGAGTTGCAAGGTTAGTTGCAAAACACCCCTTTTTCTCATAGTGTCATTTCAAAAGTCCATTATGAATTGATAATCTTTTTAGATTCATCCAAAAAAACTATGATGATTCCCATTGAAGTCTATGACAACATGAATAATTAAAATTTTGACAATGTTAGTTTTGAATATAACTTTGAATTTTATGTTTGTAAAGTAATCCAAAAAAATTATGAATGTGACAATCCAAATTGTCCACCTATTCATGTTTTCATCGTTTTAAGAGTTGTTTTGAGGGTGATATTCTTCTTATAAGCTTTGGCCTCCTTGGCAAATTGTGTTTCAAATTGTTCATTGATTCACTCATTGCTTTCATTTCCTTTTACAATTTACCAACTTGATTTTTTAACTTTTTCAAAGCCTCAAACCGTTTGTTAACCTTTGCTTTAAGTTGAACAATTTTATTGTCATAAAACATCACATACTAATTAACAATGTGATGGCTTTTTATTTTCAATTGTAACCACAAGTTGTTGACATCAAGAAAATTAGTCCTAAATTGTAAGTTCAATACATTTTTTTACACCTGTTGGAGTTTTTGTAGTTCCACCTATAGTTCAATAGCCTTCTTTTAATGACTTGTTAAACTTTAATTGTGTTGTTTCATGCTTACTTAATAAAACATCATAACTATCAATTATTTTTCATGGGACCCCACAATGATGATGAACTTGACCCAAAGAGTAAAATCCCTTAATGTCAAATAATAGTTCCTTCAATAATCAACATTTGTCATTTTAAATTTCTATAAAAAAACTTGGATATCTTAAAGATTTGAACCTTAAAAAAAAAGGTACGATAGTTAAAATGTTTGCCAAAATACTTATCATTAAGTGAATCCTTTTTGTATTACTTTTAAGAAGAATCACAATTTTTTCATGGAGGTTCAACAATTGTTTAAACCTAGAAACAAATTAACATTTAAAAGGGTAGCAGGTCAATTAACATTTAAAAGGGTAACATGTCAATTAAAGGAATACTAAAACTTAAATTAGGTGGCTTCTTTTTAGTGAGACATGGAAATTGAGTTTATTATTTTTTATATTCTAAATTGGGGAGGTCCTCAAGTTTCTTATGAGAAATTTAATTACAATTCCATAATCAATCAAACTAGGTACCACTTTTTACAACTAGGTAAAAACATGTTATGAAAAGCCAATAATGCCCATTTAAATGATTAGTTAATTTGGAATATTTTGGACAAAATATTTTTTTGATTTAAAAAGAAATTCCTTATACTATAATGTTGAAATTTGTATTAAATATTTGCTTAAAACATCATCTTCGAATCTTTGGAAGGAGTTGTAATAGTTTTTTAAAACATTTGTTACAAATGTTTTTAAAATGTTTTTCACAAGCATTTGTTATTCATTCACTAATAAATTTTTTTTAAAAACAACTATGTTTACAACTGGATTTATAGTCATATTGGATTAAGTGATTATGGTCACTAAAGTCATGTTGAGCAACTTGTTTAAACAATTCAACATGACATTGTGTAAAGTCATGTCCAAAACAATTTGTATAATGTTCATGTGGATCTACACTTTAAATAAAAGCATGTATTCATTTTATAGTCATTTAGGACACATGTAGTCATGTTGTAGTAATTTAGGACCAAGTTTAGAATGTCATTAGGGGGAATTAAACCTTTATTACCACAACTGCAAACCAACTCCTTAACCATCCAACCAATACTCTAACTTGTGATATATTGTATCATCACATAAATATAAACATGTATATTTCAAAACATATGCATTATCATATCATTATTTAATTATGTAAATTCATAATGAAATTAATTTCAAAATCTAATTACATGATTGTAATATATTTAAATAAATATTTTTAATTCAATAATCTAATTTAATGTTTTAAAATTTTAATTTCGGTTATAGATTTAAAATAATATATAATTCGTAATTCAATTTAATAATTAATAAATAAATAATTTTCAATTTTTCATTCATTCGGATATTTTTTAATTTATATCTTAAATGATTATATATATATATGGGCCATAAATTAAATTTAAATTTAAATTCTGAATTATATTTAATAAATATTTTTAATTCCATGAATTTATATAAATTATAATTTTCAAATTTTCAGATGTAAATATATTACATCAATTTAAAATATTTATTTCAAAAATTTCATTGTAAACTTTTAAACTATAAACTTACACATAAATATCATGTGATTTAATTTTTAAAATAAATGTAATTATCATTGATGAAGCCTTTATACACGTAAGCATGCCATTTGTAAAAATGACAAACTAAAATATAACATTTTAATATATCCCTATGAAATGATTCCACTTGAATCTCATACACACATGTTTTTTCATCTAATGCATACATGACTATTGCTATTACAAGATGACCTATGAAAAATTTATTAATGTATTTAAAATTATATTTTATGATGTATGATGTGAATTATTATTTAAATTTATAATATAACTCACAATATGCAACTAGGTTATGATTACAATTATATTAATGTCATTACATATTTACACCATGTGACAAAATTACACGTTAAATGTAAAGTGATAGACATTGATTTTCCACATCATATCTTAAATAATATTACAATTTAAAAAATATATGATTGCATAAAACAATCATATGCCATATTATAATGTCATATGTTACATCAGGTCATAGTTATTGTTGTTGGTTAATCATTTTAACAACTTTACATCTTTAGTTTGAGTGTATATAAAACAAAATACATTCCCACATTATGTTAAACATTCATTTCATTAATCCATTAGTTGTAGTAACCATTAGATTACAACTACACATATTGCCACATAAGCTAGATAATTGCAAATATGGTTCATAGTTGTTTTTTTAGTTGTTGAGGACCATTAGTTGTTTCAGAAATGATTGCATGGGACATGAATTCTTATACCAATTAAATTTATTTCAAATTTATTCACATGTTTCCATGATATATTATGAATTTTACTATATAATAAATCCAAACATTTCAACAACAACTTAAATTACCACTTTAAAATATCAAATATTAAACAATTTCATTATAATTATTTTGGTTCCTAGCAACATGTTTTTATCTAGGTTATGCAAAGTTGAGTTGTATAATATTTTCCTCTTTGGTGGCAAAAAAGGTTCATCATGGGATTGATAATATATGTGTTTCCTCCTCAAAGGACAAAAGTTTGATAGTCCTTTGCATCCCAACCTTCTTCACCATAATATTGCAAATTGATTTCAAAAGCTTCTTGTTGAGTTTTTTTTCCTAAACTTCTTCATGCTATTTATTTTTTCCTTTTCGAATAACTTCATTTTTTGAAGTTGACATCTTGGGATCCTTTTCATCAAAGTTATTGGTAGTTGTCTTTTCGGAAACCTCCCCCTCCAAGTTGATAATGTTTATCATTGAGTCCAACATGTCATCAAAAATTGGAAACCAATGCCAAAGTATCATCTCCACCATTTAAGCAAGTCCGAACTTAGTACTTTTGAGCTACACATTGTGGATTTTTTTTAGTACCTTTCACATCTTGATTTTCTTTGGAACTTTTGATTGATATGTTGGTTCAATAATATCTTTTTGGTACTAACGAAAGTTTGGTAGTTGTTCCTTATTTGGTAACTCAACTACCAAATCTTCATCTTAAAAAATAATTATAAGGTGTTTGCCCTTTGGTTTTCTATTTTGATATTCTTTCACTTTTTTTTTTATTGAACTACTAGGCCTTTTGGAACTACATTTACAACTAAACAAGGCTTGTATTTTTTAATGTTGACTAAAATAGGATTGGGATCAAATTTATCTATGGTGATTAATAATTAACACAATATTGTTCATAAACAATATTAGACTCAATAAGGGCCAAACCGTCATTTAAAACTTTCCTAGATGACAAATTTTCCTTTTAAGAACCAAAAAAGCAAATTAAAAAATCCTTAATAAAAAATACAAATAAAAAGAAAATAATCACCTTATTACCAATTTGTTCACTTTTATTACAATTGTCCAAGTGAGGATTGATTGCCTTTAACCATTCATGCTTATGTGCACCTCTATTATTACGTTCCCTAGCTGTAACTACTATCTAGTGAATGTTCACAAAGAAAAAAATTAAAAAACAAATAACTATAATCTTTTCTATCACACAAAAAATAAGTACATGTCTATTTGCAAAGGAAATGAAATAAAAACAAAATACACAAAATAGATACCATCTTAGAATACATAAACCTTTTATATTCCAACAACATCCAACTACAATTCCTATTCTAAGTTCCTTATTTAAGTTCCAAGAAACAACCATAAGAGAATGAAGAACCAACAAGATTCCCCACCATTTATAAACCACAAGGGCATTTCATTTTCTCCTACAAAATATGTAACTCAACCAAATCTCTTCCAAACTAGTTGCCACCATCTTATTATTTAGAACTAACAACTCTAGTGGTTTCATCCCCCAATAAATAGGGAATAGTAAATCTACCATTACCACTAGTATTAATAAATTATTAGGAGGCCCTCTAGATTAGCTAAGCTAGGGAATTCATCCATTCACATTATTCCCTTCTACTATAGATTACATCTTCGTAATCTTACCTAAATCTCGTTGGAACTAGAAGAAATATTATCTCTAGTCCTTTTATCATCATGGATGGGGAAATAATAGCCCGCCTTTTTGAGGGTTATGAACTTTGGCCCTTGGCTTGTAATTGTAATGGGTGTTTGAAAAGATATTTCATCCAATAAACTCAATTCAACAATATTGTCTGGAAATTAAGCTATTATTTAAGTGTTGAAGGGCATGTCATCCACCTTGAACTGAGGAAATGTTAGTTAATAAATTGCCAAATGGTGATGGGCAAACCCATCCTTTGGTGGTACCATTAAGAACATCACATCCCAAATTTTTATTAAACCCATGCAACTTCAAGAAAACATAAGACTCACTTTAAAAAGGTTTTTCATTTCAAATTTTATATCAAAAGATTTTCGAAATCATGTCAAATTTGAAATTTCAATTGTATTTATTAAAATTTAAGTTTTAATATTCCAAATGAATGGTCAAGAATTATTTTTTAGGAGTGTAAAACTTAGGGTTCTTTTGTTTAAGAACACAAAAAAACATTAAAAAAAATATTCTAATTTATTTAATTTTTATGAGGACTTCAAGTATTCTTTTTTTAATTTTTAAAGTAGATAATGGATTGAAGCAACCACAAATTTTGGAGCAATTTTTGAAGGTTTGGACTAAAATGTCTTGAAATGACATTCATGTTTACAAATTTGTAATAATTTTCATTTTTTAATTTCAATCAACAATTTGGGCCATACCCTAATGATTTAGTTGATAAACTAAATAACGTCTTTTACAATGGTGCAACTTGACATTTCATGATAACAAATCAACAATATAAAAAATACAAATCAAAAACATTTCAAGAACGCAAAATTTTTAGGGTCCAAGGAAAGGTCACATATTCAATTTAATTATGATGTAGGTTATCCTAGGAAGGATAAATTACCTTCACCATTGAAGTTGCTACCTTCTATTGTAAATGTCTTCCATCTTGTTGCAACTACCATCTAACAACAACTTGCCAAGGGTCAGAATATATAAAATACAAATGTGAAAGCTATAATTTTTTACATCAAACAATAACTAATTACATTTATTTGCAAGTAGGAAAACAAAGGCAAATTTACAATTTTAAAAAATCAAAATGCCCCAACTCTTCTAGGAATATCCTTGTCTTGTATTCTAATCGCCCAAGTACATCATTTCTTTCACAACATCTGTTTCAAGTCCAAGAATATAACAATAGATAATGAAAAACCCACAAGGTTCCTCACTACCCATTCATCACAATGACACCTCAACCTTTTTTACAAAATAAGGAACCCATCCAAATCTCCTACACAACTCCTTAAATAATGGTTACATGGTCATTTGTTAATCACATTATCTTCATGGATTAAGTAATTTAGTAGCTTCATCCCCTAGTAACTAGGAGATGATAAGTTTACACCTACCACTATTAACTAAATAAATCATTGGAAGGCCCTTTAAGTTATATAGATTAGGAAATTTACCCATTAACACCCATATATAAGAATTTGTTGATATGAACACTAATAACCTATTGATGGTTATTATTTTCTTGCAAGTTCATTACCTTGGCTTGCAACAACTTTGTTTCAAGTGGCATTTATGCTCCAACAATGCTCATGCATCCCCCAAATTCCCCAATTGGTGGGTGACCTTTTTGTTTTTGTTTTGATCTCTATTGAGGTGTTTTTTTAGGGTGACAACCCCTTCCAAGTGGTGTTGGGACAATAACTTAGCTTGTTGCTACCTTCTAACTAACATTGCTTTCCCACCTTAAGGCTTCTAATTGACCCACAATCGTCCCCAAGACCATTGCCTTTCATTTAAATTTGCCTCAAACATTCCTTCAAATTAGAAATTTCATCTATTACAATATTCACCTATGGTCTCTTAATGTTTCTTGAATTGGAAAAAGGACTTTTATACCCACTCCATGATGACAAGGGGTTCCTTTTCCCCCAATAATACAATGATTGTTTTGAAAGGGGGTGGGAGAACATTATTTATATTTCCTCCCTCCTATGATCTTGCCTTTTATTGTGGCAACATACCTTTCATCTACCTTTTTAGTCTATTGGTTATGGGAATGCCCAAAAGAGGTAATTTGTTGTCTACTAATGGATGCTTCCTCTAATGACCTTTCTAGTTGGCTTCTTTGGGAATGTTGATGGGAGGTAGTTTGTTGTTTGTTGATGATTACTTCCTTTTGGTGGCTTCTCCAATTGGAGGGTGATAGTAGGCTCATCCTAAGTTGTTTCCATCTCCTATTGTGCCTCTTATACAAAAGTTTTATCAAAAGGGTTAAAATGGGGGTATGTGGAGTTGATTTCCCCTCCTTTGCTTGCTTTTAGGCTTTCCTAGCCTCACCCCTTTTAAAAGACAATTGTTTTTTAGCATTATTGTCACCCCTCTCTGCATGGAAGGGAGGTACTTCATTTGAATGGTTGTCCATGTTGAAGATTGTGGCACCTACATGGACACATGTAAGTTCATGTGGTGGAGGAATTTGCACCTACCTCCTAGGTTGCACTTTTATGCCCTTAGTTGCAACCTTAGTTGGTGAGGATGTTCATGACATTTGTTAAGCAATGGACAACATTGCCATTTCCCCTTTGTAAACCTTGATGAAGGTAGTGGGAGAGATTGACCTAAGGTTGGTTTGGAGCTTTTGGTCCATCTTGGCTTTCTTCTTTAACCTACCCCTTGGTAGGTTTTTTAGCCATGGGGGGCATTATAATTGACCTTTAATACTTAACCACCTTCATGCCAAACCTAGGAACCATAAGATGTTCAAGACTTGCATCAACATACATGACCCCTCCTCTTGATAATACAAAATAATGGGTACATGTTGTATAAAGATTACCTCCTCCTCATCTTCATTTGGACTTTTTTCCACATATAGGTTGATTGGTTATTTTCCTAGTGGGAACCAATGCCTCAACAACATGTCCACACTTGTGTGATTTCTAGGAGTGTTGGCTTTTTCCCACACAACAACCATTTTCCATATCCGACTTCAAACATTGAAACATAACCATTACAAGGAATTTGCATATTATTGATTAGTTTTTTTTAATCATAAATGATTATTTCTCAATTGTAAATGTCACATCTAACTTCAAATTCCTCTAGTTGTTTAGGATGAATTGCATAAGATTTTTGCCACAAAAGACAGGATGTGACACCTAGCTAAAAATGAAAATTGCATTGAGATGCAACTAACATGATTTTTTATCCAACTAGCATGTAACCAACATGACATGGTCATTTACAACTAGCCTATATTACCAAAGTGTGTAGTCACAAGTGCCTTCGTGGCATGGCCATTTGCAACTAATTTATGACTATAATGGGTAGTAACATATGACATAATCGATTGAAATGTATCCCGATGAAAAAAAATAATATGCCAATTGGACAAAGATTATTTGTTAAATGATCTACAAGTGGCAATAGATAATAATTCAAAACTATTTTTTATAATAGCAATATAATTATATGTAATTTGATAATTTGTCATGGATTATTTGTTAGATGATGTTCATTAGTTCGTAGATGATAATTCAAAACAATTTTAAATATATAATAAAATTGTAATTACATTTTAGATTAGTTAAGATGAATCCGTGTGGCAAAAATCCATTCAACAATTGAACAAGGATTATCCATCACATGATGGACACATGGTAATAAACAATAATTTACAAACTAAATTTTTTATAATAAAATAAATCATATTTTGGATTGGCTAGGATGTATCCATGTGGCGAAAATATGTTTAACAATTGAACAAAGATTATCCATTAGACGATGTACACATGACATAAAAATAATTGAGATTTTATTTTAAATATTTGATATCATCTATACATGACTATGGTAGTCACATAATATGTTACCATTGCAATTGCATGTGATTAAAATAGTTGTAAAGTGCACTTTACATGTGATTACACCAGTTGTTAGGAATGCCACATTTTGATTAAATTAGTTACCAAGTAGGATAACATACATAACTACACTTGTTGCAAGGGTAGAATAAAATGAAATTGCACTAGTTGTAGGGTAGGATACATATGCAACTCTAATAGTTATAGTTGTAAGGCAAGTCAATTGGATTATATTTGCAGATACAATAACTAAAACATGCAAATTGAGAACATAACTAAAGTGATGCAAAACATGATAGACCTATGAACCTAATTTACTAAAATGGATTCACAAGGTGATAGGAAATGAAAGAAAATTCAAGTTTGCAAACAAAATGTGACATATATGTAGTAGAAAAAAATCATGGCATTTTGAGCTACACCACAGTTAATTACATTAAATCTAAGAGATAAAAACTCAAGTAGTTTTTTGCATATTCACACCTTTCCAAAATGTGAATTGACCCTTTGCATCCTTTAGTAATAGTTGCATGAAAGGGTTTTTTAAAAATTTGGAAACATGAAAGTTGTTGCATGGAACATCACACCATGCACCTCCACCTTATACACAACTTCTTCAATAACAACCCCATGAAACATATTGCCGCTAACATCAAAAACTATTCCACTTGTTGCAATATGATGCTCACTAACACCAAAAAAATTCCATTAGTTAAAATATGACATTTGTTCAACAAGAACATTGAATCATCGATGGCAAACTGTACATGCAAGTTCTAACAACATTAATAGCAATGCACATGGACATGTATTGCCTAATTGCAAGATAACTTTTGAAGGGTGGTGAAAACAATAATTTGCAAAAAAAGAATTGAAATCACTAAAGACATGGTGGGGGCACCTTTGGCATGGGCAAGGCCTTTGTAGTTGTTTACCACATGTCCTCGAAATCTTAGCATTGGAGGATTTTCTCTAGTTGGTTTCTTTGTCTTCTTCGTCTACTACCCACATGGAACCAAACCATATGTACATGGAGCCAAACCATATCTGCATTATTATGACCTCTTGACACTGCAAAAAAAACATTATGCAAAACATTAAAGAACATCTCAAAGTAGTCTAGCTTTGATTGGCAAACTTCTCATTTGATTTAAGTTGCAAATTTCAATCAAGAATTGTCATATAAAAGCATGAATCATTGCATAGGTGGTTAGATTTCACTTTGGGGTTTGATGTGTTTCAATTATAATTATTTCCTCTTCATTTCCTTGTGTGGATTGGACGATATCACTTATTTGTTAATATATTACCATGACCCATTGTTAAGCGCAAAAGATTATAAGAAAAAAATACAAGTAAAAATTGGGGTTTTTATTTATAATCTAAAATGTAAACTTTTGAAGGTTGCATGGGTACCTCACTCACCACATCAATTGGCAACATTTATTGATTTGGGCTCTTAAGCATGTTTTCATGTATTTGAGTGTTTCTAGGAACCTCACTTCTTGTTGTGACCACATCAACTACCTACATTACACAATTAGTTACACTCATCATTTGAGCTTTGCATCACTTTTTGAATTATCATCAATTTCATCTAAAGGTTAAATTGTTAAATCAAACACTAGAATGCCAAATGCTTAAAATAATTGAAACATACAAAACAACTTTACCCCAAAATTAAAAAATGGCAAGATACCCGATGGGTAACATTATTGTTGTGGTTGTAATGGATACAATGATCAATTCAAGGAGATTAAAGGCCCCAACTTAAACCTCCATTCAACAACCTCTATTTAGATTCCAAATTAACTCAATGCATACATAAGTGAAGTATATGCACTAGACCATTGCAACAAAATGACAAATGTACCAAAAAAAAATGCACTAAAAAAAATTGTCATTTGCCACCAATTTTTGCAACATTAAAAATGTCATTTATAATTGAAAAATGATTCCAAATCAATGATTTTTATTTACTAAAATTGATTGCAAATAAAAATCTTCTTTTAATGTGGACAACTAAATTTTGAACTCAACATAGACCAAACTAATATGAAAGTTTCTAAAAAGCACTAAATACATGTACTAGCTAGTATATACCAATAATGAAAGCCTCAAATGCCAGAACCACGTAACCTATGTTGAAAAGGTGATACCAAACCAACATTCTTACATTCATAAAGAGAAAAGAGACACTAGACTTGAGGGTCACAAATGTTGGAACCATTTCCAATTGATACCTATGCAATCTTGTTAGTTGGTTGCAACACAATAGATACATAAGCTTTTAGCAATGTTCCCATTCAAAAGAAGTTGGCACTATCATGTCACACAAGGAGTCCGAATCAAGGGTTTCTAAAATTTCAAGAGCAAATTCTTGTTATTGAAAATTTGGAGAAAATTTCCCCAATTTTTAAAGAATCAGTCAAATTGGCACCAACAACACTGAAATTCCCCTAAAATTTCTTAATTTTTTTAATTTGCAAAAATCCCAAAATTTGTCAAACTGAAAAACACACCTCTGGATGTTTTGATTCAAAGCATCAAATGGGTTCAGTGACCAGACTTTTTCAAATGAAAAAAAGAAACTTACATGTTTGAATCCCTTCAGAACTAAAAAGAAATAATGGAACTCTACTCTAACCCAGGACAATTGTATTCTCAAAGCTGTCAATTGAGAAGCATTGGTAGCTTTGAAGATACAATTTAGCATCCCAACAAATTGAACTCAGGGTAAAAATCCATGAGATAATTCTGGTTCAGAACTTAGCACTACTTATAAATGCTGAAAGAAGAAGATTCAAGCTTCAAAGGGATCATACATTTTGACTTTGAAGAAGTCTATTTTGTGCAATAAATAAACCCTGACCTCTGAAGCTCCTTTGGCCTGGAAGCAACTGGATTGGGATGTACAAGAAGAGGTTTTGTACAAATCAAGGTTTAAGAGATTTTTGCAAATCAGTTGTTAAAAGGGTAGCTTACGCATCCCCTTATATACCATGTTGGATTGTGTTGTTCCCAAACCACAACTTGCTTCCCTTCCTCCACTATCTCACCCTGTTCACATAACATCCAACATCTATTGTAAGTTCTTCTCCCTTAAGTACACATGTTATAGGGACATCCAAGTAGTTACTCTAGCACAGAAACAACCGGTGCAGAATTAGATTGTGATCCACTGCAAAAACATTCAAATGATGCTTTTGGTTGCAGAATTAGGTCTTGGTCATTGCAAACACATTTTGAATCGTGCTTTTGGTTTCATCATCAAAAAAAGTTCTGGTTCGCACTTTAAGATGGTGATAGCAATTGTCAGTCAGAAAAGCGGCAATGGGCATAAAAAATTTGCCATCACAAAAACATTCAAATAGTGCTTTTGGTTTCATCATCAAAAGATTTATGCTTAACACTAAGACCATGACAGAAATGTCAGACAGAAAAGTGGAGATGGGCACCAAATATTTTTTTACCTTTTGGTCACGAATTGTGTACGTATTCTCTTCCACAACACAAAGCAGGGTAATTCTTAGCCTGATGGCAAATTCATCCCCAACATCTCCTCCCTTCTCTCGAAGCAGATTCAAAGCCATTTCAGCCCTGGCTCGATCCATGCTCATCTGATGCTCAGGTCCCCAATTCCCTTCTCTGTCAAGAGTGGACCCTAGGTCCCCTGATGGAAGCAGATGGGTGATTCTCTCAGTCCTCACAGCCATTGAGAGTTTTCTGGAAATGAGAGATTGTAAGTCATCCGAAAGATGTGCATCTTTGCACGGACCCATCTTGCCACATCGCCGCCACCTCACTTGATCTGCAATACAAATAAGTACCAGTTCTAAGGTTTGCAGACTATTTCCATGCTCACCAGGAAATAAAATGAAGGCTGGAGTAGTCAGTTCGATTGAAGCTCAAATAGACATGGAAACTCTTATCCATTAAATCCAGCACCCAGCCGAAATGTGAAATGACTGAAATTACGCAAGTACTTCAGTTCCACACACATGGTTTTTTTTTTTTTTT
>Ga0209611_10005592_pt1 | contig 20972 bp, 21 predicted proteins | sample S1TSphgellanicum_3_FD_187693 | JGI IMG/M metagenome (GOLD analysis project Ga0209611, IMG submission 187693) | Host-associated microbial communities from peat moss isolated from Minnesota, USA - S1T2_Fc - Sphagnum magellanicum MG (SPAdes) (version 2) | ecosystem: Host-associated > Plants > Peat...
TGCCCCTTGCTGTCGAGCTCTAAACATTCGGGAGTCCCGGAAGACTCCCAACCTCCAACTTTTCCAAGTGTTGGGCTTCACCCCCACACTTGGCCAAAGTGGGGTTGCGACAGTGAGGACTAAAATCATCACCTTTGAAAAATATAGCATATTCAACTATACAAAAAAGCCCTTTGGGCAAGGCTGATTCGGTCCAAATATGGTTCACAAAGGAAGTAGTGTTGAAAGCACTAATGTTGTCTGGGGCATTGCCTCTCCAATTTTGCATAAACACAGACCTAACCTTTCACACCCAACATCATCCACACATCACCTTGTACTAAAAAAATTTAATCAAGGCAATTCAATAAGGACAACTTTGTGACAAGTGCGCTTCCAAAGCACAGGATAGGAGTCAAGTGTTTTTAGCCTTTGTTGATCCCTTATTGTGGTGCGATAGAAGCCATGACCATAGTGGGCTCTACATTGTGTTTGGACTCCTTACTTGTCAGTTCATATATGTATTTATTTTCAAACCATGGTAGGCCATAATCTTTTGTTGTTATCAACAACTACCCACATATTGCTCACAATCCAAGACATAGGAAAATAAACATGGTTACTAAACATGACAAACTGCAATCTTTTGCTATCATCAGTAGCTACCCACATATGGCTTGCATCTGAAACAAGGGAAAACATATAAAAATTTGCAAACATATTGCCATTCCTTTTTCTTAATTTATTCATATACATGCAAATTCTTTTGGAGCATCACAATTACACTTTCTTATGCTTAAAACTTGTAAAAATCTTGGTAACCATCAAGATGATAATCCTCTTGTTCTCTGTGTTTGATGTGCCTAATCTTTTCAAAAACACAACTAAGAAGACCTGTCTAGTAAATAGACATATCACGACACCATTGTTGTGTTTATTTGTGAACTTTTTTTGTGTCCTTTGGCTCTGTTTTTTCTCTTCTCAACCTTGTTGCAATAGTTTTCATTGTAAATCATAGGATCGCTCCACATTTTTGTCAATAGACCTACTTGTTTTTGTTTTTTGTTTCAAACAATGGTATGTGTAATCTACAACAGAAAACCAAAAAAGGATGATCTTCATCACCATGGCTTCATCATGATCATCATCACCATGGCCATTGTGTACTGCAATAGTAACATTGTTTGGTCTCCAGCATGCCATCTAAGTACTTTAAGCTTGTTATTTGTCTTTATGTGCATGAAGGAAACATTTTGTTGTTTAACAGTACCCTAATCCAAAACATGAATAGAAGAAAGCTATCTATTAGGCTAATATCTCGAATCTTTACAGAAAATTATGAGCATGATGCTGATGTTGTCTTTGTGGCCATGAAGCTAATGTCCTTGTCCTCTCTCTGTTCATGTATTTTTCATATGTTGTGTTTTTGACATGGGATGTGAAATAGTAGTGCAAACCTATAAAACATCAACAACATAAAAGAAGCAAAAGGTTTCCTATGGATTATAACAACAATAAAAGGCTTTCCATGGGGGGGGTGATGATCCTCACTAGGCACAGTTTAGTCTCATTGATGGGGGCAACTATGGCGTTTACTATAATTGCATCTTCTGTAATAGCTGCACCCATTCTACTAATGGTGTGTCGCAACCCTACTTTGAAAGAGTGTGAGGATGAAACTCACACTCCCGAAATGGGGACTTGAGAGTCCTCCAGGACTCCCGAAACTTTAGAGTTCAATTGCAGAGGTCAAAACACCTCGTATTGGAGTGTTTTTTATATCATTAGAAAGTTATTGAAATGTAGATGTCGAAAATGGGCTCGCATGGGCCATTTGGACATCTACAGCACACGTTATGGCAAAAAGAATGGTCGCGAGTCAAACTAGCAGTTTGACTCCCGACCACTAAAAGTCGGAAATTGACCCGACCCCGGTGTGTGTAGGTGGAGTGCAATACATGGTTGGAAAGCTCTCGAGGAGAGCTACAAGTTTGATTTAGACCTCATCCCAATTGGAGGTCTGAGCAAAGAGTTATGACCTCGCAAAGTCCTGGGAGTCCAAACCGGGATAATTTCGAAACTCCTCCTTGGGAGTCCCGGGACAAAAAGCCATTTGGATGTAGGTGTCGCGGAGAGACGCAAAGAATACTATATGGGGGAAGGTGGTGGTTTCCCTCGAGTCCGGGTCGTGGTGAGTCTTATGAGTCTAGAGTTGCCCGTGGCTTGTCTTAGCACTAAAGGTGCTCGAAAATGTGAACTAACCAACTTATTGGTTGGTTTAATGCAGGTTCGAGGAAGTAACTAAAGCTTGTCACTCTTTTTAGTCCCATCCCAGAGCTTTAGCACGGCCCTCTACCCCTTTTAGTGCTGAGAGCTGGGAGCGTGTCCCAAGTTCCTCACAATTCCGTTGTTTGAGTAACTTAGACCCATCTTAGGTCTAACTAGGAACTTGGGACCATGTCATGGTGGAACCAAATCTTCCAAGGTGAAAAACCGCCTCTTTCAAACCTCTTTCAAACCTTCACAAAATAATAGGTCTCTCTTCCTTCAAGCAAAATCCTACTCTTCTCCTTTTGATTTACCTTGTGATCTTATAACTGCATTTTTATTATTATATGCAATGTATTCAAACTCCAAGTGGAGTGGAAATTCACGGTACTATAGAATCAATTTTTTTTTAAAGTACATATTTAGGGGAATAAACATGATCTTTTTATGTTTGAAGTGATGTCTTTTGCAATGTGGCTAGCCTATGGATGTTAGGTCGATAGCTAAAACTTGGCAATTTTGGTTTTTCTTTAAAAGAAGTTATTGAAGGTTCTAGGCTTGAGGTGAACCATGGAGACATTATTGAATTCCATTATGTTTGTTGGTGTTCCAATGGTTACATTGTTTCTAAGTACAACTTTCTTGGAATTATTCTGCCATACCCTTTCTCAAGCTTGTTTCATCTCCCTCTACAATCATATCTTTGGAACAGTGTACACTCATGTCAAAGTTTGATTTGCTATTCATAGTGTTGGGTCAAATGGATGTTGACATTAATTATCAAAAGTCAAAGCATGTGCTACATATGCACCGCTACTGCACCCCAAGAGAAGATTCAAGTATGTTAGTTTCTTTACTATTCAAAACAATACTTTAATGTCATCCAAGTGAATGCATTCACAATGAACTATGTTATGGCAAATATTGGAGTTTGTGGCTTCAAGCAAAGATATATTTGTGCGCCCTAATTTTTTGAAATAGGAAAAGACACATCTTGGACTATTAGGTATGAAGACATGAATGCCTACATCCACTACTGCATTTATGGAGGTTTGCATGGTAGGCCAAGATTTAGGAACTTTAATAATACTCACTCAAACTGTGCAATTCATAGCATGATGAAGACCTAATGGCAAGCCTTTCTTGATGTCATCCTTGAAGCTAAAGTGTTTAAGAAGCTTGGATTGGTAAGTAAGTGGGTTTAGGGTTGTTTATCACAAGAGGGTGCATTTTAGGTGGCAAAATTCATGGTACTTGTGTATATGCAGGTCCAGCCTTTTGAGTTTAAATGCATTTATGAATACTTGCAACTTTATTATGCAACCATGCCCAATGAAGGATCAATGAGTTGTAAACAATGACAAAAAGAAAGAATTTTGTGATTATATTCCTTTTCTGCACTAGTGATGCATCGTTTACACCTTTGGTCCTACTTGTATCTGCAGATAACTAACAACAATATGTTTCCCTACTACTTTGGAGACAAAGCAACTACTATAGGAAGAGGAGGACATTGCTGCAATACTTTGGAAATGATAGGACATTTGGAGGGAGATGGTGGAAAGATGTCATGGTTTAATGTAGGAGTGAGGGTGGGTGTTGGCATTGGTCTGGGAATGTGTTTAAGTGTGGGCATTGGCATAGGCTTGTTTGTTTGGACATGCCAGACTACAGCAAAAACATTCAGAAAGGGTTTCTTAAAAACTTTTTTGAAATCCACAAGTTTGACATGGGTCATGCAACAGCTGAACATTTTTCCAAGTTGAAATATAGGAACTAGCACACTTTAGAATTTTTTGTAGGCAAATAGCATAGGCATTTGTGAATTAAGAACAACAACAACAACAATTAAGGAAGGAGAGAGAAAAAAAAGAAATTCCATTATTTTAACTTTTTTTTTGGGTAGTTGGGTCGATGGCACATTTGTGAATTTGAATCGTGTAACTATTGATATGTACATGTATACATGACCTCAAGTAAACTCGAATTCTCCATTGGGTAACCAAACATGTGAGAGTATCCTTTTGTTTGTGTAGAAAAAAAAATGGGTGGGTTCCTTAGCAGTTGAAGCTACTTGTGTACATGCACCTAATTGTTGTAACAAATCACATTTTTCTTATGCATGCTTGTAATTTTTGTGTTCATGTTTAGTCATATGACTATGAATTCTACTTGTGGATGATCATGTCCAAATAAAACTTTCTAATTACCATTTAGTCATGCCTTGTTGAAATCAAGGAAGGTGATGAATTTAATGAATATACTAATTATTTTGTTTCATTTTTCTTCTTGGAGTCCTTCCTTGCTCATACATAATTATTCTCTAATATATTGGATTAATGAAAACAGATATTTTCTGTTGGTTTTTTGCATAACATAACAACCTACATTTTCTTTGTTGATTGATAGCAAGTGATTATTTGAATATCTGTTGCTCCATTCCATTGCATCGAGAAAAAGTTTAACAAAAATAGGTTTCAACATTATGTGTTATGTACTGATATTCCTTCAAAATGAGACTCATCTATGTGGTATTCTTGATTTTGTAATTGCAAAGTTTTTCATGCACGGAGGTGATTTGATGCTAAAAATTGTTGTGGAAACTTGAGATACCAATTCCTTTCCAACAAAAGAACATAATAAAATCATTTTAAGCACAAAATTAAGATGACCAAAAGGATTCTACATGCTCCAAGTGCCAAATCCATTTTAATATTTTTCGTGCTTATAATTTATACTACCAGAAAGGGTTGTTGGTATGATTTCAATGCAATGGAACATTTGATGTCACTAAGTGGCTTAGGATTGTTGAGACATTAATTTCTTCTTAAATGTGTAGGGATGCCAATAATGGGTTTGGGGTTATGGTAAACAAAGAGGAAGAATTGGTTTGGGGTTACGACAATAAATATCTATGTGAAATACAACTATATCTTGCATGGGGAGAAATGAACACAACATAGCAAACATAAAAAGCTAACAACAACGTTCCTAAGAAAAGACATCCACTATGTAAAGAGCAGACATGTTCCTTTCCTTATGGAGGAGGTGTGCAAGTTAATCTTTACTTTCTTATACCTCCCCAATGGCATTCTGAAGGTTGTAAACATGATTAGAGATTTGGATGGAGACATTTCAAATCTTCAAAGGTTCAAAAAAAATTGTTTGTGGAATACCCTTGACTGATGTGAGAAGAAAAGTTGCATTCTAACAATTGAAGGGATGTTCCTTTGATAGGTCAAACAAAGAAACTTTGGCATCCAAGTTGAAAATGCCATTTGGGATCTCTAGATTATCCAAGTTTCACCAGAAAGGTAGAGTCATATTCTCATGTCATGGCACTCAATGTATCCATTGCTTATTCATGACTAAATGGCACTAATTGTATGGAACTTGGATGTTCACTATATTTGAACCAAATGATGTTACTTATTGTCTTTGAAGGGTTAAGAATGTGGATGTGCCACTGCAAAAGACCTTGGTGGGTAGAAATGGTGGACAATTTCTAAAATCAATGGGTTGTAAACCAAATACACCAATAGTCATGGTACCTTGGTGACGACCAATTGAAGTGTGTGCAATTGATAATTGTTCACATTGAGGTATGCCATTTCTTCTTTATTCCAGCCTCATCCAAAGTTTTGGAGGGTTAAAAGTTGTTGGATCAAGTCCTAATTCTTGTGCTAGAACCTTTGGATGAAACAAGTGCAAACCTCAACCTAAGGTAGAGAGCTGCTACCCCTTTTGCAACTAGCCACATGTTTTTACACCATTCTGAAATGGTACACTCAAAAGATTGAAAAGAAAACATACACGCATTGTTACTTTTTCACATATAATGTTTATTTGAACCATTTTCCTGTAGAATGGCTATAAAAAAGCTCCAATTGCAAAGTTCTACCAATCTATGCATAAGAAACACAAACATTGCTTTTGTAATGGTTGAAGAAGTATATTATTATTCTAGCATCTAGCAAGTTTAATTTTGTTAAAAATTTTCATTTTCATTTGTATTACTCAAGTTATATTCAAACTAGTTGGAATCCTTGTGGGTAGGTCTGATGTGCTGCATGGCTTGTTGGAGTTTTCCAACTTATTTAAAAATGTGCAAAACATTGCATTTAGTTTTTGTAATCATCAAATTGATGTACTACATGAAATTCTTCTTGAGCTAATAAAATCACAAAAAATTAGGATTGAAGATTTGAATGTTTGGATGATAGGAGTAAAAATATATGTTTTTTTCCTTGTTAGATTGCAACACATAAATTTGGGCAAATATATTGGAACACTAATTTGGAAAACCACATAAGGCATGTAATAGACTTGGGTATAATCTGTATATTATTTTAAACCAATTTAACATAAATAAACTAGATAAAAACTAAGGTGATGTATGCAATATATATTCAAATATGTTCCAAATACAACTTGCATACAATTTAAATACAACCATTATACATAACCGGTAATATGTGGGTACATTTTAATATGTACCCGTATAATAATGAGTATAATACATTCAATACACAATTGTGGACCCCTTATGCCTAAAATATGTATAATACATATGGAATATCCATAGGGCTACAACTCATTTGGTTACATTTGCAACTAAAAATAGGTAAAAGGGTCTTTTTGGATGGAAACTATGTCAAAAGCTATCCAAATGGAAGGATGAAAAAATCCATTAGTCGCAAGTTAGTCGCAAAGTAATTGCAAGCAAGACCAAATGCAAAAAGTAGTTATAGATATAACCAACAATAGTTGTGAATGTCAAATAATCACAACTAATTGCAAATTGGTTGGTTACAAGAACCCAATTTCCTTCTAGTGAAAATGGCTTGGAATGTTAACTTTTGCTTGCATGGCACGATATCTAGCAACTTCCCCTTGTTTTGCCTCAATAAGGTGTTTCATATTCTCCCAATGATCATATGTACAATCCCTGAGGCTTGCTACATTTGCTTCAATGAGAAGCTTTCGAACATGGTGCCTATTCTTCAGGTAAACATTCACTTGCACCTTGAACTCCTTGTATGATAAATCATGCCCAACATACTCCTAGTTCTCTTCTAGCCTGTGAAGCACTTCATTCATCAAATGATGGGGTTGGGCATTAATGTTGTCAACGCTAGGATCCAAACAATTACAATAACCACGTAGCATGTTAATCCAAATATTCCTATGGGGTAGTTGGGGCTTTCCAGATGGTTCACAAGTAACAAAAAATGGTTTTTGTCCATTGGCCTTTCTAATGATAGCTAGTTTGTGTGCCTTGTTCATAATTAGCCTATGAACCTTGCATTGGACAATTTGCAATTCTTTCTTAATCAAGCCAATAGTTACAACTTCCTTTGCCCCCAAAAGATCATCAAACCCATTTTTATGTTATTAGGCTAGCCATGTACTTGTATTTGTGACATTCCTTGTGGCTTGGACATAGAACCCATAAGGTCATGTCCACCATGTCCTACTTGAGCTCGAACAAGAATTTGCAAGCCTCCCATTTGAGAGCCTTCCATCTATGAGCTTACTTCTTGTCCAAGGGGGCCAATCCTTAGTGATGCTAGGGTTTGCAACACTTGCATAACTTACATTTGTTGCATGGATTCCACTGCCCCATGTTCACATTTGGCAACCCAACCAAACCAGAGCAAATGTTCTTTAGACCGCTAGATAAAATATTAGTGGTGGTAGGTACCTAATTTTGCACTTGAATGCCAAGATTGTTAGGCATATTGGGATTTGTAGTAGGTACCTGACTTTGAATTGTTGCATTCACAATGTTAGTGGGCATACCACCCATATCATTTGTAGCTTGAGAAATCATATTAGATGTGCATGGCATTATATTGGCATTCTTGGGTTCAGAATACTTGGTTTGCCATGTTAAGGCATGGTCAATTTGGGCTAATCACCATCTAAAGACTTACAAGTTATGCCATCTTTTCCATGGTAATTTTCATCACCCACAGATAATTCCTTATCATCTTCATATAAAAATGCTAATGATTCTGCAAGTTTTATTCAAAATTTATTGAATTTGGTAGCCATTAGGTAGCCCTCCTTGCATTCACCATGTTGAGTTAAATTTGAAATTAATTAAATAAATATTAAACCTTCAACTTCCAATAACATAAACAAGAATTTTCAACTTCTAATAATAAGAATAAGAAAGTTAAATTGTTCATCTTTATTAGACTAGAAAAAAAAAAATAGTTATTTACCACATGATATGATAATTGCATTACCTAAAGACTAAGAATTGCACAAAATGTTTAAAGAAAAAGATATTTTCTTTTTAAATTCATTTTGAATTTCTTTGCAATAAGCATATGTGCATGAAAGTTATTAATGCAAAGGGGGAGATATACTAATTTGTTACCATGTGTCACTTGCTTAGTGGTTTCTTGCCTAAATTTCATATTTTCAAATTTTAAATTTCAAATTGAAATCTAGTTGCATATTAATTTTCCACATGTTGGTTTAGTTGGCTTTGTTATTTTGGTTTATGGGTCCAAGTACAGTTGGGGTACCCCATTTGAAACACAAGGATTCATTCCTAAGACCCCCAAATCCACCTTTTTCTTCATAAAACTATGATATGTTTTGGATTTCCTTTTTTTTTTCATGTTAAATGAAATAAATTTGTTCCAAATTTTATATGAGCATCTAAAGTATCTATTTTTTTCACTTATAAATGTAAGAACAATAAAATTTATCTAATGTGGGCCATGTTCTATCAATGGCCCAAATTCCTAGAAATTTCACTTTTAGAAATTTTGCACATTGCAATAGGGCATTTGGTTCTCATCACACTTGAACATTTTATATACATGAGCAATTAAGGTGTTTGTGGTAAAAATCTGGAAGCAAAATAATTTATTTAGATGTTCCTTATATGGGTCCTTGAATTTTTTTTTCTCACAAAACAAAGTCTTGGAAAGTTTTCTAGGACTTGTTAGAAATCCTTAAATTTGTTCAAATTTGAAGTTCTATGCATAAACTAGTACCTTAATAATGTATGTATTAATGAAGAAAAAATAAAAATCAATATGAAAATGTTATTGAGTTTCAATGACATGTTTAAGTGAAAGGGTCCATTGGATATTAAATGAGACAATCCTTTGGGTACCTTGACTATACTTGGACCCTTATATGTTTACTAAATGTTAGTTTTTGAAAGGAAAAGAATTATCCTTTGTAATTCGTTGGATTTATTTATAATAAACATAAGTCCATGGTCGGCTTGAATAATCAACCCTTGTTAATGAATTAATTAAATGTTCAAGGTATAAGACATTGAAGTATATAAAGTAGATCCAAATGTACACCCTAATTGAATTTGTAGTACAATATACACATTGCTTTTAATTTCATTTCATAAGCAAACTTTCACCTTCAATGAACTTTATGGTATGATAGGTTTGTAATGTGATATGATGTTGTGAGTTGCAATGTAATGGTAAACTAGTAATAAATAATTGAACATTAGTCATAGAATAATGGAAAAGTAATACTTATATAATGATAACTTAATGGCAAACTAGTCATATCAATGTGAATCATAGTTGACAATTAATTACAAATAAGTTGAAAGTGTCATATTTAATGCATGGTGAAAATGCATACATGTGGCATGATCATATGTTTCAAGGTCGTAAATTAGTTGCAAAATATTTGCTAATTGTTTGGTACATTTACCTTAGTTGTAATGTAATTATCATATGTTATTCAAATGCAACTTGCCAACAAAATCCAACATGGTTGATTACAATTGTATTTATGATTTACATTCTATTATATAAATATCCATCTTATAACTAATTTGCAACTACAATACAAATCCTTGATTTTTGATGTGGCATTTTATTTATTAATTCTCCATATTTGCATGGGACAATTGTAGCATAATTATATATTAGTTATTTTGGACCTCTAGTTGTATAGTAGTCTAGTTGCCATGGACATGATTTCTCATAATGAAAGGTAAAGAAAACTTCCAAAAAATAAGTACACAAAAAACAAGAAATCTAAAGATTTGGGGTTTAAAGTATAAGGTGTAGGACATATCTTTTCTTCTTCTTATTGGGAATTTCAAAGAAGAATTTAAAGTCTTGCATGATCTAACAAATAAATACATAGATTTTTTTCAAATCATGATTAGCACATTTTACATAAGCACATTGATGGTGTTTTTTTTCTTTTTGGGGCAAAGGATTTGTTTATGAATGTTTTGTTTTCTTGTTGTTGCTATAGACAAGTGCATCTAGGAGATGATTAAAAAGAATCTTGACATTGTTACTAATTTTTTAAACACTATGCTTAATATTGTTGATTCAACAAAAGAAAAAAATTTAAAGACAATAACCATGGCTAAGGACAATGTAGTTAGAATAAGCATTCATCAAGGGTGAAGGCACATTATAATCCCCCAAAATTATAATAAAAAGTACATTTTCTTTGCATTTCAAAATTTTGACAACATGTGTACATCAAACTTGAGGACAATATTATGAATTTAGGATTGCCAAAACATTCACACTTAAAAAAAACTCATTATATATTATCATACTTGTTATACATCACCATTTCTTTTGCCTAAAATGGGCCCTTCTGATGTGCTTTCACCCTCAAATCCTCCACCATTTTATCTTCATTCACAAATTGAAGCTTCTAAAAATTTCATGGTTCCTCTTCTAATGTTGTGTATGCATGTGTGTCTTCAAATCCATTTAACTTTGGAAGAAATTGTACTATGTGAATTGGCTATTGCATTGCCATGATGAAAGCAATTTTCTTGTTATTGAGAGGATGATAGGTAGTTGAAAAAATTGAGGTGGCTAAAGGTGCAAATGATATTACATCTTCAATTCTAGGATTGACAAAAAAGAAATCTATGGAAGAGAGGCTAGAAGAAGCAGTTGATTTGGCAAAGGACAACAACTTTTGATGTTGTTGCACATTCAATTGTAAAAGAAAAAAATTGCAATGATGCTGAATTGATCAATAATAATGTATTTGACACAATGGTGGGAGGAGCCGCCCAAAACACAATTGGGTTCCAACATAACACATTTAAAGGAACAACAATGAATGTTGCTAATATAGAATTTGAGACTGCAAAAGCAAAATCCGAAGTTGGTAACTAAGGAGCTTTACATATACCGGGAGATTATAGTGAAAATCAAAAGAAATTAAGGAAGCATTTTGAAGATGTCAAAGATTAAAGTAATGAATTCTGTGAAGTGAAAGTGCAATACATAATGTATCTTTTATAGTAATGCCCAATTTTAATAGAAGTTGGATGCACCAATTGAATGTTTTCACAAATTACAAAGATTAATTATCCTTATCATCAAACTAGGTGCTTATATCATCTATGATATCATCTACATCTTGATGGACAATACTATTCCTAAAATGCTCATCCTCACAATTGGAAAGCCATCATTTACATGTTTGAATTTGAACAAGGTCCGAGGGGTTAAAATTTATTGAATTTGCATTTAACATACTTGTAGAATTTTAAATTGTCATAAAATCTATATTAAAACCATATTGTTTAGTTGAAAATTATGATAGAAGTTTAAGCATGTACATTTGGTTAGGTTAGTTCACAACATCAATCAGCCTATCTATTGACATCTCCTGTTCATTTATTCCTAGTAAGTCACCCCCATTTTAACCAACAAGAGGTTGATATTTGAAGGAAGGGTCATATAATTTTGTGGGAATTGAGAAGTTACGTGGTGTTGATTTGCTTTATGCATTCCCATCAAACATATTGGGAGGTTGGCAATAGGTGCTTTGAAGTATACTCATACTTCTTATGTAATGGGGATGGAGGTGTTTAACTTTTCTATCCAAACCTGATTTTTGAATACTTGCAAGCATGCTATAACAGTTAGGTCAATCAATTACACACAACTCTTTTCAGTAATTAATTCTTCAACATACAATAACACTATGTGTGTGGTTGGATGCGATGGGAATTGTTTTGAAAACATTGTTGTTGACAACAATTGTTGTGGTGCGTTTTATGACCTGTACGTATTGGGATGCTGAAAATGGTCATGATTTCAATTTCTTGGGGTCTATTGTATTCATTTTCTTCATTGTGTTATTTAATTTTGTCCAAGTTCATCTTCTTTCCCACCATAGATATAAAAATAGTTTCTAATTTGAGAGATTCTTCATCTATGTATTATGATTAAGTTTGTGGGGTACGTATATTTCTAGAATCATTTTTTTATATTATGGGGGTGGCTTGCAAAACCATCTTTGAGGATGATCTTGGCTATAGCAAATTTTTTACTAATCATAAATGATAATGTGGCATCCTTTCAATTTGATAGCTTAACACCTTCAAAGTTCTTTCCTATCCGGCCATTCATGCAAATTATATATGGAGGACTTACAACATTACTTTTCAATGCCTATATTGTGTATGACATTGACAATTTGATGAAGCAATACACATAAGACTTTTTTGCAAAAAAATACTAAAATTATATCACCACTGTAAAAAAAAAAGTTTCTAGTCTAGCAATTTCCATAGATTATATATTTCAAATGGTTTCGTTCATTTTTTAATTTGTGAGAAAAACAAGCTATAGGATCAAAAATTAATTGGTGAAAGGTTGTACATGAGCAAAAAAATTGTTTCACATTGCCCAGAAAAAAATATGTAGGAAAATTTATTTTATTTTTCTAAAAGTACAAGGTTTAATGTGTCACTATGGTAAATATGAATGTGTTATTTTGGTGTTTAGAAAGTGAAGTAGCAATGACCTAAGGTAGACTGAAACTGCACCCCCCTCCCCCCTTTGTGTTGTCCCTAGTGTAAAGGTCCATAGGCAGGTTATAAACTAGCATAGGTTCATCTTTGTACACCATGGACATACCATAGTCTAGGGTCAATTTTCACGTTGACAAAATGAATAATTAATTTTTTCAAAAAAAAATCATTTAAAAAATTTGGAATTATTGAATTTTCCATGATCTATTATGACATTGTCACATGAATAGTGAAATTATTCAGAATTTAGCCTATGATAATTATGATGATTTTCAACATGTCAATTTCATATTTTCACAAAAATTCATTTCACTATTTTGAGGATTATTTAATGATGAAACTGACCTTAAGGTAAGGTATATCATAATCCATGGTGACAACTGATTCTAAAACTTGGATTGAAACTCATTTGAAGATTAGTTTTATCGAAGCTAATTTTTCCTATGTTTGTACTTATTTAATTTTTAATTTTGATATTGTCCCCAATCTGAATGAAAATGGGGGCTATGGATCTTGAGTTTCAAGGACTTTACGGATAACTTTAATTTTGAAGTGTTAAATTATGGTCCTACATAATTTGTAAGTACTAGGCAACAAATTGCACAACTAGTGTATCTTTGGACAAGAAAGATATGAGCACAATTTGCTAATAATATAGTATTGATGAAAGAGTTGTCTATTTTTGCCTATATTCATTCTTTAGTTTCTCAAGAAAATTAGGAACTTCATTTTGTTGCATGCCATAACTAAAAACAAAACATTTGTTAGATTGTCTTACTAAATTACTAGAACTTCTTTTGCACCCTATCTATTTAACTATGATACTTATCCACCAGCAGGTTTTTAAAAATAAAAAATTAGTGATATTGAAAATTTGATGAATTTTCTCAAAATACTGGCAAAATTCGTCAAATTTTCCCTAGAAAAAAAAATCCAAAAAATCCCCAATTTTTTTGAGAAAAAACTTTGTTAAAAACCAAATCACTACCCACTAGGTAGGTGCATAAGTAAGTAGCATTATGATACCTAAATAAGTAAATAAGGAAATAGGATTATGATATTTACCCCTAGGTAGATAAGTATGAAGGGCATTTGATGGCTATTAGGTAGGTGGATGCATGTGAATGGTTAGTACATATCTAACCTAGTTATGTGACAAGAATACAAATAAAAATTGTTTTCTGTTCGCATGCCACCATCTTGCATGGTGTGGTGATGGGTGCATGTGCTTTTTGGTTGTCTTCCCTAGTAGTGATGAACTTGTAAACAAATTCTTAACTATGCAGCTAAAAGTAATGGCCTTTGATCTACATACAAGTTTGTCAAACAACAGTTCATACTTCTCTCTATAATTCCTATCAATTAATTGAATATTATTAAGCATAATGCATAATACATAATACAATGTGTCACAATTTCCAAGAAAGAAAACCTTTCATGCCCGCAGAAGAGAGAAGACAAACGGCTTATAAATGAGAGAACTATTTCTGTGTCATTTTGGAAATTGAAAAGGGTGTCATGTTGTTCAATAAGTAGTTTCCCCCTCACTTTTCAAGTATTTTTCCATATGAGGAGAGGGATTGGGGGAAGGCTAGATTATATTGCTTGTAGAGTTTGACCACAACTTTGGGAGCTTTTGGTTTTTGTTCATTGAAGACATGGTGTTGGAAAAGGGAAAGAGAATTTATTTCTTTTCCCCAAAAGAATTGTGATAGAAAAAAATGTATTTGGTAAAATGTGTGTAATTAGCCCTGGTTTAATTAATTAAAAAATAAGAAAAATGTTCACTTTTGAAAAATTTACAACAACTTTCAGAGGCCAAATCCAATTTTAAAATGTAAGAATCAAAATGGTGGATTCATCCTTGACTAACATGTGCACTTTTACCATGTGTTAGCAGTCTTCAATTTTATCCCTTGTGATTTGTCCAAAGCTCTCCCCTTCTCTCCTATATAGGTGGGCCGAAAGGGAGGCATTACATCTTCACATAGAACTTTTTCCCAAAGTTTCAACTTTTTTTTCTTTTGTGATGGGCCAATCATAATGGCTCATTACAACTAAAAACAAGTAGCTCATCACATAATGGTTCTGGCCAATGTTATATGACCATGATCAATATTTTATTCTAAAGACCAACTCATTAAGGAAGAAAATAAAGAACCTTTAGGAGTATTTTATTTTTTGAAATTAAATATTCAAAATTAATTAATTGTTTAGGAGGCATGTGCCAAACTTGCCAAGGTGCTATAGTATATGGAATGTTTGGAATCTAAAATTTTGAAAATTGAAATGTTTGAATTTCAATATGTGAATATTGAAAGCTAAAAATTGAAAATTAAAAATTGTATGTGAAATGTTTGAATTTCGATATGTGAACATTAAAAGCTAAAAATTGAAAATTGTATGTAAAATGTTTGGAATTTGAAATTTTGAGAACTAAAATGTCTTAATTGGGATGTGTGAATACTTAAAGCTGAAAAGTAAAAATTGAAATTTGAAATCTCTATGTGAAGTGTTTGAAATTTAAAAATTTGAAAGTTGAAATGTCTAAATTTGGATGTGTGAATACTGAAAGTTGAAAACTGAAATTTAAAATTTGATTTTTGTGGAAGTATATTTTTCTTACATGACATACCATCTGTAGCCGATCTCAATGTCCTACAAAAGAAATTGATGGAATGTGTAGAGTAAAACCCGAGGATGGAGGTGTTCTTTGACTTAGGGCTCAAGTGAAGGGGACCTGAGCATAGGCTCAGTTGTTTGAAGTCCATGCTCAGTTCCTGATAATGCTTTTGTTTGAAGGCTTTAAACTGGTCAAAAGTCCACGCTGAATTCTTGATAATGTGCTTGGTTGAAAGCTTTAACTGGTGGAAAGATCCATGCGCTTGTTTGAAGGTTTTAACTAACGAAAAATGATGAAACCCTGCTAATCATAAATAAACCAAAGCACCCATAAAAAAAGGGAGGGAATACAAGGAACAAAATGGAAGGACCCACGTTCAAGAAGACAAAAAAATCACAAAAGAGGGCAAACCACATAGGGAACATCAACTTCCTGAACCCCTGAACAAGTTCCCAAACAGAAAATGCATGCTAATGCACTTGTTTGAAGGCGAAAAAATCCATGAACTTTTTTTAATCTCTTGAGTAGCAAGGAGTGGGTCAGGAAAGGGGAGCAATGCGTTTTACAAAAAGAGGTGACCAAGGGAATCGGGTTAGCAGTGGGCTTTACTACATGGGCAAATGATGGTTGAATATTAAAAGGGTCCTAAGACATTATCTAAGAATGGATATCTGTTAAGGTGATTAGAGTAATGAACACAAATAACAAACGAAAAGCAATATATACCATATGCCATATGCCCTTGTTAACCCTCTTTGAAACAAGTAACCTTTGTTGAGTAAGTGTAAGTGTCAAATCTAAATGCCCCATTTTGGATAAAAATAGGGTAAGTCTGAAATACTAACAGGTTGGGGGTATATAATAAGCAAAGGGCAACACAAAATCATCCAGTTAGGGTATATGTTCACCCTAATATTTACCCACGGGTATATGAGGGTAGAACCCTCACCCACCCAAATTCCAATCCTGGAAAACAACTGTCCGTGCAGCCAATAATTTCCCAGGTTTTGGGTGGTCTATTTTCTAACAGGGTTGAACTGTGTCTACTGTGGGCGAATCAAAAGGTGCTCTTAGTAAGGCGTCCATTGATTCTTTTCTTTTCTACCATTCTGGGATTGATCCTTTAGACTTATCCTGTGGATTCACCACATCATCTATTTGGCCCCATTTTGTCATCCCCACCTAGCCCCCTTGGGGCTAACCCCTTCAGTTTGCATATACCCCTTTGAGCTTCTAGTCAGAAGAGCAGCTCTACCGGTGCTCAGTATGTGGCCTAGCAAAAGAAAATTACATGAATCAAAGTCAAACTATGCCAGTTTGGCTCAGCATTTTTTCTGAGGCTGGTACATGGCACAGCAGAGCTTAACACCTGCTCTTGATTGGTTCAGGTGGGGTTGCTATTACAATTGTAGGTTCACAGCTTGAATAATTAATTAATTTTTATTTGAACAGATAGAATATTCTTGAAGATTCAATATTTTCCTTCACAAATTTGATTAGGTGACTCGTTTTCCACTTCTTGTTCACCGTGCTTACCATCATGTGTTTCCAATTTAGTGTGTTGAATATTCATCATCATTTGGACGTCATTTAAAGGGCAGAGCCATTAGGTGACGAGCCACTTGTTTGAAAGTATGCAGATTTCAAATAATGTGGGAGGGGGGCGTTGGAGGAATAAAACAAAATCAGGGAGTTGCCAAGAAGAACCTGCTGGCCTTGCTTTTCGCCCACAGAGGAGAGCTACCCGCTGGGATTTTCGCCCACAGAGGAGAGTCGTGTGTCTAACGCAATCACAAGAGAGAATTGTGCAAGACATGGATTGGGTTCGAGACACGACACTGCTGGGCGAAAAACCGGGCGGCAGGTCCTTCTTCTCAACTCCCTGATTTTGTTTGATTCCTCCAAGCGCCCCCCCTCTCCCCCACATACCCGAACGGCGGCTCGTCCTTGAGATGAACTTGAATGAACGTCTGTGGATCATGGGACGTATAAAAGGGTTGAGTTGAAACAGGTTGTGATCAAGTCTTTGATCACCTCCCCTTTCAATGCTTCATCTCTCCTGCATGTTTCAGTACCGTCTTGCACTGCAACTTTCTCTTCATTGATCAAGGCTTCGTTTGTGACTACAGTTCTAATATAATAGTAGTGATTTGTTTGTTGCAGGAGCTTCAGTACTACTGATCATCTGCTGCAGCTGAAAACTGAAGCCTCCACCCAACTTGCGATCACGTCCCCCGGGTCGACTCATGGCACCAGTGACCAGATCCAGCCATGAGCTCCAGCTCACAAGGGGCCTGTGAGGAAGTCCCACATGGCCACAAGGGGAAAATTGAACTATTTACCATCTCAAGTTTTCTGCAATGAGGGACAAACGACAATTCTAGTTGAGATGCGGGAAAAGATGAGTGAAAAACTGAATTTTTGGAAAGATGAGGAAATTAAAAGATGAAATACAAAGGAAAATACCATGTAATGATATATGGAAATCATTCAATGCTCAAATGCATCACTGTATTACAAATACATGCACATTCCAACTAAAGTATGAGAGCAGAATTATGGTCAAGAAGTGTTTTTTGTTGGTTTTGTACTCGCCAGATTTTCAACAAAAATTTGTGCAACATTAGGGTTAACACAATCGATGAACATGCTCTGGTGCACAACAATAAGAATTTGCTCCAAAGCAGTCACTCCTTGAATCCCTTGAATACTAGAAGGTGCAAATGGTGTTCAGAAGCACAAATACACATCAAATGCACCCAAATCATAAACTGCAGTTGTGCAGAATGCCCAGAACTTCTTCAAATCCAAAAGAGTCATTGCCAAAGGAATCTCCAAGAATTTGATGCAAATCAGATATCACAAGTCCATGATTCAAGAAGTCTGGGAAATACTTATTGCAAGGGGCAGTGACTGCAAACTTGTGAGTATAGTCTAGAGCAGTCTCAGGTTTCTGTTCACTCTTGGGCCGAGTTTCTTCTCCAAATGTTCTCTCTCAGCCCAGCGGTCCTGACCTTGCTGCTTCCTTTTCTTCCCTTCTTCCTCACTTCCTAAAGCCCGTTCCATATTACTACTGACTGTCAGATTCTTAAGCTCCCAGATTCATCATGGAGAGGATGAGGACTCAGTCTACTACTCCTACTACTCCTGCAACTCCAGCTCACAGAGAGCTTGGCTGTACCCTTGTTCCCACCTCTTCTGAAATCAGCATTTGCAGCAGGAAGTGAGTTATCCCTTGGTGTGGAATCAGACCTCCTCTGAGATCTTCTTCCAGCAAAAAAATCCCTTCCGATACAACTCAATGCCACAAATACTTGAAAACCGTTTTGTTTTTCTCAACTTACAACAACTTGCAGGCTAAGGGAAAAAAAAAATCATCCTGCATCAACTGTAGTCTTTCAACAACTTTACACCTGAGTGAAAAATCCAATCAGCACCTGCAGCTGCTCCACCAGCAGTGACAATATCATCTAGGTCATGCAAGCTCCAATCTGCTGCATGCTTCTCTTCAACTCATCAACATCACAGTTCATCAATTGCTTCTCTGGATCGAAACCTGCAGCTAAGAATCTGACAGGTACAACTTCTGTCTGGACTCAGGAAGGTTTGGAGAGTGCAGACACTAATGAAAGCAATTTCACCTCCAAACTTTACAGTCAATTCCTTCAGAGCTGACTGATCAAAAAAGCAAGGTTTGAATGACATTGACATTGAGGATGCAACCTCCCACCCATCATTGGTGCCGATTGTAAACTTGTCTGCAAACCCATTGCAATCGATAACAGAAAAAGTGAAGGTGGATTTTTGATTCTGTGACAGTACTTACCCATGAGTTCAATAGGTATTCTCAGGAGTGAGCCAAGATCATCAGGCATTTCATACAGTTAGGAAGCATGTATTAAGCTGAGGTAACAACAGGTGCCAACATGGGGTACTACCTGCCATGAGGGATCAGGTACTCCAGTAGGTGCAGGAAGCAAGCTCCCTCTCTTGGATTTCTGCACCTACATGAATCTGATGAGCCTTTCTCCTGGAGTGCTAATAGTCCCTTGAACTGATCTCTGACAGATTCGTCATCTGCAGACATCCAACAAGAAGATTAACCTGTGATCAGATGCCAGTGATTATCAATCTACTCAAGATTTCAGGCACACTGTTCTACAAGGCCTGCAAATGAATCAAATGAAAAGAAAAAAAAAAACCCCAAAATTACAGAAGCTGCACATGAAGATCCCAGAGACCCAAATTTTTCTTCTTATGCCTTTGAACCCTGTTTGCTTGAAATCACAAATAGAATTCGCCATGAATCAAAGATGCACACAGAAATATAAAACACAATACAAAAGTCCATGAAAAAGCTTAAGAAGTGGATGATGGAATAATCCCAACTTGTGAGCTGTCTGATAAAGCTAGCAGTGCACAGGAGCACCAAGTTCACCTACACATTGCAGATCAGACATTAGGAGGAGTGCATCAACTTGTGCAATCTCTTCAAGGTCACCTGCTTCTAAGTTGGCTGGTGCACAGGAAGAGGTGTTCAGCAGACCAGTCATCTCAAGAAGAGCTGAGAGTAGGGGGATGACTCCCATCATGTTCAATATATCACCTGCTTTGGACATTGGACCAGCGGTCTGCCATGAACCAGCTGCTGTATTGGCGCTCCACAAACTGCCCACAGTTGATCTCTGGTCCAAAGTCCACCTCTAAAACAAGCTGCTCCAATTCTGCATGAGTATTCTACTTATCAGGCAACCACTACATAATATTATTGTAAATAGAAATTATCAATCTACAACAACAATTTTAGGCCTAGTTCTTTTCATTAGCTCCTAACTTTTGAAGAAGGTAAAAATGGTTCTCATCTTCAGAGCTAACCATGAGCATTCCTTATGTCTTGCCATATCCATTCAGTACGTTCCCCATTGTGATGATGAGTAACTTGGGCATCATCCAAAATTCTTTCAATATAATGCCAAGACCTGGTGCTTGTAATCCCAGAGGCCCTGTACCTCTTGAAGGTTCCACGCACCCGCCCATAAACTTCCAACATGCCCAAGCACACCATACCCACAAAATAATCTTGTTGCATGAGTGGCCCTACTGCAACGGCTTTCCTTTTGCTTTCTTCTTCCACCTGAGAATCAGTTGTAAATGTTGGTGTAGACACACTCCTCACTACTGCCATGGAGAAGGACCTGTCACTGCTGTTCCTAACTATCACCACATCCCCAACTTCTGGATAAGGAGGGCAGCGGCCAGGCATCCCTAGCTGAAACAAATGGTCACGCGGGGAAACAT
>Ga0209611_10005593_pt1 | contig 20970 bp, 17 predicted proteins | sample S1TSphgellanicum_3_FD_187693 | JGI IMG/M metagenome (GOLD analysis project Ga0209611, IMG submission 187693) | Host-associated microbial communities from peat moss isolated from Minnesota, USA - S1T2_Fc - Sphagnum magellanicum MG (SPAdes) (version 2) | ecosystem: Host-associated > Plants > Peat...
TATTGTGACTAATGGGACATATCAACCTATTAATGGATGAAAATAAATGTAAAATTGATGTAACCAATAGGATGAAATTTCTAATAGTTGCATCATAGTTGTGAAAATGACCAAAATAGTTGAAAGCTGGTCTTGTAGTTGCAAATATTCTCAAATCTAGTCGCAAACGACTATAAGTCGCATGTAGTCGTAAATTGACTGGTTACGTTTTGGCTGATTTCTATTAGTGAATTCCTTTGTTAGGAAAATTTTCCTCCATAGTTAGATTGGATTTCTAAATGTTCATGGTGACTATTACATGGCCATCGACTACATACACTACATGTTCATTCCTTTTTTGTAGTTTAATATACATGAGAATTTTATTATAGCCTCCTTTTGTGTGTTGTATATATATGTGCATGCATATATGTGGTTGATTAGTTTCTACCTTTGATTGGTTTTAATCTTTTTCTTTAATAAAGTTTACTATGGATTTACACCCTTACGACACCATACATCACGACACAAATCTTTAAAAATAAAATAAAATTACAACATAATAAATTTGCAAAAAATAAATAAATAAATAAAAATACAAACCCTAATCACCTTTGAACCCTAAAAAATGTGTCATGATCATGAGAGAGGACACCTATGCTTCATGATTTTACCATAGCTACCTAGTAGATGACAATAAAATCTAATCATGATTGTGCAATGATACACAAATTTTTGATAAACTACTAGCAAAATGCAAAATGAACCCCTGAATTTCACTAAAAAAAACTGTTTTCACCTTTTCTCTATCCATTTTCGCCTTTTGAGGGATTTTTGAACATGGTTGACTTTATTTTGTAAGCACATACCATCAAAACCTACCAATCACTATATGCTTGGGTGATGCATGGAATAGTAATAACAAAAATTATTGCTAAATGTGCAAGAATTAGTGTTGAATGTTTAATCGTAAATGGATAAGAATTGTCCATAGAAACTTTCATAATTATATAGTCTTTACTTGACACAAATATGCTTCATGCAGACCACGTGGATTCTTCTACCAATAATGAAGGTGTTCATTGTCAAAACAGTGATAAGTGTGGTGAGATTCTCAAAGAAATAACTGGGATGGGTAAGGGTTGGGTATATGGACCCTTGATTGGCTCAAACGATCAAAGAACCAATTTTGATCGACTATGTTTATGAAAGAATTGGTAAAAGAACCTACCCTGAATTGTCTGCTCTTTCAAAAACTTCCAAAAACACCTGAAACCTGTTATTTTATTCTGAAACTAAAATAAACCTGGAACCAGGTGTTGTTTGATTTTGAAAATTTTCAGAAACCTGGAACTGGACATTATAACAAAATCAAAGAATTACCCAACACCGCAATTAAACACCACTCGTGCGTTAAAACCTTTGACAAGTGTTCATTCCTGAACAACATAATGGTGCTTATAATAACTATGTATTGCAATAGTACCCAATCACATAATCTTCAATGATACAATGGGATGTATGCTCTATCTTTCAAATAAGAGCTTGAAATTACTGAATAGCAATCCAACTAATGCTGAACTGGCAATTTTCAATGTACACATCTTTTGAAAGGTTTTGTCTTCCTAAGCGTTAAATTACGCTCATACTTTGTAGAATCATTTGTGTGAGAGAAATGAAAACTCATACAATTTCACATGAATGATTATTTTTGTGGCTAAAGTTTATCATTTTGCTATAAAAAAAGGTCCCAAGCAACATGGTGAAAAGAACTTTTGAAAAGTTTTCAAAAACATTTGCTGAATTTCAAAGAAAAAAGTTATGAAACTATCAAGATTTTTGGAAGATTTGGGCAGATTTTTCTTCTTTTGAAATCATCATATTAAACTAGTAGGTTCAAATGGTTGATCACCAATATGTAATAGGATTCCTAAATTTTGTACTTCTCTATTTGTCTCGTACAGGTTTGGGATTATGGGATTTGTACAGATTTGGCTAAATCCTCTTGTGGCTGATCGTTGCTTTTGGTGAAACATGAGAAATTTAAATATAAAAACCACTGCTTCACACTTTTGCCACATCAGTTTACCAAAATGTTTTAAATTTGTAGGTGTGCCATTCTTCCACGATTGCCCAGCCGCCACCAATAGTTGCAGTAAGCATGAGTAAGACCCCCAATATGATGCAAATCTGCACAAATCCCATACGATATAAATATAAATTCAAAGTTTCTGGCCACAAAGCTAAAAGTAATATGGGGTTGGTTTACACTTGAGTGGTTGGGCCTGAGCTCATTGAAATTTAAAATTGCTCATTGGTTCATAATTTTGCCTTGGCCCTCCTCCTTTCTAGGCTACTTTGAGGTCATGGCCCAAACACACGGCCACTGATGAAAAATTCACACAAGATCCTACATGCCCAAAAGAGGTAATGTCGACTAGGATAATCCTATGCATGGTGATGTTTCAGGCCCACTTTTTTAAACTTGAGGATAAGCAAATTACAAGGTTAGTATGAATGTCTTTGATATGTGAGTATGTTGGTGTGAACTTTTGGTTATTAAGGACATTTCATGGTATAATGTTAGCTAGTTGTCCACCAAGAACATTACAATTAAACCCCACTAATGAGGTGTAAGGGATTCAATCTTGCATGAAAATGAACTAGGAAACAAATATGAGAAAAATGTGGCCTCAACACAAGAGAAAAAATTGTGCACAAAATTTTATAACTAGAGACGAAAGAGCATTTAACACTCACCCAGTTTATTGTCCAAGATGCTCTGAATCGCTTGGGCTGACGGACAGCCAACCATATTATACACGGCAACTGCCATGAAACCCAACAACCAAATCTTAGAGTGTTAAGAAAAAAGTTCAAAACTTGAGCATTCCACAAGTAAAAAGATTAGTACTAACAAACAGTTACTTCAACCATGGGCAAGGCCAAGTTCCCATTCTCAAGACTAGCTCACTCCTCATCAGTAACCTTAGATGTGGTGGGCTTAAATTACCTTATGTCTATTGAATCACTAGATGTATATTAGGTTCTAGTAGACAGCCAAAAATATTGATGGATGCTTTAATATTTTCACTTACACAGTTTTTTTACAACCAAATTCGGCTAAATCATTTTATGGACAATTTCACAAAATATGGAAAAAGAATGCAGGTTGAGACTAGGTTGATGGCATGCTACAGTCTGGTGAAATGTGAGGATGAAATCCATACCATAAGATAGTTGAGGTTGCTAGTTGCTATCTAATTCTTTAGCAGTTTTTAGCTAATGACTTACCAATTCTACTCATGAGGTCAATTATAGGAACATTCAGGCTACAAGGCCTAGCTGCTCTGCTCAGGCAAGATAGATGAATATTGCCATGTCAGCAACTTTTTTGAAAACCTTGATTAGGTCTGAGAAATTAATAAGATGGAACAAATTTTTGTCATGTGACTGAACCAATACTAGACTTGAAATTTGATTCAACCAAAAGGGCAAGCATGTAGATATGTACTCACAAAGTACGTAGTTGGAGCATAAGCGAAGCCTCCAAAAAATCCAAGAAGAGGTTTGAAAAATGGTATGATCATAGCCACTACCATTGTAATACCTGCAGTTTGAAATTGAATATTTAAACCACTACGATTTTAAGCATTAAGGAAATTCAAGTCCTGAGCCTCTTGTTTTCTCAGCAGGTTTGGAATTGGAAGCAATTTGCAGCCAGAATTCAAATTTAGAAGAAGGCACATACAACTGCAGTATAAAGAACATGGAGAGATTTCCTAGCAAATTTTGAGGGTATAGTATATCTATGAATATAAGATCTAGGTAAATGTAACGATATTATGTAGACTACTTAAGAATGGAAAGGATCTTAAGCGGATCATATACCTTTCAACGTGTAAGGTCCCTTTTACAACTAGCTCTCCTCTTCATATTCCTTTTGATCTACATATGTTTAGGTTCATGATAAACTTTCTTTGCCTTGTGTTTTATTATGGGCAAATTAGTGCATGGTGGGTGAGAGGAGAACATTCCCAAAATGAGAGGCCTGACTCAACTACCATCTCATCATCCTAAGCTCATTATTATGGGAATGCACTCATCTGTGAGCTTTTCTGTTTTGAAGTTGCATGCAGGGCCAACAACTATTTATTAGTCAGGTTGAAATGCTTACCGACGTAAGTAGAGCGAGTAATCAGACGAAGTTTGAAGGAAGGAGCTATACGCCATTTTTTCACCAGCAATGTCTCTAGCATGTCAAAGACTGGCATAGCATAGATCTGTCCAGCAGTTATAAAAACGACGCAAAAAATCATCTCACTGAATTTCAATTATGATTTTTGCCCCCAAATATCATCTTCTGTCCAGAAATTGGAGGCTAGACTTGTCCAAGAATCCTTATTTTGGGATGTTCTCTAGGAATTGGACCCCATATAGAACTGCTATAAGGCTGGTATTGCCTCAGCTCATACCAGACTAACTGGTAGGTCTTTGCTACCAGTGTTAATAACAATGTTGTATTAGTATATAAGGTGCAACCTGGGTATATAATACGGGTATGCCGCCTCCTATCAAATAACACACCAGTTGGGTAATGACCTGAGGCAATACCAACCTTATACCAAAACCAGCCTGGTATGAGACCTGCGGTAATACCAGGTTTATACCTGCCTTATACAAAGCAAAAATCAGCCTTGGATCTAAATACTACTAGTAGACTGATCAATACCAGGTACGTGCAACGCTATATTACCAGACCAACAACACTACAGGTCCTTGCCCTACAACTTTCAAGTAGGCAGGAAAAAAGAAAGGAAGATGAAGAAGCTGTGCAGAGTGCAGACCTGATAACTTCCGAGAATGTGGATGATGACCATGAAATTAGCTGCAGTGGTGATGCCGCGGAAGCCTTCGAATTGAAGGATATTGGAATTGGAATTGGCTGCAAGCTGGTTTCCATAAGCCCAGTAACAGACGAGAGCCACTGGGAAGTAGCAGATCGTCACAATCACGTAAGCCAATACCACCCCTCTCCACATGGCGATCTTGGAAGGTCTTCCGGGCTTGGAGGGGAGAGTGGCTTGAATCTCCAAAACCACGTTGTGTCCTGCATACGCGAATGCTACAACCCCTAACGCATTGAAAGCGCTCAGTACATGACCTGCTGTACTGGCCTTTGGCAAATGGTGGTCTGGAGTTACGTTTACAAGCGTATAATTTGCAATTTCACGATGTTGGCTGTGTTCATTGTGGAATATGGGTATGGTCCACGCAATTGTCGAGTAGCTGCACAAATGAGGAGGCAGTCATGAGCACAATTTTTTTTCAGCTTTGAGTAAAATTTAAGAATGAGTATTGTAACTGCCTAGCACATCTGCATCTTGGGTGCTTCACAGATCAGATTAGATGCGATAGTCCACAGATCGGATTAGATGCAAGAATCCGTCGAAACTTGCAATTGTATTATGTACAACAGATCAGGACATCCTGGGATATTATATATCTGTGTCTGATCATCCGGGGTTATAATTTAGTCATTGAGTGTACTAGTGGACAGACCTGACTGACATGATGGCTGCAGCCAAAGAGATTCCAGCAATCGAGTTGAAGTTTGGGATCTGGACGAATAGGTAGTGCACCGAGCCATAAATAAGAATCCAGTGAGAAGTCATCGCGTATTGGTTATTAATCTTCGTGCTCGAAGGTTTCAAAGGGCACTGATGATGATCCCCATGACAGTTCAAGATATAGATGTTTTTCAACGCTTGGCCTCCAGTCACCATGTATACGATATCCACGCTTACCTCCACAAGAAGCTGCTGTGGTATTACTATCCACAGTCCCAACTTCTTTCCAAACGCTTGCTGGCCCAGTTCATGGTACCTGTCAAAACGTTTGCCGGGGACCATCTCATGCATCTGTACCATTTGCCACAAGGTGAAAAAGGTGATGACCCATGACAGGGCCAAGACGACTACGCCTGGACCCCTGCACAGTTGCACTCCACAAATCCATATCACATACTTGTCAAACATCCCTCATCATCATCATCATCATCAGGATTCCTCACAGTCATAGGAATTGGGAATTAATTAACACCATCACTAAACTTTTGCTCCTTGTTTATCTCATGTGTAGCTAGTGTTTGGTGATTCATGTGTATATTATTACCAGGTGAGATCTGCCATGGCACTGGGTAGACCAAGAACTCCAGCACTCACTATAGCCGTCACATTATGGACGGCGGAGTACCACCATTTGCCTTCCCTGCTCGCAGTCACAGGTAGCAAGTCATTCAGTTTGGTATTGTAATCCGGATCCTGTCCAGAAGCAAATACAACAAACGAGATGATCAGCTTAGAAATAAAGAAACCCTGGCTGTCATGATTTCAGTCACACTCTCATTACGTAAATGTAGGTTTTTGCAGAATAGACGTAGTCGCGCTTCTTGAGTGTAATTGAACCCGACTATTCTTCAATATGAGAATCCGATCAAAAGCACGTCTGAATATCGGCATGAGCTGCACTCTAGAAATTCCGGCTAGCAGCTACTGCTATAGAGAACTTCACACACGTAAATGAACAGAACTCTTACAATTACAAGTCCAGAATTCTATTAGAACCCAAATTAATCTACCAGAACCCAAAAAAAGTACAACACGTCTAGAACCCCAAAATTACACCAGAACCCAAATTACTAGAGACCGTTAAAGATCACGATATTCAACAGAACCCAAATTACAAATGTTATCTAGAATCCAAATTTTGTTTTTTCAAAGCAAAGACGCCCAAGATTAATTAATTCTACAGGTTATATAAACAAAAAGACATCGTTTCGAGTCAAAACTGGCGATCAAAACTGGGGGAATTGAACTACAAATAGGTACCTCAACCTTGAGAACAGGATCCTCCATGATATTATTAAGTATTCGAAGCTGCTGCTGCCGCTGTGTGTTTCACACCGGAATTCAAAGCGCCTCAATCTGCTGCTCCTCCCGCCGCAACTGACAAGTATTAAACGGGGTCCGTCGACCTAGAGCGACGATCTCACTTGCTTACGTTTTGCCGCGCTTTGTCTGGAAATTGGAATTCGCGTAAAGAATTACTCGTCTTCCTTCCGTGTTTTTTTATCGTGTATTTACGGAGAAGCTTACATCGCCTATTTCGATGAAAACGTAACCCCGGCTGTCGGTTTTTTTTTTCTGGAACCCGTTATCACCGGTGGGTACCCGAGCGGTAGTCTCCGGAAGATACCCGAGTGGTAGTCTCCAGGTATCGGGAGGAAATGAAAAAGCAAGCGCGCGGAGCAGTCTTTACGCCGCTGCCTCGGGCTTTATCGTAGTTCAAAGATTCGCGAAGTACATGGGAAGCCCGCAGCCAGCGTCATCATCAGGAAAACATCACTACCGCAATTAATTTCTAGGCAATTACAGACACACCCAATCGATTTCTTTTCCACGAAAATCGCCTCCATCGCTTGCATGCACTTGCCTCGAAAATCTAAATCTCTTTGTTTAATAGTAACTTCAATTGCTTTAGAAAATTGTCTTAGCTCTCTTTTGTCTACTAGTTTTTAAAACGCTTTAAAAAGTGTTTATAGTTTCAACTTTACTAATTAGGTCCACGGTTTTTTTTTGGCAGTTTTGTGAGATAGGTTCGAGTTGACGACACATGTCAAAGAAACCAGCAAATCTGATTTAGTCGGAGTTACACTGAAAAATCAGAAACTGCCAAGTTTTCCAAGCTTTTTTTTTTTTTTTTGGGGGCGTCACAGTGCGAAAATTTTGCCAAATTAAGAAACCATGATTAAGTGTGTCTTTTTTCTACTTATTCACGTCTCTGCATTTATTCTGTCAACAAGGTTGCACAAAAGTAAAATTTAGTTTTGACTTCTAGTTTTGAGCTAACTTGACGTCCTGTAAATTCACCCTTTTCTAGTATGGGTGCAGTAGATGATGCTCTGAAAAGTGAAGCAACAGGCCTAAGTTAAGGAAGGCAGCCAGCCATCAGCACAGCATGAGGGATGAGAGAGAGACAGTAAAAGGGAATAATGGGTTAGTACAAGAACAAGATGAAGAAAAGGCAAAATGAAAAACATAATTATTAGATTAGTTTAGTCCTTTTGAGAAGAAAAAATAAGCTGGATTGCAAAACTCAAGGTGTGTCCAGTTGGAAAGAAGGAAAATTTTGTCGGTTCTGTTGATGTTTTATTTTTGTGGCGAAATTTCCCAACTTGGTTGGCGAATTTTTAATCAGAAAATTTTAAAAACACAGATTGTGATTTTTAGGGATATTTCCCCCATTTCTTGAAATGAAAATAATTAAATTAGCCACATCTAGATCTAGGCACTTCCTAGGGTTGTCACTTGTAGCAGTACTTTTGGAAAAATGCTATACCCACTTAGGACAATCGCCTAATGCTAACTAATGCTGGTGATCCTCGACAGGGGACGTACTTGAGGATTTTGAAAAAAACTGGTTCGGTTGTTGCTTTGCAGACAGTTGCTTTTTAACGTTTGGCTAATGAGTTGATTCAAAGGGGACTGAGCAAAAACTCCAAAATGAAGCTTTTGTTAAGCACCCAGTGCTTACCAGGGAGCTTCGTTTTGCCTGGACGATGAACTACAACCAGATGAAGCAGTACTAAAACACAAGGAAAACAAGATAAGTATCCAGGTTGTATGGACATATGTATTATGGACATGCTAAAGAGCTCCACAAATTCAACCATTGGACGGTTGGGGTATCAGGCTGACGTCCCAGTCACGAAGGAGGCCCTTTTTTCAGGTCCTTCCCAACTCCATTCTTTTGGGTCCCAGCTGAGAGCATACACATGACCAGAGCGATCCCTCCTTTTCCAGGGGCAACCCATTTCCTAGCAACTCAAGTTGGTGTGTCTTTTTGAGCTTGTGATCAACCTGGAAGGGTGGGGATGACGACGTACCATTCACCAGGCCCTGTTGTCACCAACTCTCCCCTGTCATCTTTGTGCTTGAATTCCTGTTGTGATTACGGTAGCTAGCCTAGGGCCAGTTTCCACATTGACAAAACGAATAAATTTTTTTTCAAAAAAATTTTAAATTTTAATTTTTTTGAAATTATTGAAATTTCCATGATCTATTATGGTATTGTCACATGAATAGTGAAATTATTCAGAATGTAGCCTATCATATTATGATGATTTCAACATGTCAACTTCATATTTTCACAAAAATTCATTTCACTATTTTGAGGATTATTTAATGATGAAACTGACCTAGGGTAAGGTAGACTCTGAAAGAGGTCTGTAATTAGGTGAGCCCACAAGGAAAAGAAAAGGCTGATGTGTGTGGGGTTGGGCTAGCCCAGTCCCATTGCTGTAATGTTGAAGTAGCCTCCCTAGGTCCTATGGGATGGATGTATTTGATGATCTTGTCCTTGACAGAGACAACTTTATTCCAACCTGTTGGCATGACTTCTAGGTTTTGGCCAAGCTATCCCAAAGGTCCCCAATGTGCGTGGATCCGGCCTTGGCCATGATGCCAAATCCCTTTGGGTTTCCCTCGAGGATTGTGCTCTCATCTATCAAGAATTTGTTGCCAAAAAGTGGCTGTCTCATCATCTCATCAAGGCATTCAGGGTCCTTGCATAAGCCTTGAGGGAGGAGAGAAGTTTGTCAAAATTGGCCATTTTGGGTATCATGGAGTTTCCAGTCTGTGGGATTCCTAATTTGGAGTTGAACCATTGGACATATTGTGTAAGGAATCAGGATGTCGTGAAAACCATACAAGTTGACAAATCCGAATATCAACACCATCTCGGTTTGTATAGCTGGGTCATGACTTTGGACAAGGATTGTGCATTCACCTGGGTTTACAACACCATCAATAAATCAGTGATGGAGAGCTATATGACAAAAAAAAGTGTCACTTATGGTTTGGAGGGTGAAGAAATGAATTATTGACCCCTACTTTTGAAATATATCACTAGGAGAAGCTATCTTAATTAGACTTTGTAGACAAAAATAAGATGATTTTCAAAGAATTCCTATATAGGATGCTTGGTTAACTTAGAACTAACTAAAAAAGTTTAAATATTTTGAACTCAAGTGCACCAACTTGCCAGAGCACTAAAGTTAAAATAACATTGCTACGTGATTTTATGCAGAATTATGCAGGGACAAGAATGTGGTGAAACCTTGCCAATCATGCATAAACCGAAGCTCCTGAAATAGGGGAAATACAAGGAACAAAATGGAAGGACCCATGTCCAAGAAGACAAAAAAAAACCACCTAAGAGGTCGAACCACAAGGGGAACATCAAGTTCCGGAATCCCCTCCTACATCGAGGCCATATAAATCGGTGGTTATTTGCTAGTTAATCACTTGTTAGCCCTAGTTCTAATCATTTTTTCCAAAACCTTTTTTTTTTTGTAATAAAATCTTGGTTTTGGTTGTAGTTTTGTTTTTAATTGCACACATAAATAAAATTGAGAACCTTGTGTTCGAAGTCATATTCTTCAAAAATATTGTACCTACATCTAAATTTGGCATAGAATAATTTGCAAAAGGTCTAGCCAAAAAATAAAGTAAAAATTATTAATATTTTTCAAAATTGTTGAGAATTGAACTCTCATCCCAACCATTGGGTTCCTATTACAAATACACAACACAATATAATTCTAGAATTTCAAAAGTTCTTTATCACGTATAATTGAGATATAATCTATACGTTGCACTAAGAAAAAATATAGCTTATAATACAAAAAAACTAAAAATATATAAAAATTGAATTTTTTATTATGATTTAAAATTATGAGAATTTGTAAAAATGAAACATTGAATTTGCACAAAATTTGCACACTTTTAAAAACTTGTATATTGTATAAATAACAATGATTAACATGTTTTTTGTTTATTGAGACAATTATAAGCATTTTTCATAAAAATTACAAAATATTTCATTCCAAATTCATTTTGTTAAAAAAAAATGCAATCCTTGTCTAAACACCATTGGCTTGATATATTTCATTTGGACTCCATTTGATTTTGACTAGTCAAAATCAGCATTTGTAACCTTCCCCAACATTCATTGGTGAAAACCCCTAAATTTATGGGTTTATTTCTAAACATTATAAATATTCTGTCCAAAGACTAAAATTCAAGGTTTTTTGAGTCTGAATTAAACAGTTTTTAGGTTAAATATAGTGTGTAATAGGCTTCAGTCAAGAAGGTGAAGGTATGAGTGTAGGTGCTAGTTCACCCTGGAAGGAGCTCAGACAAATAATTTGGTATTCGACTTATCTAAAAAATTCACTCCATTTTTTCCATGTTTCATTTTATTTATTTCCTAGGAACTTTTGGTTTAACTTTGTTATTATCTTGGGCTGAAGGATACAAATTGCTATGTATAGAGTAACCAATAGAATTTAAACTCTAATTATAATTCTCAAAACTATGTAAAATCAATGGGAAAAATCATGGTAGAACCTTGTTTGTTTTACACCTCTATCGTCTGGATGCATTGCACTTAGATGTGTATTGTAAGTCATTGGGAAAGAACTTGGAAGTTTTCTTTCATCTCACTACTTTGTGACGGTTAAAGTATGGATCCCGCATCACTAGATTGTCAAAACCCATATACCAGGCATATTACAGATGATGTGAGAACATCATCCATTGAATGTGATCAAGTCAAAACTGATTCCAGTGTAAAGAATGCATCTAGGATGGCATCCGTAGATGCATTCCATTAAGACTGAAAATAGTCTGCATGCCATATTGTGGGCAAGGACTTTGCCAAGGTTGTGAAAATTAAATTATTATTTCTTCTGGAGCTTGGAGAGTAGTGTGGCCACAAACCCTTAAAATATGTTTAAAATGGTGGTTCGATTATCCCCTGTACAGCTTTACTTCTCTAAGAAAAAAGGGAATAGATATCAACTTTGGAAAGATTTGGAGCAAGCTGCCATGGGACTCCCAAACGTTAACTTGGCTTTGTTATTTTGGGGACCTCCAAATGCACAAATGATGGGCCATAGTGAACCAGCATCCACCATTGCACCATGAAGGATGAATGGTAAGTGGTCAGGAAACAGTTTTCTGTTGGGTTTCAGTTGCCTTTTTTTTTCCTACCTACCTACTAAAAATCCACAAGCAGGTTGGTAATAGGTAGGTAGTAAAAACAGCCCTTACCTAGTAGTTACCTATTTTCCTACCTATCTACCTATATAAGAGACCTATTTCCTACAGAATTGGTTACCAAGGTGAAACCAAATATTAACTCAGTTGAGGTTCATTCACAACAGAGGAATAACGGGCATCCAGTGGATGGTGCACTGGTCGGTGCTGGTTCACTGTGGCCCAAATGATGGCCCATCGCTGAGTTGCAGAGTTGTAAAAGCAACTGAATCAACAATAGTATACATGGCATGTAAATTTTTATTTGGATGAAGTTTAGGTTATACCTTTATAATTTGAGTTTGGAGTTTAGACATGTAAATATACACAGGATAAGACCAACTTCAGATGAGGATCCAAGGACCAATGAATTCAAGCAATCTTATTGGTCAAAAGCTTTAAATTGGTCCCAAGGCCTTTAAACGAGGGTCCAAGACCAAAAAGTGGCAAATTGAGGCTAAACCTACATGGCACCTGTTTTGGAGGGAAAATCAATTAGTTTGGACCAAAAAACAGTGCTAAAAGGAGAGCTCCTGATTTGGAGAATGAAGAATGAGGCTAGGGACCAAGGTATAGTCCAACTCAAGGATTCAATTTGCTTCAAATCCTAGGAAATTGGACCCTCATCTAAAGTGGGCCCAAGTATATCCTGCTTTCGTGAAGGGACAGTAAGTGGTATGTACAGACAGAGGTTGCGAGCTTTACTGGAATAGGAGCCTGTGCAAGGGAAAGTTGAACATGGGCTCCATTCTGATAAAGCTCCTGGCTGTGGGCTTTGCCAGGCATGGATATCTTGCAGGAATCTTTTTTCCTGTGATACTCACCAAGCACACATTATAAAATAAAATAGAAACAAGCATTTCAAAATATTGTAAAGGCTGTGGAGTGGGCATTGCGTGGACTCCACATAAGAAAAACCAGATCCTGTAACTTGGGCTCCACTTCAGTGGTGTCTTGCCATGTGAGTCCTTGGAATGCACCTTCCCTGACCCTAAAAGCTTGGGACAAGGAAGAACTTGAGAGGCACACAGGGTGAAGCGAACTTGTTCAAGTGAGAAAAAAAGATTTAGGGTGGATAGGCCACTGAGTGAGAACTTAAGAACTCACAGCAGGTCTAATCTATACACATTGTTCATCTAATTCTGAAGCTCAAAGAAAATTTGTAGCCCTCCACCTAGTGCTTGTAATGCTGGAGAAACTTCTTGATTCAGTGAAGGAGTGGGGAAGATATGGGGTGTTCTTTGGAAGGGGCTTTAATGTTCGGTGATGGGTGAGTTAAAATAAATTAGCATTTCATTGCATCTTTGCCTTTGGATTACAAACACATTTTGTAAAGCCCTAGTTGGCACACCCATCAGGTTTTTAATCACTCAAAACACAGACTAAGACTGAGGAAGATATGGGGCTAAAACTAGAGAGGGGTCTAGAGCTATTTTTTCAAAATATTTGAAGCAAACTATGGCTCGTCCTATTCCTGTGTTTTCTGCATTGCTCCTTTACTTCTGATGCTCAAATGAGCATCAGAACATTTGTAGCCCTCCAGTTTGCGCATCCAATGACACAAATGAACTACCGCCCAGGAATGAGACAAATATTGGGAAGTTTTCTGTGATAGGTATATGTTTGATGATAGGTGATTTTGCTTACCAGAAAGTTGCAGAGAAGACTAACTAAGCCAATGGACCCAACATTCCTTTAACCACCAGTGTTGAGAAACAAGCTACAGAGCCCACATTCTCTGACACAGGCTCCCCTACAGCCATCCCATCCAAGATTGCAATCAGAACAAATTTAGCCCAGAGGCAATCCAGCTCCCAAGGATGTCAGCATGTCCTAACCCATTCAGAGAAAATTCCTAGTGGATCTGGAAGGCTCCATCAATGTCCTTCTTATAAAGAGGAGAGATCTTGCATCTAAGCCTTAAGAGTTGGAGGGAAGTTATACTTACTTACATGTGTAAAATCACTTCCAATCATTAGGAATAGGTGTAAGAACCAGTGTTGGGCGGGTGTCACAAATATCTTGGGTATCAGTCGGGTATCCTTATTTTTCAGGGTATCACTATCATTCTGACTAAAATCCTGATAAAAAAAGGGTTTAAAATATATTGCGACTTGGGTGAGGTAAGTCCCCCTACCCGGGTCAGGTTCTCAAGGTTATTAGTTACTAGTTGAAATGAGGGTTTGGGTTGGGATTGGGAAGTGGAGCAGCTTACCAGTGGCTCCTTTTTCATTTCTCTTCCCTAAACCTTGATTATTGTGAATAAAAAGGGACTAGAGCCCTTGTCCTCATCGTCTTCTTTCTCTTGTTTAATGTGTTGCAAGGTTGAAGCAAGTTTTGTGTTTGTGTTGCAAGGTTGTAAGTTGAGGGTTTTTGATTTTTTTGTTTTTGTTTTTCCTTCCCTTTTTTTTTTCTCCTCTCTTTCCCTATTGGGTCCAAGCACAATTGGGGTATCCTTTTTGAATCTTAGGAATCCACTCCAAGGGTTTTCAAATTCACTTTTTTTTTCATTTTTCTTATGACTTATCTTACATTTCACCTTTTTTTTCTCATATCAAATGAAATAATTTTGTTCCCAATTTTATATAAGCTTCTAAAATATCTATTATTTTCACTTATGAAAATGAAAATAATAAAACTTATCCAATGTGAGCCATAATATATCAATGGTTCAAAATTCTTAGAAATTTGACTTTTTGAATTTTTTTACATTACAATAGGGCATGTGATTCTTGTCACATTCATACATTTTATACACATTAGCACATAAGGTGTTTGTGGTAAAAATCTTGGGCCAAAAAGTTGTTTATACATTTTTTATGAATCTTTGAACCTTTTTTGTCTCATGAGACAAAGTCCTAGATTTTTTTCAAAGACTTGGTAAGAATCTTTAAACTTGTCCAAATTTGACATTCTATGCATAAAATTATATTCTTGTAATGTATATATTTATGAATAAAATCAAACTTTCAATATGAATGTGTTATTAAATCTCAACAACATTTTTAAGTGAGGGGGTCTAGTGAATATAAATGAAACAGTCCTTTCAGGTACTCCAACCATGTTTTGACCCTATTGATAGACCAAAATGAAATTAATTATTATAAATTGATTAAACCATAAACAAATTAATAATAATAGGGTAATTAAACCATGAAAAGGTTAATCGAAACCTAATCAAACCATAATGAGGATAATCAAACTTTAATCATACCAAAATGAAACTAATAAAAGGGTAATCAAACCATAATGAAGTTAATCAGACCTAATTATACCAAAAACAAACTAATAAGAGGCTAATTAAACTTTAATTAAACCAAAAGCAAACTAACAAAAGGTTAATCATACTAAGAATAAACTAATAAGAAGTTAATTAAATATATATATATATATATATGAAAAATGAAAGAACAATTAAAAGATGGCAATAAAAAAAACAGCCATAAGTAATGAAAAAAAATGAATCATGGGTTTGAATAAAAAGTGTTGTTCTCATTGCAAGGAGAGAATTGTTTTTGTACATCTTGAACGAGGGGGCCAAAACCCATAATATAATTATGTGCATTTCCAATTTACCTAGGCATGTAACCATGAAGTTGGGCCATTGCATGAATCCATATCTAAATCACAATTAATAAATAGATCTTGCATGCTTAAACTCGTATTCAAGAAATGGAATTCAAAATCAAATCAAGCTTAAAGAGATTGCATTTGAAAGTGTTGAGATAAAATCTATGATCGATTCAAACAATTTTTAGGGCATTCCAAGCTACATTCTTACCAACAGCCCTAAACCAACCTTTGTTCATAACATTGATAGTGTCATTGGAAGATATGTAAATATTTGGTTTAAAACCTATCATGCATCCAAGAGAAGGGGCAATAAACAACGTTAGAATTATATTGGTAATTCAAGGTTGTGATGCATGAGGAGTTGAGTAGGTTGGGCAACAATTTTTGCAAGAGGGATTAGAGCAGGATGTTTGAAAAAATGGGCAAGCCATGTGACTTCTAGGTTTTGGACAAGTTGGCCAACCTTCACACAAAATGTGGCAATTGACCACACCAACAATAAGAAGCTCTACCAAAAATCCATGTTTTCACCTTAACAGTAAAATAAAATTTCATCATCTTTAGCCAAGCACCTTAACACCATTTCTTGCGTAGAAAATTTCGAAGTTGTTTAAGATTTAAATCCTAATCCTCACTTGGAATCCATTCGAACCTCATAGAGCACTATTGGTCCACCATTCTTATGTTTAGGTCATTCCACAATTGTCGAGGGTTAGGTTGCTTCACCATTGGCAACAAATTAATTAGTCCATCCCCAAATATGACACTCATGTTGCATTCCACCAATAGTAGAAGCAAGCTAATAAAAGGGTTATCAAACCAAAAACAAGTTAATAAAAAGCTAATTAGACTATACTGAGGGAAATAAGAAGGTAATTAAACCATAATCAAGTTAATAAAAGGGTAAAAAGACCAAAAACAAGTTAATAAAAGATAATTAGACTAATTTAAGGCTAATTAGACCCTAATTAGGCTTAAAGCGAGTTAATAAAAGGCTAATTAGACTAGGTTGAAACTAATCAAACCCTAATTAGGCTATAAGTGAGTTAATAAAAGGCTAATTAGACTAGGTTGAAACTAATAAAAAGTTAATAAAAATTTTAATCAAATGAAAAGCAATCTAATATGAGTTTAATCAAATGATAAGCAAGATATACTATTATTATGTTCAAATTGTCTTCCATTACCATTTGCACTTCACCAACATTTTGCTCTAGACCATAATGGGTTTATTTAAGAGAGGTTGTTTCCTTTATAACTTCTATGAGAAAGAGTATGAAAGACTTTTGAGAGCCAAGCTAGTTGGTCAAGAGTCAAGATACATAGTCAAGCTTAGTTGGGCTTAGGTGTAAATGCAAAAAAAAGAGTTAAGGGACAAAACTAGTTTTTACACCACTTTTGGTGCAAAAATTCATTACATCCTTTGATATTTTTGTTTGTTAAATCCTCATACCTTATTGTGCATTTCATCCCGTAATTCAATGAAATTGACTGAATTTGCCTTGTAACAATGAGATTTTATGGATAACATTATTGTGTCATAATGTTTTATAAATATGAAAAACACTAATTAATTTTAAAACATTTTGAAAAGCATTATTTATTTATTGAATTATTTTTAAACTTATCCAAATGGGGTCTCAATATTATATTAATATATTAGAAAAAAATGTTAAAATATAAGATTTTTTTTCAACATTTGCTTAGTTTATGATATTAATAAAACAAAAACACCCTTGGGTCGTATGATTAGGAACATCACACTTTCATTTCACTGAACCCATTAAACTTTATGAAAAGATGAAAACAAATTAAACAAGGATTTTCATTATGTTTTTCTTATAAAATAAAATTTGAAGCTTTAATGATATTTTAATTTTTTTTTTAAATTTTGATGTTCATAATCATTACATTCAAAAAATAAATTAAAATTTAGTGGTGTTTCCTTTCTTGCAACATACTGATTAAAAACACAAGTTTGAAACATATTTTGGTTGTTTATTTGGGAAATAATTTTGTAACATTGTACCTTTGATGGCATTCTATTTTATTCTATTTTAAGTGATTAATTAAATAAGCATAATTTAATTATGATTGACTTTCCAAATTCTAGGAATGTGATTATGAAAAGGGCCATTGTAATTAAGAAAACAATTATCTACAATAATTTCACCTTTTTTATTCCAATAAAAGTTATAGGCCATATAATTTGGTATGCCATGGATAAATAATAACTCAAGCCCACACATCATTACTTCTTATGCCCACTCCTTAGGTCCTTTTCATTTATTGTTGCTTTTGGATTCTTGAATTTGCATTGTGTAATAGGTTTAGTTTTGAATCTTAATGCTTTAGCACCTTGGAAATTTTGTATCTTCTATAACCTTATCATTGATCAAATGTTTGCAAGTTGCTTATGATGCAATTGACAATCTAGAAGTTCAATTCCTCCATAAGGGACATTAGTTCACTACATTGCTCATAGTCTACAATATTTCAACTTTGTGCCAGTTGTAAATTGTACTTAGATTATTTTTATAGTTCTTAGTTTGTTAAAATACATAATTTTTTTTGTTACGTTTTTTAATTTTCAAACTTTGCATGTTACCTCAAAAAATAAGTTCACATCACTTTCATAGTTTCACAATAGAAACATTTGACTAGTTTCAAAAGCTTTCTTTAAAAAGACCCTTAGGAAATCCTTAAAAGGTATTTACATTGCTAATTATAAATACATTTTGCCATAACCTTGGGTTAATTTATCACCTTGTAATTGCATGAAAATGAAAATGTTGTTACAAGTTCAAATGAAAATAAATAAATTACTAGTATCGTTATGTAGAACCAATTAATAAAATTATGCAATTGCAAAAATATTATGGCTTGTAGATACTTAATTGATCAATGATTTAACTAAACCTAATTACTTTTAATTCTACTTAGACATGTCATAAATTTAACACACCTAAAGCCCAAAAATCAATTGAACTAGGGTTGCCAAAAGGGATGTCCCTCATTTTGAGGATGTCATCGAAACTTCTCCAAACATCTGTCAAGTATCCTTCAAATGTTTTGGTACATCTTTCCAAAAAGGTAAGCAAAATTTCATGTCCTTATTTTTCAACCTAAATTTGTTTGGGCAACCCCCTATTTTTGTTAGATGTAAAACAATATGTACAACTATAAAATTATTGTGAATGATACATTATTCCAACACATGATGAAGGTCCCAATTCATTTGCTACATCAACATAATTTTACCAAAAATGTTGTTTTCAAATTTCTTTTGAAATATTTGTGACTTTCCAAAAACATGCAATCTCAAATTGTATTCACAATTCAAATGCATGCTTCACAAGGTGTTTGAACTAATTTAGACAATGTGTGTAACATATCATTAGATTCTTCTAGTTATGAATCCTAGAATATGATTGTTCTTCAACGGTAGTTGGTTTTGTTGTGATGAAAGGTGAACTGTTTCTAGTTCAATGAAAATCATTGCAAACAATTTGTCCCCTCAAAGCCTATGATTCATGTACTGACACAATTTCAAAGTAAATGACCACCTATGTTAGATGATATTGGTTGATTGCAACAAGCTCAATGAGTTCAAAATAATAGCTAAAGAATTCAGAACACAAGTTGCAAAATAATAAGAAAATACATGATATCTTAGCTTTTAAGAATTAATACAAATGCATTGGAACGATGAAAATATGTGCCTAGATACACAAATTCAGTATATCAGTTGCATTGAGAAACCAACCAAAAAGAACAATCATTTAAAGAATGTGCTAGAACTACATATATACCAACAAGCTACAAAGTATGCATTCCACCAAAGACTCGGCCATTTTGTCTCATGCTAAATCTCATGGGAATAGGTAACTTTTGGATCATTCCACTAGCCATATATTTGGTCAATTGAGTTTAAAATTTTGCATATAAAATGTCAAGAACATCCATTAACAATGCAGTTGTTGTAGTGTCTTGTAATGATAAGTATAATCAAAAGGGCGGTGTGCATTTCAGAAGTAAATGTTTTGCAACCATTCTAGAAATGAGGGAAAATAAAGAATGTATTAAAGGTTAGCATTCTCCATTGTTCCTAAATGATTTTCCTTCAGTTATATTATACGTATTATGGATCAACTTTTGCTAATGAATAAAATGAATAAAAACAAGGGGACTTGTTGTAACCCTTATATTCATAAACATCCAAAATCTGAAGTTAATTTTTTTCTTTTTTGGTGTGTGTGTTTGTGTTTGATTTAAAGGTATTGGAGTGGAGCTAACAAGTCAAAGCAATTCTCTATTATATGTTATTTTTAGTGGCACCATGCTTATGGTGCATTCACACTTAATGTTAAGTCAGTTTTAAATAAAAATTTAGTTGGCATCCTAGGTGGCGCGCAATGTTAAATAGGTCAAAGCTTAATGTTAAATGAATGTTAGATTAACATAAAATCTTCATGGTAAGGAGGTTTAAGTCCTAAATGACTAGCAAGATGTTATGGGACTCAACACTAAAGTCTCTAACACCAAGTGTGAATGCACCTTTAGTACTTAAGGAAGACTATTTTGGAAAAAAAAAATTTTAAACAAAATAGTCCCATATCTAATATATGAAGATTAGGCAATTGTGCACAATATTTTGTATTCATGCAACTTATAAAACAAATTGAATGAAAAAGTGAAAATGTAAAAGTACCCAATGGTGACTAAAGGAGAATCTTATTTTGAGTTTGAAAATTTTGAAACTTTGTTTATCAAAACACACTTTGTGGTAGGTAAGGCCTTAGGGGGAGGCCCTTACTAGAATAAGGGATCCACCCAAGCATTGCCCCCAGTTCTGGTAATGCCCTTCCCCAAGGGCCTTTACCTCAGGTAATAACTAGTGCAATACTTTTCTCTTTTCTTGTGATGCCTGATGTATCTGTTGGGTATCAAAAGAAATTTTTTTTGACAATGTTTCAAAAATCGGAATTTGAATGCAACACGGGTGCTATATAATTGTACCTACAAGGATACTGAAAAAATTGTGTTCGGTTATTACAAACAAACGTGTTTTTTCTCTCAATTTTTTATCTTTATTTTTTCCTCAATTTTGTAGCATAACAATAGTGGTGAGCATCCTCAGACAAATTTTGATGGAAGTGGCGGCACTTTTGTGCATGACCATTTTAAACAGTAACCAGGAGCTGAACCCGTGGTGGGACACTCCCCAACCCCCCCCCCAAAAAAAAAAAAAAAAGGG
>Ga0209611_10005594_pt1 | contig 20969 bp, 12 predicted proteins | sample S1TSphgellanicum_3_FD_187693 | JGI IMG/M metagenome (GOLD analysis project Ga0209611, IMG submission 187693) | Host-associated microbial communities from peat moss isolated from Minnesota, USA - S1T2_Fc - Sphagnum magellanicum MG (SPAdes) (version 2) | ecosystem: Host-associated > Plants > Peat...
ACTCCCGGCCCTTCTTTTGCCCATAACTTGGGCTGCAGATGTCCAAATTGCCAATGCGAGGGCATTTTCGATATCTACGTTTCAAGACCTTTCCAATGACATCAAGAACACCCCAATGAGAGGTGTTTTGCCCCTTGCTATCGAGCTCTAAACATTTGGGAGTCCCGGAAGACTCCCAACCTCCAACTTTTCCAAGTGTTGGGCTTCACCCCCACACTTGGCCAAAGTGGGGTTGCGACACTAGTCATCTACGCATAAATATTGTTAGATAATCACCATTAGGGGGCAAGTGAACATAAATAGCCTCATAAAACTTCAATAATGCATAACAACTTGTAATAGTTAGATTCTCATTCACTTTCATTTTCCAACCATTCAACCCTCTTTTCCCAAAGACACTTTCAAGCTCTTCATTGGACACAAGGTTAGAATCTACATCTTTGTGTGGATTTAAGCCCACACTGTTCAATTTGAGCCTTTGGTGATAATCATCCAAGCTCTAATCTACTCGTCCAAAAGTATGACTGACCCTTTTCAATTTCTCTCTATGCATTTTATTTATTACTTTTGTAATGAATCTAAGGTTCAAGGATGTTAAAACATTGGGGTTCAAAGGTAGAAACAGAACCCTAGCTTTGGTCAAAGGATTAGCCATGGAAAAAGGAAAAGATAAAACTTGACTCAAACACTAGAACAAATGCTAAAAGATCTAATTGTTGTGATTTTTCATGCAAATCTTCAAACCTTAAATAAATTAGCCAAACACATTTTGCATTTCAACCAAATTGAACCTTGAGGCACTTTGAACAATAGAAACAACTTTGCAACTATTGTAGTAATTGAACAAACTTAAGGGATTAAAAGTAGTCAAGGCATTCAAAACAACAAGAAGAAGGCCCAAATCAACTCAAGGCATTAAATATAACAAGACATTCAAAATAGTAAGAAAAAAAAAGGAACAAACTTGATTTGAGGCACTCAAAATAGCAAAGTATTCCAAACTACAAACCAGGTGCAAGATGAGTAATGGGGAGGTAAATCACTTAAATGGATGGTGTTGGGCAAGACTTTGGCACCTTTGGGCAAGACTTCTTGCTCCTTGATCTCCCCTCCTAGGTGGGAATTCAAGCTTCAACGCCAATGGGTCGTAATGTTGCGCCGGCAATAGCAAAACCTTGTTGCAAATTCATGAGTGCAAATAGCAAAAGCCTCCTCCTTTACAATGAATGGGCAAACCCAACCCAAACCATCCTGCCCCTTTTCTAACCTACTAACCCCTAACTATTCTTGCTTAGCTAGGTATTCAAAATTTACTTTTTGCCTACTTTTACTAGGACAACAAGGATCACCATTTGGCATACTTTTGTATGCTTTTGCCCATGTAGGGATTGAGAAGGGTTCCTACATAATGCACATTATGAGAAAAAGGGGGATCTTACAACTTGCCTTACAACTAGATTTTCCAATTGTATTAATGATCATTTGCAACTCCAAGTATTTCTACACCTTGAGTTGCATCATTTGCAATGGACACATTGTATTTGTACATGGAACCGTATATTATTGGAAATACCTACCATTCCATGCAAACTAGGTGCAACTTGTTATGACTAGGTTGTCCATGTGGGTTTCCCATGCAAATAGCCTTTGAACGAATGTAAATCTAACATGACAATTCATTTATCTATCGATGAGCAAAATCTATTGATATCCATTGCAATTAATTTGCAACTTACCATACAACTATTTGAGTACCATTACATAACTTCATTTCATGTTTTCCCACAACTAGATTATAACTTTTTTACATTTCTAATCTATTAATTTGTAGCTATTAGATAGGAAATGGATCATTATGCAATTAATAAAATATTTCTTTACAATTAAATTTACTAATTAGAATGAATCCTCTTAGTTGAACTCATAAGTTCAATATTTACAACTAATTGATAAAATTACATTAAATGATAAAAATGCAAGATGCATTTACAAAATCAAAGCTTGTTATATTTTGAAGTGCATGGGCATGTTGAAAAAGGTGTGTATGTGCACACCAACTTGTGAAAATGTGCACATGATTATAAAATTGAAAAATTGAGTGCACCATCATTTAATTTTTATTTACTTCTACATCCCAAATGATATTTATATGCACAATTTAAACTTTAGTTGGGCCCATAAAAATCACGTTCAAAAATTGTATAAAATGATTTTTCTTTTATTCAAAATTTGACTTCAAGGTATAACATTAAGTTGAATTTGTGAACACAATTGAACCTCAAGAAAAGCTTTCCTCAAAGATGAGAAAACCTTTATAAATAATGTTTAATTCAATGATAAGATTTTTTATTGATCTTGAAAATAAAAGTTCATTTTTTATAATTGAAGGAGAAAAAGATTTCATATGTAAATGGTTGATATCATTTTAGGAATCAATCAATAATGTTATCCAAAAGCAAAGAATATTCTTTTTCTAAATAACTAATGGATTACTTGTTTAATGGTTGTTCAAATGGTTTTTGTATTCATACCTAGCTATCAATTTAATCTATTGGCTATTCAATTGATATTTGTCAAAAATTGACCAATACCAATGTCTAGACAAGTATTGGAAATTAAAGATATAAAAAATTGAAAAATGTCACATATTGAAAACCAAAGGTAGGTTTACAATAATAAAAAAGGTTGAAATAATGGGGAGAAAAACTAGTCCACTATACATTAGTGGAAAAATGGGTGTCCAGGATTTTGAAATAAACCACTGTAATATAGTTAGGAATAATACTTGAATCCCTGAAGCTCTAGGTTGACCTAGAGCTTTTGGTGCCGAAACCAGTTTGAACCAATCAAGGTAGCAATACCCATGGATAATAAGCACAATAGCATGGGTACTGGAGTAAACAACATGTTCACAAGGGGTTAGTAAATATAGGCCAGATAATGATGATTTGTCAACACAGGGCACCAAATAATGACCCAAAAACCCCATGAAAATTGACTTCAAACAAGAAAAATGTGTTTACTAATTCACATAAGATGTTCCAAATATCTCAAAAAGATCTCTCCCAACAAGGTCACTTGACCATTTAATAATCCTGAGAAAGAGGACCTAAAGATGCATTCACACCTAATGTTAAGTCAGTGTAAAATCTAGGTGGCATCTTAGGTGGTGCACAATGTTAAATGGGTGATTATTTAATATTAAGTGAATATTAACTTAAAATAAAATCTTTGTGGTAAATAGGTTTAGGTTCTAAATGACTAGCTTGGTGTTAGGGGACTTAATAATAGAGTCCTTAACACCAAGTGTGAATGCACATTAAGAGTCACTAGGTATACATGCTAGACTGCAACTTTGACTCCACTTTGTGCAAACTTGGGTTCTGAGCTTACAGTAACAGTTGAATGTTGTGAGTGTAAATTGAAAGTCCTTGAAATGAAAAAAATGAGTGTCAATTAGAGTCCATGCATACAATGCATAGTAGGGACAAAGTATGCAATCAAATGTACTTTTTAGGACAATGATGAATGGCTGTAGAAACCCCAAAGGTACTTTTAGTGTATGGTACAACCCCAGGAGAGGGGCTTTACCAAAATAAAGGCCAAAATAAGGGCCCCTGAGATGATAGTCCAGGAGGAGGAGGGCTTTAAGCCCTCGTCAAACATGTAGTGCCCTCTGGAAAAACTGTAAAGTCCTCACCCTTCTGGGTGAAAAATTATGCTGTAGAAAGGTATCTCCAAATACATTGCGAAATTTATGGCAGGTTTCTACTGTTAGAGTAAAATTTGTTGGAATCTACAGGATTGTTCCTTTGAAGTTTGAAGCAGGCCAGTGTTGCGCGGTTACTTTGCTGTTTCTAATAACCTTCAGTTCCAGTTTTTTGAAATTTGGACTTCAAAGAACCTCTGGTTATGGTTTTTTGAAAATTCTCAGAGTTGAAGAATTTTTCAGTTTCAGAGTTTTCAAAAACTACAAAACAAACCAGTGGTTTTCAGGAAACAACCAAAAAAGAAACTGCACTTTTATAAAAAGGTTATTTGAGTGATTGTTTTATTGTTGAAGAACTGTGGTTATATATCTCAAAGAACTGCACGTAGAATCGCCAATTACTAGGAGCCATTTCTAGTACCACCCAACAACACTAATGAAGACCTTACCAGTGGCCGTGAAATTCCTTCCTTGTGATTTTTTGTTTATGGAAATGTATTCGCTTTCCTATGTGTAGGGTAAGCCCTGGGTGGGGGCATTCACAAATAAAGGGGCCTATGCTGAAGCAATAGCCGAGTCTGGCCTTGCATTTTGGGAATGTCCCCCACCATAGGGCTTTACCTATTGTCAAGCACGGGGCGAATTTTATCATGAACCAAACATATGTAGATGACGAGCTGTTTTGCCTGCTCCTCAATAGTGTGAGGGTTCTTACACCTATAAGTAGGCATATTTCCCTGCCGTCCTTGAGGACTAGGCATGATATCCCCCCCCCCCCCCCCCCCCCCCCCCCCCCCCCCCCCCCGGCACCCACATTTCTAGGAGGGAAAGTGATGGATATAAGTTGCCATCCACATACACTACAAATTTTCTCAGAGTGCTTTACGGAGGTGTAAGCTGTATCCTCTTATCAAGGAGACTATATCCCTGGATTTCGGGTGTTCTCCATTTCCACTTAAAAAATTCTACCCAAGTGCTTTCCGTAGCAAAACAAAAGACAATCGACAAGCTAAGGGCATAATATGAGGGTTGGGCAACTTTTGCTTGGCGATAAGAGAGGAATGGAACAGCTATGAGTGGGAGCTTAGACCTCGGAGGAAGTGAAGAAGGTCTAGGCCTTACCCCATGAGGAATATACATGTTATGGAAGGAATACTGAAAAGGTCATATACATGTGTTAAATGAAAATATTGGTGTCCACGCAAGTACTTGCACTTTGCACCTAACACATCTCATGAGACTTGTCAATTATTCTTTGGGATTGCCATTCAATGTGTGTTTGTTAAAAAAAGTGTGCAAGGGTTTTTACACATGTCAAATTAGTCTTTGAACTGCATTGACATTGTCAAAAAGTAACACAAAAAAACTTAACACAGTCAGTGATGACCACATGGGGACACCTCACATCCTTCAATGGAATCCTATCTTCTTTATACTACTTCAGGTCCCACCCTTGTGCCTGGAAAGGAACTCTGCAATAAATAAAAAAGCGGTTCTGAGTAAAGAGCTGTTGGAACTTGGATTCCTGAAAGAAAAAGAGGTAGAATGAAAAGATATATTTCTTTCTGAATTATATAGCTATGGCAGTGAGTGGTAGTACCTAATAACTTCCCACAAAACTCTTTTGCAAATTTTCTAACATACAACTTTTCTTCAATGATGGAACCATCTTCCTCTTGAGAACCATTTGTCTCTAAAGCAAATTGAGTTGTTGGAATTGGATTATCCAGCATCCTGAACTACAGAGATTCCTACAGTCCTTTTTAAATTATTTTACACCCACCTCATGTGGGCTATGCTGAAAACAGGCACCATTTACACTTAAGAATCCAATTTTGAGGAAAAATAAAATAAAATCTCCTATCATCAGTGGATGGTATTGACTATTGACCATGTCAAAATGGTTTGGTTTTGGCAGGCAAGTTACTTTCTTAGAAGTCTGTACACCTTTGGGGACTAATGTCATCAGACATCCCCCCATTTATTGAAACAAGTCAAATCATGCACCTTTCCACTCTTGAGGCAGACTTTTGGATTCTTATGAATGAGTATTCTGGTATGCTGACACCACCAACATATCACTCAACCAGTGACAGATGGAGCTAACAAGATTCATCTAACCTTGAGAGCTTTTTATAGTAAGTCTGTTAAAATCGCAAACTGAACCTCAAAAGTGGGCGACAGGTGTGGAGGAAGTGATTTTCTTTTTGCTAAACCTTGTCCCAGGTTTGGCTGATTTAGAGAGAAACAATTCAAAATCCCAAATTTTTTAGTAAAAGGTTCCAGTTGGTAGCCAAAGCATATAGAGGGAATCCTTATTTTTTTCTACTTTCAATTCTGGCTAAAATTTCTTCTGGAGGGATGGTTGTGGCTGCATCACAAAATTGGAAAACAATACACTGTGGAGGACTTTGAGGACAATGGAGTCAAGTGTCAGGTTAAAAGCTGCAATTGAAAAAGATGGGAACATTTGTGGGAGAGATTTGAACCTGGACGTCATTTCAGCAGTAGGTCGTTAAAGGGACAAGATGACAAGTTCATAAACCCTTTTGGAGCAGATTGGACTTTGGCTGAAGAAGCACCCACATCAGTGAAAAAACTAGAACCCCCTGGCTGGGGAGAACGCTCTGGATTTATGGAATGCACTCTAATAGTTAAATAAATCTCTAAATTTTAATTTAAGCTTCACTTTGAAAATGTGAGAAAGATATATCAGTAAATAAATGCTTAAGTCATCTTTGGTCATCAGGCAACAACTTTTATTAGTTTGCCTGGGATTTAGTCTAATGGTTTGAGACATTTTTTATACGTTCCAAGTTGCATTTGAATCCTCTTTCTTCTGTGTAGGCAAGCCCACTCTTCCTCCTCTTGTCAGGCTTCTCTCCCCAAAGAGCTTGACGAGATCTTTGAACGTACCTCACCTATCTCATCTGTACCAACTGCATGCGCATTGGGTTGAGTCCACTAGACACAAAAAGCAAAAAGCATTTTGCTTTTGCATGTAGATTGGATCCAATGCCGTTACAGACTCACCAGTCATTTAGCTTTTGCATTACTAGGAGTACATGTAAGATCTACAGAAGGGGGGAAAAAAGGACCCCATGGTCTGTCAAGGTGTGACTGAGTGCTGGATTCAATGGTAACACCGTGTTTAACAAGCAGCTAATGTCTCTGCACTAGTCTAGCATCACTTTTGGTGCATGTGAACACTCAACTTGATTCTGCAAAAGAACTGGCTCTTCATAAGAGAGCTGGCCACTCCTTGCAAGCTAGCAGCAGTTCAAATATAAAACGTTCCTCAGAATCATATGTGACCCACCACTCACCAGTGCACCCATCATTTAGAACCAAGGTAACCTGTCCTCCAAACCCTCCTACTTGCCCCTCACAGTACCCAGTTAACTTACCTATGCATGTGGGCAAGGATCCGTAGGAAGATAGGGAATGTATGTGATTACTATGTAAGGTAGGTAAGGCGCTTGGTTAGGTAGAGATGCATGTGGACGATTAGTACATATCTAATCATCATACCATGATGCTTAATTATGGGACATGATTGTAATGGAAAAGTGTTTGTTTGCTGTCTGCATGCCATCCGTCTTGCATGGTGCGTTAATGGGTGGGCCTAGGTGAACCAGCACCTACTAGTGCATTGGTTGGTGAAATCCCAAGCGAATGACTTAACTTTACTTTAGGCATTTTCACATTGTTGATTTTAAGTTCTTGGTATTACATGAGGTTATTGCATTTGGCTACTCACTTTTTGTTTAAGCCCTTACTTAAATGGTGGTTGATAATTTTATAATGTATCACGAATATTTGTAGGTATTGCAATATAATTTTGTGCAATAGTTGCATCTGAGCTTCACCTTATATTATCATTGAAGCTTTAAAATTTATTTAAATGAAGGATGTCAAGGCAATATATGCATATGACAACAACAACATTTGATCTTTTTTGCATTGGTAGGTTTAATAGGTTTAAGGGGTAAATGACCCATATAGGCCATGTCAGTGAGTAGAAGGCCTATGTAGGTAGGCTATTTCAAGTAGGTAGGTAGGTAGGTAGCCAGACAGTCAATATGTTGCTAAAGGTAAGTTGAAGTTGATAGTGGGTAGGTAGGCAAGTGGTAGTTCCAAAGTAGGCAGCCAAGCAGGTTAATGTGAAAACAGGGGAAGAAAAGTATTTAAATCTTTCAAAAAAAGTCGTATAGTTAAGTAGGAGCTTTAAATAGACTAACTCAGCAAATCGCTAACCAGGGGTAGTTAGCTGGGGGATAGGTCCAGGATTGAAAAAATTGGCCCCATCCAGTGGACAGAACGGCCAACTGGTGCGCTGGTAGTTGCTCACTCCAGGCGGATGGGTGCTGGTTGTCTTTGGCCCTGAAGCAGTGTTTTTTTTCTGGCAAAAGTTCGCCAAATTTCAACCTGAAAAATATGATTTCGACATGTCCAATGGACTTTTCATGGAAAAAATGGCCCAAATTCGCCAGATTGTGGAAAAAAAAATCCATATTATCAAAAAAATTATGATAACTTCCAGTGGGTAGCCAAGAAAATAGAAGGATTCTGGTTTTTTTTTAACTTTCATATCTAGTATGTAGTCAAATCTGGTTAAATCATCTTATGGATGACCGCCACTTCAGTAACATCAAAACTTTGGGAAAAAAAAGAGTCCTGCCCTGAAGATGTATGACCAAATACTATCCATCACTCCCTAGTCTCTGCCCCTCTAATTAATACACCCACCTGGCACCGAATAGATGGAAAGCGCTTATGGGTGTCCCATTAACAGAGAGGCCTCATAACAGACCGTCTTAAAGATCGCTTCTTAACTCCACTTTGTATGTTGTACGATGGTCAGAGAGGCTGCTTACTAATTTTCAATTTTCAACTCGTCCATGCGGTCTCAAGAGATTAGAGAATTTTGATCTTCATCTTATAAGTACTCAGGGTTAATTACTAGCCAGTTTTCCCATCTTTGAAGACTTAGAGCATCCCCACCTGTGCTCAGTAACACGAGTCATGATCAAACTAGGCTCTCAATATGTGACCCTGCAATTTCTCTCATCCCAGTTATTTACTTTGCTGCAACCCCACCCATAAAACTGAAATGGGCACTGCAAATAGGTGGGAACCACTAATAGCAAACAACCGGGACCAATGATTATGATTGGCCAATCAAAATAGGAACCAGCAGTCAAATCATATTTATTACACTCTTCTGTAACATATGCACAACTTTGCTGCGCTTTTCACCAGCCTTTGCAAACTGAGCAACATGGAGGAGAAAACCCATTTTCCTGAGCCAGGAGGCTTAATATTGACCTTTTTTGATCGGAGTTTAATGTGCGGGGTCACATACTAAGTACCAGTGAGGTTATCTACGTTTTCTCAATTTCCCCCCTAAAAAGGAAACTGCGACTGCAAATGATGAGATACTAATAACAAACCACTTGGATCAATCAAACCATTTAGCCATTCAATAGCATGTGTAGGCTTTGTTGTACCTTTGCCAACCTCAGTATCATGTACAATAATGTTGGGTCAAAACCATTTTGATGAGCCAAATTGGCATGTTTTGACTTTTCTTCATCCAAAATTTATTGAAGATGCACAGGTGGAGTTGCTTTAAGTACTGGTGTGAAGGTGGGTGTGCATTTTTTGGCCTTTCTTTGGCCTTCCCTTTTTGTCTCCTCTGTGATGGTTCCGGCCATCATTCTTTTATTGGATTTTTGTGATTTACTTTGTGTGAAGATGTGTTGACCATCATTTTCATTCATAGATTTCATTTTGTGATTGTGGGTGCTGGGTACCTAACACCTGTAATTTTTATTCTGATGAATTTTATTTCTAGATTGAAACAGAGTTTTTTAAAAGGGTTGTTTATTGACCATATTTCACAAGAAGTTAATTTTTTTTTTCAAAATCACCAGGTTCCATATTAAGTTCTACAAAATAGCCAAAATTGTACAAATATGTTAAATATTTTTATTTTCATAGCTTATATTGCCAAATATGATCAAATCATCTTATGGATGATCACCCCTTCAGCTACATCACAAAACTGAAAAGAAGACGCTGTACCTACTCATTGTTTGTTCTATTAATTAGTTGTGGGTGTAGACAAAGTTCTTTTATTCTTGGGTGATGGGCCTCTTTGATTGCCTGAAACTTTGGAGAGCTCCCCAAAATAGAATTTTTTTCTATGTGAAAATGTAGTGCCTCATATTTGGCACACCTATATAGGTGAGAAGAGGAGAACTTTAGGCAAACCACATGGGATAAAAGTGAGGTGCTATTGGGAACACCCTTGGGAACACATTGGGAACTTGAGGAACATCATTGAGAACATATAAGAAACACAAATTTTTTAAAAATTCTATGCGGCCCCTTTCCTCCCAACCAAGGTAAAAAGCTGAGCCCTCTTGAGTGCATGTTCAGCTATCTCATTGGCTACATGCAAATCCTATTTTAAAATCTGCTTGTCAACATTTTTGGCTTAAACTAATACCCTGTCCTAAAAGCATGGGTAGATATTCACCCATTTTGGAGAGATATTTGTCTCCAGACACATGAAGATTAAAGAATGATTTCAGGATCTAAATTTTAATAAAACCCTGAGACATTTGTGGGACGCGGCCTTATAAGTATGTACATATTAAGTTAGTTACAACCCAATTCTGATTTGCATGTTAGTTTCACAGTTTAAACCTCTCCAGAACATTCTGACTACAGAGGTTACCATTGTTTGCTCATGGTGTGATTGTGTTCAGCTATGTGAGTTGATATGTAATTAGGCTTCCCAACTAAGTTAGTGGAAGCTGTTAAAATACTTGTTGTTCACCCATGTCAAAATACTTCATGAAGTAAGTGCAGGGCCACGGTCCAGGGGTTCCATCATCAAGACCTTTTGTCATGCCAACTTAAGTGGCCCATGCTGTAATTACAGTGTATTCTTGTCATGCTGATTTCATATTATGTTCCAGGTGACAGAAGCATAGGTTGCTTGGCTCTCCATCATAGCATTATCACACCTAACTGACACCCAATGAGGTGGGGTAGTGGGTCTTGCTCCCATTTCTCCTCAAGGAGAGAACCCCCCCCCCCCCCCCCCCCCCCCCCCCCCCCCCCCTCCCCCCCTCCCCCCCCCAGTAGGGATGTACACCTACAATAGAGTAGAGTATCCCCTTCGGTAGAACCACCAATAGATGAGCACTGAACACTACGCTTTAAGGCAAGTGGGCCCATTGGTGGTGAGTCCCAAGGCACTGAAAAGTGTGTGGTGAGCAACCAATGTGTGAGTACAAGTTTGTTTATTACTGTAACATAACATTGATATCATCTCTAACGAATGATTTGTTGCGAAGAGGACATCAACCTCTATGGTGACGACCACTACTAGACCTTATATATGTTTCACCTAAACCAAATGAGTTTCAATTATCATCCTCAATCAGGGAACATGAAAATAATTTAATTTAATTTAATATCCTCATATGTTTTTGGCTACCTACTTGAACCATATAGAAATCTGGGACTTTTTTACTTAAATCAAATCTTGATGATTTTTTTTTCCTCTGAAGAAGTTATTGTATTTGTGACAGAAAATGTCCAAAATATCACACACAAAAAAAAGGCTGATTGGTATTTGTAGAATGAGTGGTGCTTAGATAGAAATGGATCCACCGTATGCATTTTGCAAATAACCTAGGTGGTTGTAACACACAGCCAACTCAAAGTATTGTTGTGAGACACTAGATCATGCCACATCTATTCATGAGGAAATCATGGGATACTTGGGGTCAAACCCATGGGGATGAATTGGGCAACCCTGTTGTCCCTTCACAAGCCTAGAATTGGACCACCTTTCAAAGAGCTAGGAGGCCAATGGAATCCGTTTATGGTGAACCCTTGTGTTGGCTACTTCCCAATTTTGGGTTCTTATTTCTGCTAACAAGACTTCTTGCAACTTCATGTTGCTCTAGACTTCAACTAGATTGCCCAACCAAGTTCATACTTGAGCCAGACCATGCAACTGGACTCATGAGGGAATTGGCCTAGGTTGCTAACTGCTTTTGAAAGACTTGAATAGATATAAAGGATGGTCAAATTTGGCTTTCAAGTTTTTAATTGTCGACTATCTTACCCTAAGGTCAATTTCGTCATTAAATAATTCTCAAAATAGTGAAATGAATTTTTGCAAAAATATGAAGTTGACATGTTGAAAATCATCATAATTATCTAGGCTACGCTCTTAATATTTTCATTACTTATGTGACAATATCATAATAGATCATGGAAAATTCAATAATTTCAAATTTAAAATTTGAAAAAAACTATTCGTTTTGTCAATGTGGAAACTGACCCTAGGCTATGGTAGTCTTATAGTTGCTTCAACTGATGGCAATGAATTTCAAAATTAAAATTCATGGTTCCAACTGAATTCAATAGTGATGTGGACATGGGATGGTGACATCACCAGAGCTTTGGCCGTTTCAAGACTTCAACATGTCATTACTTGCACAAACCATTCAAGCAAAATAATTTATAGGGGTAGTTTTCCACCTAGAGCTTAAAAATAAAAGAGAACAATCAAAATTGAACAAGTTGTAAAAACAACTAGGCTAGGGTATGCCACATGTGTGCAACCTCAACATGTAGGATGTCCCACTGAAAATGTGGTTTGCATTGGGTGTATCCTAGTTTTGGGGACGACTAGATCTAATTTAGGTGATAACATGAAGAACAATGGGAACCATGAAGACATTGAGGAGAATCTGGGACAATGGATTATGTGATAGGCATGACAAAGAGGGCAATGACAACAGCAGGAAAAATGGCAAGGATGACAAGAGGGCAACATGTTAACCTTAATTTTCCCCCATTAGTGTTGATATTTATCAGTGCTTTTTTGTGTGGTGAATTGTTTTTCAAAACCATAATATTTTGTTGAATATTCTCCTTTTTCTTAAAACATTTTTCAAAAATTGAAAAAAAAATCTGAAATGTTGCCATGTTTCTACACATTGTTCAAGCAAATAGTCAAAAATATAAAAGGATTTTAATAAATTTTCACTTCATAGGTAGTCTATAGCCCAATGTGGCTAAATCTCCTTGTGGATGATGGCCATTGTGGCAACATCACAAAATTAAAAAGAAAACAATGAAATTTTTACAAGTGGATTTATGTATAATGTCAATGTTTGATTATTGTCCATTTCTCTGAACATTCATTCTATCTTTGAGGTGATTAGAAAATTTAGCAATATATCATTCAATCTATGCAAGGTTGTGACCATAATAAGATTTTGGTTTTTCCATGTTGAAATGGACATAGCTTTAACATTGAAGTTGTTATGATTACACTTATGTAAGTTCAATGTATGTTAAAATTTTGCTATTTGTTTTTTCAAAAATATATTTTCTTTAATTCACTATTGATGGGGCTTGAAATAATGTGCTTTTTTTCAACATTTTTTATGACAATCACATAAAAAGATCTATGTGTGTTCATTGACGAAATTATGTCAAAAAAAATTGGTCAATGCATGTTAAGGTGGACCAAAAAGCCACAAGAATATATATCCTTACAAGTTCATTTTAATATTTATTTTTTTGAGCTCTTGTATGGTCCTAGGTAATTAAACAACAACCATCCATTGATTTAAAGCAAAAAAAATTACATGTTATGTCAAAGCCCATTTAAAGATGACTCGTATGGCCTATGCCGTTGGCCCAAGTGTTACCACATCCTCAACTGATTTTTCCTTCCAAAACTTGGTTTTTTGGAATTTATTAGAATTTTCAGCAGCAGAAATCACTTTAAATCCAAATCTTACCAAATAAATACCATTAAATCTTGCTCATCAAGATTTTTCTAAAAACACCAAAGGCACATTCCAATTCCTCTGGAAATTTCAACTACAATTTAATTTAATTTCAGTGAAGAAATCATTCAATATTCAAGACCTTTTGCACCGCAAGTCCAAACATCATGGAATGAAGCCCATGCACCCCTTCTTGTTGAGAGCTTTCCAAAGACACCAAGAACATGATTTGAAGCATCCTGGTTCAGTGGATATCATAACTACAAAACAAAACAAAACAAACTACCTTCCTTCATAGATAGATTGTTTTGCACGTGTATGCACTCCAACATAAATTCACTTTTGTTTTTAAATAGAATATTTGAAAATCCATAGCTCTTGTAGTTTTAAACATTTTGCATATCAAATACTTGCATTATGTGGATATTCAAGTCCATAATCTGGAACAAGTCTCTGTTGACAAATTCTAAAATACAACAGTTAAAATCAAACTCACATCAGAAGAACTACCATTGTGACATCAAAAGTGGTTCACCCATCAACATGACTCTCATGAATTATTCATATAAATTGATGATTATGCTATCATTGAAAAGATCTGACTGATGGCAACATCTATTTTCAAAACAAAGTTACTTTTTGATGGTTATGAACATTTAAAATTTCAAGATACAACATCGTAAAATATTTGAGGTGAACTAGTAGTTCACATAATTTGGACAATTAATATAATTGTTCAAATCAAGAACTTGATATGATATTGGAAAGTCTTGACAAAAATTATAAGAAAGTGGGCTTGAATGTTCAATGTATATGTCATTGAAAATTGCAATATGCTCATTGTTCAAAATTTAAGAACACTAATGTTCACAACGTCATGGATTGTCACAAATATCCTGGATTTGATGAATCCATGTGAATCCATGATGAATCTTAGCCTCAGTTTGAGTCCAAATCCTTTCACTATTTGTTACCACCTTTTTAATCATGTACAGAATTGGCACGCAATGTTTTTAGCATTTGAAACTTCTTCTTTTTTTTCCTTCCTTAAAGGGCACAGTTGGATGCCTTCTTGGGGTCCAAGCATCCAAGGAACAAGGTGTCTGTTTTGGGGAAGCATCCATGGATATGGCCTCATCTCCCTTTGGAAAGCACCTGGTGGGTTTGGCCAAACTCTTGGTGAAAATCATCTAAGAAAGATGTTGCACAATGGACTTTCTTTCCCCCAAGCATCCAGGTAGCCTGGCCTCCCTTATCAGGGAAGGCATCTGAGAAATTGCATATGAATGAAAATTTGAGAGAGAGGCATTGGGGGTGGGGGGAGGGAGAGAACTTTGCACAATGGGCAAAGTCCAAAGACGTTGTGCCCAATTCCCCCATTTCAGGTATCCATGAGAACTTGCAGAACGAATGAGAAAACTAAGAACTCAGTCTCTTTAAGCCTTTCATGAAGTCAAGAAATTGCTGATCCTAATTTTTGTAGACATGATGGATATGGATTGTGGCCACTTTACCCCAGAGTGTCAAAAGAGGTGGCCACTGTTCCTGTACTGTCAACATATCAACATACATCCGCTTGATCTGAATCCTTTTGTAGTCAAGTGCCATGAGAACCACTCTAAGAAATTGTTGATAAAAACCATAAGAGCACTAGCAACTGTTGATAAAAACCACGAGTACTAGCAAATCATTCATTCCAGTCATCCATTGAAGAGTCTGGAAAATCATCTGCACCAGTGTGACATGAGAGATAGCTTCAATCAGTTAGTTGAGACTATCTCAATCATTGCTGGGACCATTCATCAGTACTCCAAAATTTGCTCTTCAGGTTTTGATATGAAGGATCTTGTTTCAAAGCATGAACCAAAGTATGCAGCAGGAGAGATAAATGATGAATGGCAGACACCAAAGATCTATACAATACGCAGCTCAATACAATTGACCGGTTTAGAATTAGAGGACAGAAACTGTGACACTGCAATCTACATCACAAATCTGTGTACACCGCAGATTGACAATCACATCACTAAGTAGGTCCAGCCCATTTTCAGTTGCTGAAGTCAGGTGGTGAAGCTTGTAATAGAGGAAAAAAGCAACTAATTTCAGTTCAACATGCATAATGGAAAGTATGACTATGCTGAAATTAAAACAATTTGGCAAGAGGATTTTCACAAATGCAGACCCAGTAAGGTACTTGACTTTCTGGGGTGTGACTAGGACTGCATTATTGAAAATCCTGTGCATCAACAATTGGCCTGATGAGCTCCAAAATCTGAACAACTTCAGCCATGGATGGACGATTAGATGGCACATGTGATGTGCAAATTAAGCCTAACTTGATGACTGGAAGCACCTCATCATCTGGGTACCCATGCAAGCTTAAGTCAACACATGACAGGGGATGGCCTTCCTCCAGCAATGCTCGGATGTGATCACACAAGATAACAACATCATCTTCCATGTACTCCACTGGTCTGCGTCCTGTGACAAGCTCCAAGAGCAACACACCAAAGCCATAAACGTCACACTTCTCAGTGATTTTCAGACTTGAGCAGGCAAACTCTGGTGCCATGTATCCCAGCGCACTCTGAAATCTGCTGCTCATCACATAGCTATCAAGCACTGGGAGTAGCTTGGCAAGGCCATAATCTGAAATACAAGCCTCATTGTCTTGAGTAAGTAGTACATTGCTCGACTTCAGATCATAATGTATAACTTGAGCTCGGCACCCATGATGGAGATGTGCAAGCCCTAGAGCAATGCCTGATGCAATCTTGAACCGATCATCCCAAGTTAGGGGTGGTTCACCATCTCTTAGCTCATGCAATCGCCTATACAAGTTCCCATTAGGGATGAAGTCATAAACAAGAAGCTGTAATTGTGGGGTCCAGTAATAGCCTTGCAGGGCAACTAGATTTTGGTGCTTAACATTTCCAAGAAGTCCAACCTCTCGCTCAAAATCATCTTGCCCTTTCACTAGGCTAGCCACTAGAAGTTTCTTCACTGCCACCATGTGACCATCTGGCAAAGTAGCTTTGTAGACTGTACCAAAGCCTCCTCGTCCAATCTCATGCTGCTTATTCAGTAAAGCTTGGGCACTACCTGCCATCCAATCACTTCCTGATAATTTACGGCTTTGCCGAAACATTACAAGCTTACCAAGTGCCAGATGTTCTGTAAGGGGTGACTGTGGAACACTCTCCATCATGCCCACTGTGGTGTGTTGTGGCCGTGTCTGTGCCCGTATGTTCAACAATGTGACTACTATAACCCCAATTGCAATGACTGCTGCTGCTGAGATGGCAATGATAGCTGAAATACTTAACACAATTCTGCTCCCCTTCCCATGGGTGACTGGATTGCCTGATGAGGGTCCTCCTGGGTTAAGCACTATGGGTTTTGAAGGGCCTGGGGGACATGCCACACCAACCAGTTTACCACATAAACCATCATTCCCTGAAACCTCAGGTGCACTGGCATTGACAAAGACACCTTGAGTGGGAATAGGGCCACTCAGCTGGTTGTTGGATACATTGACCATTACCAAACTCCTAAGCAACTGAAAACCTGGTGGAATCTCTCCTGACAGATTGTTAGAAGACAGATCAAGAAACTCAAGCAAGCTGAGGTTTGTCAGGTCCACAGGGATCTGCCCACTTAATCTGTTCATCGCCAGATTCCTGCCATTCAAAAGTCACATTTGATCATCAGAAAATGGAATTGGTCTCTCAAACAGACACTAAAGCAGACTCCAGACTCAACCTGTCAGACTGGAAATTTGTGAATAGAGCCTCAAGCATCCAACACTCTGTTGTAGCCATTTTTTCATAATTTTCCCTCTTCTACCATTTGTACTTAGCACAACAGTCAAGCAGGCAGTTGAACACTTGATGTAAACTCTATAACCAATCAAGAGCTAGTCATTGAGATACCTTTCTCACCTCATGTAGAAGATCTGAAACATTCTATTCTTTGTGCTTACAGAGCTCACAGTCAAGACAACCAAAACAAGTCCTATCTGCTAAATGAAAATGGCATATCTCACAAATTTGGTTGAAGGCAGTAGGACTTACAGGTTAAGGAGCGCACTGCAGTTCCCAATCTCTGACGGGATTGGACCACTGAGCATGTTCTGATGCAAGTCAAGCACATTTAGGTGAGCAGCATTGCCCAAAGTTGGTGGGATGCTTCCATTGATGAAATTCCTGCTCAGATCAAGATACACCAAAAAGGGCAGACCGCCAAGCTCCCATGGAATCTGCAATGAAAGTGAATTGGCAGAGAGGTTTACAGCCACCAGATTGGAGCATTGTACAAGCTGTCCTGGTATGGGTCCCTCCAATCTGTTCCCAGAAATGTCCAGAAACTGCAGAAAGGTACAATTCCCTGAGCTTATACTAGGAATGCTTCCTGTCAGGGAATTTCCTGAGAGTGCTAAGAACTGTATATTTGGGGCAAGAAGCTGGGATGGTATGTCACCAGACAGGTTATTGTGGCTTAAATCCAGAATCCTCAGCTGCATGCATCCACCTAGCTCCACAGGAATGCTACCTGAAAGCAGGTTCCCAGAAAGGTCCAACTCTTGGAGCACATATAGTTGCCCAAGTGAAGCTGGCACAAACCCTGAAAACTGGTTTTCTGAAAGGTCTAAAACTTGTAACCTGCTCAGACTTCCAAGCCATGTTGGAATACTCCCTGATAACATGTTGCTGCCAGCATTGATGAGAGTTAAAGAGCTCAAGTTCTGTAGCTGCACTGGCAGTGTCCCTGTCAAACTATTCTTACTAAAGTCAATAGCCACCAAGCTACTGCAAGAGAAGAGTCCTGAAGGAATGCTGCCTGTGAACTTGTTGCCCATGAGACTGAGGCTTGTTAGGTTCTGTAGGGATCCAATCTCTCCTGGGATAAGTCCAGATAGAAAATTCTGTGAAATGTCAATACTATTGATTTTTGAAAGCTGTCCAATACCCCAGGGAATATCACCTGAGAACTGATTTGCTGCAAGGTTCAAATGTGTGAGCTGAACACACGAACTGAGAGATGAAGGAATGGAGCCATTGAGGATGTTGCGAGCTAGTGAAAGAAAGACAAGATTCTGGCAATTGATGAAGAAGGCATCTGGCATAGCCCAAGAAAGGAGATTGTTTGACAGGTCAAGAGTTGTGAGACTCCCACTACTGCCACTAGTGAAAAAAGAAGGAATGGCACCCGACAATGCATTGTTGCTCACGTTGAATGTACTCAGCATCAACAGCTGTGCAACTTCAGTGTCAATACTTCCTGAGAAATTATTATATGCCAGGGTCACTGTTTGAAGCTCTGCCAACTTCACAAATCCTCTTCCAATCTGACCTCCCAATGATAGCCCTACCAGAGTGAGATCTGTAACCCTGCAATCAGATGGAGCTGGGTTACGTTCTTGCAACGACAGACAACATACACTGAGAAGGCTCAATCTTGCATTCCTTAAAAACCTGACCTAATTTTTCCTTTGTATTTGGAGGTTCCTTACCAAGCAGAACCTTCATCGCAGATGATGAGGCACCCATTACCAAACATAACCTTATTGCAAAATTTCAAGTTAGGTCAGGTTTTTTAAGTAGGTGAATGGCAAGTCACATGGGATATTCTGTTGTTTTGGCTCGGGAACTTGAACTACCGCCCTCGTTCCGATGCCCTTTAACATAATACCCCCTGGACCTGCCATTCACCTATACCGAACTTCGCAAACAAAAGAAACAACCCTCATGATTTAAGTCTTACTGGAGGCTGACAATCGCTGCAAAGTGAAAGTCCTTAACCCGGTGCTTCATATAACTTCGTATTTCGAAAGAGAGACTCGAGAGAGAAAGAAGAGTCCTACCTGCCAGTCACGTCGTCACAGGCGATGCCAGTCCAGTTACAGGGACTGGCATCATCCTCTTGCCACGACTCTAACACACCGTGCGGGTCCTGCACACCTGCCTTGAACGCCATGAGACCTAGGATGTCATCGCTCATGGGCACCATAACTGCACCGCACTGAATCACCACCACCAGCAAGCTCAGCAGAGCCAGCCCCCACCACCACGCGTTCAAAACTCCAATCGTTCTCATACTTGCAACATATAAAAGTCCCCCGTAATAATACTCTTCTCCTTCAGCAACCAGCTCAAAAAACCAGCTTCTGTAAGCTCACAACCTCCTGCCTCCCGAACCAACTGTAGTAACTTCTTCTACTGCTCGCCTTCTCCCACCACCTCTCCGCAAAACTCTCAGCTGAACGAATGCTTGAAGCCAGAGTTCCGCCACACCCACTGCCACATTCTTCAACAAACCCAACTGTTCCTACATCTCCTTTCTTCAGGAAAAAAAAAGAAAGACATCAAAATGCAGGTACAATTGGGCAAAACAAGTAGAAAGCAAGAGCCATACGTCGAAGGAGCTTCACGCTACTTATGAAGAAGAAAAGCAGTGACGGACGGACAAGTCTCATCATGGGTTTGCGCGCAAATACCGTACTTCAGTTCCGCCGGTAATGAAAGCCTGAGCAATATGCTTGATGAGCGCAACAGGCTACGAGGGCAACTGGCAGAGCTCACACTTAAGACACAGTATGCGTAAGTACATGTGTGCATTTACTGTCTCCGTGCCTCTCTCGCGCCCGCGCGCTCTCTCTCTCTCTCTCTCCGCACTGTGTAGGCTCTGAGAGTGTGCACTGCAACAGGAGTGGTGCGATTTCCGACGTAACCTTTTTTGGGCGAAATTGAAAATGAGATTTTCAATAGCCATAAAAATCTCATTTTAATTTCGCCAAAAAATCCTCAATTCCGACGCAGCCTTTTTTCAGCGAAATTTAAATAAATTTTCAATAGCCATAAGAATATCATTTTAATTTCGTCGAAAAAATCTCAATTCCGACACAGCCGTTGTTCAATGACATTCAAATGAAATTTTCAATAGTCATAAAAATATCATTTTAATTTCGCCAAAAAAATCTCAATTCCGACACAGCCTTTGCTTAGTGACATTTAAATGAAAATTTTCATAGCCATAAAAATCTCATTTTAATTTTCGCCAAAAAGATCTCATTTCCAGCGCAGCTTTTTTAAGAGAAATTTAGATGAAATTTTCAATAGCCATTATAATATTAGGTTTTAAGAAAAAACACCATATTTCTATACATAATTCAATTATTTTAACCAAAAATATAAAAAAGATGTTTAAAAATGTTGACTTTTGTATTTTTCTTGTAGCCAAATTTGGCTACCTCTGGATTGTCACTTTGGCTACACCATGAAAGTGACCCAAAAAGATTTGTCAATTAACGGACCTATTGAACATGGCCGTTAGAGGGGCTAAAAGGATCACAATTTCTACCTTCTTAGTCCCTTACTTATTTACTTTATTTAAGCTGCCAATCTAATGGAGTTTTGGGCAACTACATGTCA
>Ga0209611_10005595_pt1 | contig 20954 bp, 25 predicted proteins | sample S1TSphgellanicum_3_FD_187693 | JGI IMG/M metagenome (GOLD analysis project Ga0209611, IMG submission 187693) | Host-associated microbial communities from peat moss isolated from Minnesota, USA - S1T2_Fc - Sphagnum magellanicum MG (SPAdes) (version 2) | ecosystem: Host-associated > Plants > Peat...
ATGGGACATATCAACCTATTAATGGATGAAAATAAATGTAAAATTGATGTAACCAATAGGATGAAATTTCTAATAGTTGCATCATAGTTGTGAAAATGACCAAAATAGTTGAAAGTTGGTCTTGTAATTGCAAATATTCTCAAATCTAGTCGCAAACGACTATAAGTCGCATGTAGTCGTAAATTGACTGGTTACATTTTGGCTGATTTCTACTAGTGTATAGGGGTTGTGTTCCCATTGCATTACATGTTAATTAGTTAACCCAATTGTATGTGAACATGTGTACTTTTATTTTGTAATTAAATATTTAGTTTTAAGAATTACTTTAATTAATCTAGACCGTCCAAGTCGTAGCCGTTGGGGTGGGGACACGTGTTGGGTTTAAAGCTTGATCAACCATGTTATGTCATTGTACACATGGGGAAGATTAGGGTTAGGGTTATAGGGTTTAACACCCATTGAATTATCAGGATCATGCCATATGGCAACCTAGTGACCGCACAATGTAGTTGCAAATGCAACTAGTATTTTGAGAGTTTGAATCGCCATGTGTCACATGATCCCATTTTACATGTGTTAGGGTTAGGGTTAGGGTTTAGGGTTTTCATCATACCGTTTATAGTGTGCCACATGGCAACCCAACAACTATTAGATTTAATTACAAATGCAACTACTAGCCCATGGCATGCAACTTTTGTCATTGTTAGTTTTAAGGTTAAGGTGTGCCACTATAGTTACATGTGCAACTAGATTAGTAGCATTAACCATTGCCTTGCCCATATTGGGGTTCCTTACACACCTACACCTACTTTAACTAATGTACATTATACATATCACTTTTCTATTATACTCCATTAGTGCTGAAAAATCAACCAATAAATATTACACACATCGATCTGTGATTTGCAAATTTGCATGTAAAAAATCTGCAGTTACTTAACCAACAAATTACCCTTTGTAGTAACATTGAAATTCCATCCAATGGGGTTTAATGGCCATTATTCCAATTATAGCAACCATGAGTCCATCATGCTATTAGGTCTATTAAACCATATAATGTTTAAAATATCATTGACACCAAAAAAAGGCCATAACTACTCATTAGGGTTTTAGGATTCAAAAATCAACTAGCTCCCAACCTATAGTGCCCCTAATTTAAACATGCTTTCGCATTAAACGACCTTCCCATACAACGTTTGAACCTATTACATCTTTTAATACACATTGTGGGGGATCATCATTCTCATTTGGCACTAACAACGAGGTGTTGCTTTTACCTACCACAATTTCACCTAACTAGACTTGGAACCATAACTCCTTGATTGGCACCCCACGGTGGACACATCCTTGTCCTCCAACACCTGTTATCAGCCCTTTTGCTACAACCTCAGCATCAAGGTTACATAAGACAATTGCTTCCCCTACTTTAAACTGCACATCAACGCCAATAAAGAACCTTCATTCAATTTACCATGAACAACCAATTTAGAAGAATGGAATAAATTTTTGTTACAACATTATGTCAAATAGGGCATTTGTGTTCCCTAGTTATGAACTATAGAAATTCAAGAGCATGTTGGTATTAATTTACATGTTGCCATGCCTTTTCTTTGACATTCCCCACCCTTGCACCAATATTAGAGTGTAGCCGACTGCTCACACCTGTTTCAGGTGTTGGCATAATTGCCACCTTTTTTTGCACTTTCTGCCACACCAAATCCATCAATGAATACAAATGTGAAACCATGTCAATGATTTCCTTCATGCTTGTATGTACCTAGACCCCAAACAATGTAGGTATGTTCTTAATCTTTAGATTGTAATAGAAAGAACAACAAATCTAGCTTCCACAATCTAACTTATGTCCTATTTTAGCCATGTAGTTGGTGCAATTCCCAACATCCCACACATATGCCACATTTGATGAAAAGTGCAAGATTATTCCCACAATTGAACAATCCATAGCATTGTGTAGACTCTAACTTTAATGTGTTGGTCATGTTGGGCACTTAGATCGTACTTTCAAGGGTGGGCATTAGCGGTTACTCCCATCTACATAGTCACTGCCTTTGCAAGCTACTCCAACTTGAATGTCCTTCCCTAACATATTAGGATTATGCCCCATATCCTCTCCTATTAGCACATAGTTGGGGACATGTGAAAGGACAACACCATCCACTTGTTGGCCCACCTCTTTTCTTGTAGACATATGATGGGCTTTTGGAGCTAATTATGTGGATAAAGTGGCACTCTCAACCACTATTATGCCTGACCCTCGTCCATCAAGATCTGAATGGAGAACTTCATGTAGGCTCTTTGTAACACCAAGAATTTCACGAGATCTAGTCCTTGCAGTAACATCTACCTTTTCAATGTTTACATTGGTTACAATAGTTTTTGGGTTTCTCACATTCACACCATCTTCTCGACATGCTAGCAATTGTTGCATGAAACTTTCTACCTTAGCATTTAATTTATCCATCCCTTCAAGAACTTGGGAGACTTGGCCATTCATCTCTGACAGCTTCCTTTCAATGGTAGTCATTTGAAAAAGCAAATCAGGAGATTATGATGCCTGCCCAATAAACCCATCAAAAGATCCTTATAAATCCAACATAAGTATTCCACTTACTAATTACTATCAAACTCATGAAGGCAGAAATAAAAATGAATCAACAAAGAAAACTCACTAGATACCCAGGTGTGCCACTAAAATCTAGTCCCACAGCAGTCATCTCAGATATTGATGGGCTTCGGCGATGCTTGGATTTCTGCATTCACCCATTTTAGACATCATTTAGTGCTCAACATTGTATGTGGCATGTGAGTGCATAATAACTTCAACATTTTGTAGTTTCCATATGGCCATCATAAAGGATTAGGGTTTTAGGGTTAACTTGCCAATTTTGCTTCTATAGCTACCTTACCACCACGCCCAAGGTGGCTTACATTTGCAACTGCCCCTCTTGCATCAACCATGTGTTCACTTTTAGTCTTGGTGTCATGTTGTTGTTAATATATCATTAGTTTGTCCCATTGTTCATGGTCCACTCAAAGTGGGTAGGCTTTGGCACCTTTCTGTTCATACCTTCTTTTTAAACATGCTCTTTCTCCTTTCATAAATTGCCTTACACAATCCCTAAAGCCAGCAGCACTTAATTCACCACCTAGGTATTTAAATTTCCCATCCAATTGCAAATGGAGTCTAGCCATGTCTATAGGGTCTTGTTCTGTAACCATAACCACTGCCATGTTCAAAATTTGAGGTGCTAGCGACCTAATCGCACCATCCCATGCATCCTTCCCTTCACATGCACCATCAATTTTGCCATGCCTTGTCACTTGCACCTTATGGGGTGGCAAGCCTTTCTCCCTTCGTTCTGTAGCTTCAAATTTTATAGCTCGCTTTGAAGCCCGTTGTCGCATATGACTTTCAACCAAAACCTTTAGCTGGGCATCTACTTCTATTTCATTGTCTAAGGCCATGTTTGGTGCTTGTGTTTTTGGGTGTTGCCCCATTTGGGCTTCTACTACTTGCCCGCCCATCAGTGAATGTGGTTGCACCCTTTGACATAGCCTTTGATCACACACACCCCTTCCTTCACCCCATGCTTATTCACACATGTTGTTTCTAGCCCTTCCACAAGGGGCACAACAGTTTGCAAGTCCCTTGTGCCCAGGGCTCAATTTTACCTTCCAATTAGGACATTGTGACACTTGGCAAGAATTCTACTATCTTGTGTGCCCACATTGTCCAACATTCCATATGCATTCTGAACTTGCAACACCATGTTTACATACCTGTTTATTGCACCTTGCAAAGTCACCACCATGCTTGCCACTTTGTACTGTTGCCAATGTGTTTTTTTGTAACCTAGTGGCATTCACCATATCAACTTGTGGTGGGGTTTCAACCCGAGCTTTCTTTGATGTTGCTTTCTTTTCTCAAGCACACACACAACACATTAGACATAGGGAATGGGTAGAAGCTAGCAAAACATACAATCTGGTCATATATTGTCAACATGAAACATGTAAATCCATAAAAAACAAAGATTCGTATGGCAAACTTATCAATCATGAACAACCCTAATCACACAAATAGGGCTATATTTCAAAGGCATGCATATAAAGACTGATGACATTGAAGACAACCAACAAAGTATTTGGTAAGAAATTTAGAAAACACCTTCCCATGAAGTATAACTTTATAGAGAAAATCAAATTTTTTTTAATATCTAGCCAAAAGTTCTATGGAAAGAACATACAGATCACTAAGGTAATCTAGTGATGAATCATGACAGATAGGATCTTTCTATAGAAGAAGGGCACATGAAGAGATAATGGAGCACAACCAATAGCAAGGGATTGATTTTGGACTTCAGAACCTTCTGGGATGCACAACAGAAAGTTTAGGACCTTCTTAGGACCTTTTCTTCATAACATAGGACTGGTTTTACAAACTCGGCTACATAACCTTTTTTCTAAGTCATAGGATCTGGAAAACACAGAATGAAGGATAGTCATCCATTTCTTCCTATTGTTGTGGCAACAAGATTGAACCTTTGACGTTCAATTTTCCCATTTGAATCCATAAATCTCCCACAATTTTTTCATTAACAAAGATACTAAAGGAACAAAAAACTTATTTGACTTAGGCACGTATGAAGAGTTTTAAATCAAAAACAGAATTGGTGAGCTTTTCCAATATTCAGGCTTCTCTTACATGCTCTTAGGATCTTGCAAAGACTAAGCTACAGGTTTGACCAACACATAACACTTTATTGGAACCAATGTTATGGATTACATAGATTACACCTCTATATGAAATAAAACAAATTTTGGCAACAAGTTTGAGGTGCTTTTGCCTTAACCTTACAAGCCTGTTGAGAGACTTTAATTACAAATTACAAAAGTGAACATGATCAACAAATTCCTGAAAGAAAACCACTTCATATTTGCATTATCGAAATCATGGAGATTTATAAGATTATTTCTGGACATGAAAGAAAACCTGATACAAAAATAGTCTAATGTACAAAAAGGGCACAAATCTAGATCTTAACTGAAAGCTTGAAGACACTTTGGATGAAGGTAATACTTTCCAAGAATAGTGATAGACTCTGCAAGCTTTGAATTTAAAGAAACTATTTCCAATTCAAGCAAAAATCTCCAATATAATTTTGATAAAGGAAATCAAGAAATCCCCCATTTTGCAGGAGGACTGCTCACAAGCAATAAGGAATCCTAAAAAAGGTATTGCTTGACTTTGAAATTACAGATAAACTAGTACTTTGCCTTCTCCCTAAAAGGCCCATGAAAGGTTGGAAAACTTAACACTAGAAAGGAATAATAGAAATAACAACATAGAGGAGAGAAAAACATGAACCCCATCAACAAGATCCAAGAATATTTTCAAAGATTATAGACAGGCACTCCAGCATGGTACAGTACACAAGAGAACTTCCATGTGATAGGAGTGCCATAAGATACCAAAAAATTGAAACATGACAACAGACAAATCAAACAAAAAAACCAAGAACATTCCCAACACTTAAGACGTGTTTAGCTACAGAATGGTCTCTTAAAGGAGCTAATGTACACAACCTATAACAAATATTATCAAGAAATAAATCATATACCTCTTTGGTAATTTCTATATATAGAACTTGCTTTGGTAGGCAGGTGATTAGAGGTGGTGGTGATGTAAGGGTTTGAGTACAAGAAAAAAGGCATGTGAGTGCAAAGTGTGAAAGGTGGGACTGCTGCGATTGGAACCATGTGCTCTGGTATTACAAATCCTCCACCAAAACTTCAAACAATGGCTACACATTTTGACTTGATTTTTCTAAACTCTCAAGCCCTAAGAAACATTCACAATCTCTACAGTATATGCATTATCTTCAAAGCTTTCTCCAATTTTTTTCAATGTCTGTTTCTCATCCAAGTTTTTGTCTCTTGATCTCTCCCATGTGTGACTATTTTGGAAAACTTGGTCCCTTGAAACTAGGTGACTTTGTGATGTAACATGTAAACCCATAAGATAATACTAGATGTTCTACAAGTGGCTATCTCTAATGTGATGTTTAAGAGCCAGTAAGCACATATTAGTTCTCCTATAACAAACGGGGCATTTGGACCAGTAAGACAAGCACCCAATCCCTAAAGAAAAAAGTGATTTGCAAACTCATTAGGGAGACAATTCTAGTTTGGAATTGAACTTCTTCACATTCTTCAGGCACAAAAGCTCACAGAGCATCACATCTTTTTACAGTGTGGCTTGTGTAGTTGGAAAACAATTTTGACAATAATACATCTATAGTAATTAGATGCAATGTCACTGCTTCTTGAGGAATCTTGGAGGGGGAAAAAATGCAGCATTTAGTTTAGAGATGATGTTAGAAAAGAAAGAAGAGAAGAAAGTTCTGTTTGTTTGTGTTTGTGCTATATCAAAGATGATGGTGAATGCAAAACAGGTGTGTACCAAGTCCACAGATGATAAGGAAGAGAGTGGTTGATATGATCATTAGCAAAACAATCCATCAGTCAAAAAACAACCATAAAAAAAATTCTAAAAATCTTTAAGGAATCTGTAAGGAAACAATACGTTACAGTAGCAAAAACATGACATTTGGAAGATTGGATTGTTGGAAAAAACAAAAATTCACACATGAGATTGCAACAAAAAACACAAAATCACACACATTAGACAGTAGAAAAACACAAAATTGCACACCAGAAAATAAATAATCACATATTAGGTTACAGAAAAAACTATAGAATTGCGGACACAAAAGCACAAAATTGCAAACCAGATTGTAGCAAAAAACAACAAAAAAATCACATACCAGATTGCAACAAAAATACCAATTTAAATCACAACAAAATTGCAAGAGAAAACACACAAAACCACACAGCATATTGCAGGCAAAAAAACACACACACACACACAAAATCAAACACCAAAATTGCAACAAAAGACACAAAATCACATAGTACTAGATTGTAGAAAAAAACACAAAGCAAACACACAGGGAGGGAGTTTAGGGCACAGAGTTAGGCTGAGACACAAAGCTTGGGGGGGGCGTCTTTTTAATGTTTGTTAACATTTTACTAGAATTTGTTTGTGTGTTTTGTTGTAGATCTTGCCTACATGTTTTTATTCTTTTTTAGTCTCAATTGCTAGAATAAACTTTAACTCAATACGGACTAGCAAGGCTCATAGGACTACTCACAAATTTCATAGATATTGTGCTTTCAATAATGTTGTTACTTTTAGTATCTTAACATCAAAATGGACCTCACAAATAATATTTGAAAATGGGGGGGAGGGGTACATTACATTTGGTGTGGGGGTCCATTTGCCTTATTCTGTTCCTTCATAATTGAAAATGCAACTGATAGCTCAGAACCTTCTGACTCCTCTCCTTTTGAGTTGTAGTCATTGCTATTAGAAGTGTCAAGTTCACTAGATGTTGTTGATGTCGATAACCCTTCCTCTTCCACCACATGACGATGTGGTTTTCTAGCATTCTTAGTGCTCTTCCTATTGCTTTGGTGTCCAAGTGTTCTCCCATCCACCACATTTTGGGTGGACTTCTTATTTGTCTTTTTCCTCCCTTGCATGGTTGCTAAGTTCATGAAGTGACGATTGCCAAGTGACCGAGTGTTTCCAAAATACAACAAAGGTGTAATTAGTTTGGACTAAGACTGTCTCAATAAGCACATGACCATTAACTAGCATACAAACCTAATTTTAAGCTATGCATGTAGTAAAAGATCACCAGAAACCCTATTTCATGGTAGCGCCGAACACATCGATTTCAAACCCTAAACCTTAACCCCATGAAGAATTTAGAATAGATTGGAATTTGGAAAGTAGCTACAACCTAACACTAGAACAAAGATTATTGAAGCGTGTTCAAACTATTTGGTAGGTGTATACACAAAACTCATGCACATAGCCAAATTTCCAAACTCTTTCATACAGTGTAGGCAATGGAGATTGCACAATCCATTACTGAATTGTGTATGTGCCTTTCCATTTATGCATGTGAAAACAAGTCTAGGAAGAACTCATAATTCTTGGGCGCTTCCTTCAACTTCTACAAGTTGTTGTTTGAGTTGAGCAACGCGCATGTTATGTGCTAAAATATAGGGGTTGGGCATTGTTTTTGTGGGATCAGTATCCACTATTCCTTCATCATGACCCACTGTACCATCAACATCACTAATGACTGCATTTTCATCATGCTCCATCTGTACTTTACTCAAACAATTAGCCTTATGTTAGTCTTGCCTTAGAAATGCTAATTGTTATGGTATGCCACAAGCCTCCCTAATGCTTCTACTCTTCCAAGTCTAGAAAAGTTGGTTTTTAGGGAAAGCCTAACAACCTTTGCAGTTTGAACTTGAACATGTTGAGCCCACACACAAGCATTTAGTAGCTGCAAATTCCTTAGTATAGTACAAACCCTTATTTACTATGGGGTACCTTTTAAATAGTTGCAACCAATTTTATTTCTTTACAAGGGTGTGAATAGGAGCCTAACAAGGAGATATTTTGCACATTAGGTTGATACTTCTGATTTTTCAGTCTGCACATCTACTTGGTCTAGCTAAAGTTCATGCAGTTTGTAACAAAATTTAGCATGTATTAGTATATGAAATGTGTGAGTTTAGGGCTAACAATGATTTCATGATGTTCAAATATAATGCTAACATTTGTTGTGCATGGGGTAGTGTCCAAGGTAGATGTTGTGCATTGGAGGTATGATCTTTAATGTGCAGATTTGTCTAGTTCAAAAAATATAGCTCAAAAATCACTTCAATGTTCAAAATCAATACTCGGCAAGTAAATTGGAGGTGGCATATGCATTGGCGCTTTGTCAAAAGAAAAAACATGGTTGGACAATAAACAATGGTCAAGTTGTAAAATCACAATTTTTTAAATTACCATTAGCAGTGACCACTTGACATCACTTCATTCAGCTAATGCAAGGACCATTGCATCATGACAAGAAAGTAGCAAGAATCCTTCCATATGTACAGTTTAAGTCAACTTGAAAAGAATTGAAACATCCTACCACTAGGACCTTCTTGGCATCTCTATTAAGCGGCAATAGCGGTGAATCCCCATTCTATCCATTCTTCAACAGCACAAGTGACTTCCTAACTGCTACACGGGCTAATGATCTATGTGCTTGTGCATACTCCAACGATAAGGTTAAGCAATTGTGGACTAGTGTTGGGCATAAGTATAAACTATTGCAATTTCTTGAATTCATGAATCATGAAGGCAGGTGATTACTTGTTGGCCGATAAATGATTTAAGCCCCTTGTTGGCATAAGGGTGCTCAAAGAGACCTGTTTCAAATTTGACCTGAAAAATTCTGGCAACAACATCATCACTCTGTGACATTGGGATGTTCCCGCTTTTGACCTCATATGTCAAGTTGCTGATGAACTGCACCATTACCTGCAATCCACCAGAAATATCTATTAAATACTGCAGAACAGGCACTTAAGTGCAACATCAACTTCAAATAGTGGATGGAACACAGTAGGAGTCTTGGGTTTGCTGTAGGCTTCATGGGACCAGCCAAATAGAAAACATAGCCACACACTAGTCTGGCAGCTGGGTCAGACCTCAGGCCCTTCTCAAGCCTTGTAAAACTACTCTACAATAATTCTATAAAGCAAGGGACATTACCTCAAAGCAGCAACCAACAATTGTCAAGGAAAATAAACTTTGCAAAAACACAAACCTCTACTTTTCCCAGCTATCACCCAATTTCAAGGTATGATAAACTTTCAACTTTCAACTAAAAGCATGCTTGTTTCTCTTTGTTAAAACAGATATTGCTTGTGCCTTGTTGAAGGAAAGTTTGCAGTCTAAAAATACAGGGCCAGAACCAATCTCATCTCTGGACCTTGGACAAGTCCTCAAGATCACCAACTCTGTTGCACCTACCAAACATGCCACAGTACACATATAGAACACACCAATGTCAATAACAGAAGCAGCCATGGTCTTTTTGAACGTAGCCACTCTGGCAGCATCTGTTGCTCTCCCACTATACATGGCCATGAATTACCCACTGAGCCCCTTTGCTTGCAGTATCAAATGGGTAACTGGATGATTCCACTGAAGCCAACAAAGTCTCATCATTTGCATCACTTGCAATATCCTATCAAGTCACAAGGCATCACACCTGACTCATCTTTATGAGATTTGAAGAAAACTCCATAAGAATGATTCACAATTACAAGATGAGTCTAGTGATTACTTTTTGGGTGCTACTGACAAAGTATGAGATCATGAACGGAAATCACTCCTGAGTCACTACTTCTACCCTACAGCCACAATGGTAGGAGCTTTTGCAGCCTAAAAGGAGAATGAAGCTCAAAGGAAAAATATCCTATTCTGCCCACAAGATACAGACACCCAAGCGAGGGACTCAGATCCTTTTAGACTGCGCTGCTCTAAGGAATAGCTGCCAGGTATGTTGCAAACTGAGATGTCCAAAAAGGTTTCACAAATCTGCAGTGCCACTAAGGGCACAATCTTGGGTACATTTGACTTCAATTGGTTTAGCTCCTTCAACAACCAATATCACAGAAAATTCTACAGTCCATACAGGCCACAACAGGTTGATACTAACATATCTGGGAAGGACAGAACTGGTTCTATCTTGAACCTTTGGAATGCTTCATGGGACCTAATTGCTAAAACAATAGGCTACTTGTTTTTAGGATAGTGGGTTCAAAATTCCCTCTGTACTGGAGGAACATCTCTAACCCTTCAAGTACAACAAGGTTTTTTTGCCCATGTCCAACAACCCAACAACCCAATAATTTGTGAGTTATGATAGAAGACTTACTTAGAAAGGTTGTGACACAGAGCTTTTAGTACCTGTTCCATCAACAACCTTTAAACTGCAAGAACTACCTTTGTTGTGGTCAGAGAGTGCCGCCAACTGTGACTTGGACTTCCATCATTGCTGCCTAACCTTCTGTCTGAACTTGACTGTGCTTCAATTGAAAAATTCTGACCTAATACCCTACCAACACCAAGCAACCTGCACCAAAGAAAGCAACAGAAATTCAAGGAAAACACCGAGAGTCATTCACAAAGAATCAGAACTTCACCTTCATTTAAAAATTTATGGCAGTGGCTAATATATAATGTTCAAAAACTATGTATCTTTTGCTCTCTTCTGTCTTCAGTCTTTTGTGACTGTGCTTTAGGCAGCAGTTATCATGGCACATCATCAACCAAGCTTGTTTTGCTAGGGTTTAGTTCACAATGCTTATGTATTTGTGGTCTCTTCTTTCTTCTTTGTTTTGTCATTTGTGCTTTGAGCAGCCATCACGGAACATCATCAACCAAGCTTTGTTTCAGGTTGCTTGATGAGGACAGCATTATGCTCTCCTTTGACTCTTGCTGAACAGGACTATATTTCATGTTCTAGTACTGGTTTTTTTCTTCTTCTCTATATTCTGGTTATATCTGTAATGATCTCTTGGTAGAACAGCACCTTAAATTAATACATTTGACTTCCTTCATGCACACATAAAGAATGCTGGGGTCTTCTAAAAGCATCCTGTGTGAGTGCTTTTGCATTCATTGCTAATTGTGGCTTTTGGTCCTTTGGGCAGAAAGGACTAGTCTAGTGTTTCAGTCAGTCTCTGTTTTTCATACCATTGCTCTCACTTGAAGTTCTGTGAAATTGATGTTTTCTTGATGGTTGTGGGGGGTGTGACAGGTCCTGTGGCAGAAGATATGTTCCATTGGCAAGCAACAATCATGGGTCCACCTGATAGTCCCTATGCTGGAGGTGTATTTTGGTTATGATTCATTTTCCTCCAGACTACCCCTTCAAGCCCCCTAAGGTTTGTCCTTCAATCTAGAGATGGAAATGTCTGTTAATACTCTTCCCCCAGAGTACCCCTCCATGCTTCATAAGGTTTGTCCTTTAATCTACAGATGGAAATGTCTGTTAATACTCTTCTCCCAGACTACCTCTCCATGCCCCATAAGTTTTGTCTGGTAATCTAGAGATGGAAAATGTCTGTACATACTCTTCTCAGTGTCTAGTCAATGGGTCCAATGAACCACATGTCCAAAACATATGGAAAGGATCTGACTTTACCACATATCTATGAAATTGCAGAGAATTTCCCACAACAGTCAGTTTGAAGGCAACATGACAATGAGTGCAGTCATAACATTATGAGAGTGGGTAGGTGCTAGGGGAAATTGTATCAGGTTTGAGGTTGAAGGACTTCCAGGTGGCCCATTTTAGGTCACTATTCCATGTGAAGTCCATATGACCAAGTTGTTACCCACACAGTTTGTTCTTGGTTCCTTGGAACTGCGCAGGTTGCATTTAGAACGAAGGTGTTTCATCCTAATATCAATAGCAATGGAAGTATTTGCTTGGATATCCTCAAGGAGCAATGGAGTCCAGCACTGACAATTTCTAAGGTTCTTTGCTCATCCTCATCCATGTCAGTGTGCATTTCAGATGGTTGTTAGTATTCAATCCCCAACCACTTTTAAATAGGTGTATCAACAGTGAGCATTGCTGGTCACTGGTGTATTTCCAGAGTTGTTATTCCAACATTTGTACCTGGAGTGTCCCTATGCAATTTTCAATAGGGTTTCTTCCAGTTTTTTAATGTAGGAGTAAGTACTTTCTTATGGGATTGTTGGAATTTGGATGGATCAACAGGAATACTGGACTTCATGTTCCTTATGGGCTCTCTAATGTGTTTGGAAAGCCCTGTTCTGGATTTGTGTTGGTTAGTTGGCACATTTCAGTTCAGGTGCATATTTCTGAAATACTTTTCTCTTACCACTTAGCATGCAAATTTGGTATGAACTTTGTGCTTAACCCTGAACCTTGTATTTTAATGCTATTTTTTCTGACTGACCTGGACCTCTAAAGTTTTGCTTGGTTTTGATGTTTGAGATGTGGAAATTAACAAGTCTTAATATGTGGGGCAGGTCTTGCTCTCAATATGCTCACTGTTGACTGACCCCAATCCTGACGATCCACTTGTACCTGAAATCACTCATATGTACAAGACTGACAGGGCCAAATATGAAGCCACAGCACGGAATTGGAGCCAGAAGTATGCCATGGGTTAGACATTCTACAATTGGCTGTAATAACATTTATGAGCAAGAAATTATGTATTGAGTGAAGTTGGGGTTCAGATAGAGCTTCACATTCTAAGATATTCTTTGGGTAAGATGTATGGTGATGGTGCTGTTCGAAAGCGAGATTTTGTTCTAAGACACTCTGACTTCTCTCACAATGGTGTTCTTTCTTTCTGTCCACTTGTGCTTGTTATGCTCTCTCTCTCTCTCTCTTGTTGTGCTCTCTCTCTCTCTCTCTTTCTACTTGTTTTTGTTTTGGTGTCTGATCAAATTACGTCTCCAAATTGATGGATGCGGTTCAGGGTCGCTTACTAATAGAATTGTCGACTCTCAGGTCAGGTGTTTTGAAGATTAGTGTCCAGACTGGCTGCCGCGTGGTAGTCAACAACACGAAACCAGTTGATCAACTGATTCTTTCTTCTTCACGGGAGGCGGGGCGGTGGTGGGCGGGGCACCGTGGTTGATAAAAAGCATGCATTTTGTGAAATGAATGTTGCTAATTCTCTGAAATGCTGGTTATCATATCTGATTTGGAAAAATATTTGCATCGTTGCTTAAAATGGGGGGAGATAAAATAACCGCCAAAAAAGTAAATTTTTCTAAAAGCTTAAAAGTGCCTAGAAGTTTGTTATCATTTTTACTTTTGATCTTAAGGCAATGTATATCCATTGGATGAGATGTGGGTTGGAAAGTTGGACAATGAATGGAAATGGAACTAGCTAGAAAAGATGAAATTTAATATGGTTGAATTTTGGAATGGCATATCATTGCCTTAAGATGAAAATAAAAGGGGAAAAACTTGGCTAAAATGCCTTATATTTGTTATTTTGCCTTCCATTTTAAAGCAATTTTGGGCTATTGGATGATTCATGGGTGAAAGAAGTTGAGAGTAATTCATTCATCCAGGGGTTAGGATGTTGAAAAATTAGAAATTTTATGAATGCTCAATCCATGAATAAAAAAGGATGAAATGGATCCTAACAATGATAAAATCCAAGATATTTATACCAAATGATCCTATTAGAAATTTTGAGGATTTGAAAACGTAATGAATGACATCTAAGCTAGGAAATATGAAATTTCTAAATTGGCAAATAGGTATGAAAAATTGAAGCCTCTGCAAAATGGAAGACCTACATGAAAATGTGTTCAAGATAGGACCCACACTTGCCCACTTGGTTGCTTTCTTACAAAATATTGGGTTTTAGTCAATCAAGATGACTTCACCAAAAAAAAAAAAGGTTGGTTATCTCTAGGACAATATTTATAAATCTTTGATTTATAGGCCTACATGGAAATATTGTATCACTAGATACTAGTCCATAAAGGTGTATTCTAATTATTTTCATGAATATATGGAAATTTCAAATCATTTGAAAATATGAATAAATAGCAAAAGCAATGTTACATTGCTCTAAAAGTGTTTTTGAATTTGCAACATTAGCTTAACAAAATTTTGAAAAATCTAGTACAATTTTTACATGGGCTATGGATCTCACTATTGTTGACATGTGAACTTAATGACTGGTGAAAAATGGAAATCTTGTGATCATATGTCAATACACATAAAAGAAATTTTGTCCCAAGAATGAAGGATCATAAGGTCTTCCCCCTAAAAAATTTACACCTACCACCAGTGTTTTTTTGAAATTCTTTTTCATAACCAAAGTGGCTATCGGGATATAGGAAGATGTAGAAATAGTACCAATCCTCCCCAAAAAGATTTAGCCAAATCTGGCTATAAACCAAAAATGCTGTCCATATTTATAGTTCACTTCTATCACTTCACTACACACTGAAAACCAAGCATAGAAATCTCTAGTGTTTTACTATTGTTTTTCCTCACTTCTGGCGATTGAAAACCTCCAAAATCAATTAATTTTTCAATTTCGAGTTTTGCTTTTCGGCAAAATTTCACCAATAAGAAAAAAGCTGACCATACCACCTAGTAGCCATGCCAAAACTTACAGATCAAGTTGTCTTGAACGTGTTGCACTGGACCACTATTTCAAGCCTTTTGAGTAGAAGAACATGTCATCCTCTAAACCTAAAGTTTCATTTGGATTTAGGTGAAAAATGTAAATATGACAATTATTCTAAGGGTGTTGCACTTATAATTTCTACTTTGTGATCTTGCCAAATTTGACACTAAACGAATGGCTTCTAGACAGGAAAAGCCATCTTCAGATGTGATTAAGCACCACTGTCATTTTAATTTGACTTTGCAAAAAACTATTGCCAAGGCCGACTAAATTTGCAGCACATCAAGCTATCATGTGCTCCCAACACTCATGAATCTTCATTCCAAGATTTCACAAAACGAATAAAATCATGTGTCACGTAGTCCAAGAATACAAGAGTTTATATGCAATGATACATATAGCTGGATTAATGTCCATTCTTTTTTCTTTTTGTTGCATCATGTTTGCAAGATGAATCTTTATTTGGATTCAAAGACTTTGGCACATTGGGCGTGCAAAAATGTGAATAGTATACTGATTCTTCCAGCTACCATGGACCATATAGATTTTAAGGCGATGTTAATCCATAACTTAGCTGAATTGCAATTGTAATACTTGGGAATCTCCTACATTTAAGGTTGCCGCATGGAATTTGCTTAGTTTCACGGACTTGTCAACATCATGTTTTGACATTCCTGGAATCCATATCTTGTATTTCAAGCTAAAAAATGTTTAATTTACTAGGAGTTAAATTGGCTTTCAAAATGGACATGCGCACACTGTTGTGACCAAATCTAGAAGGTTTTTTTGGAGACTTGTTTCAAACGTCATGACATTCCTCTTCGACACGTATAAAAGCATGATAAAAAGACAAAAAAAAGTCTAGGTCACACTCGATATTCTCAGTGGCACGGTGTTCATTTTCATAAAATAAAAACTCATTCATGATATACATGCCTTTTGGTTTCAGCATGAACATGCTAATGCCAATAACATTCATACATAGGAAATACACTAGAGGACCGGACCCTTGAATGTCTCTGTGTGGTGGGGGGGAGCCGGCGGTGTGTCTTTGTGGAAAGGGGAAAAAGAGATTGGTCATTTTCTGGGTTGGCGAAGTGTTGATAAAAAGCATGAATTTTGTGAAATGAATGTTGATAATTGTCTAAAATGCGAGTTATCATATCCGATAGTAGGTCTTCCCCCAACTTCACACAAACTATTAAAAATGGCCCTTCCAAGAGCGCCACAACCGAATAGTGTACGTACCACGGCCATGGTGCCCTGCCCACCACCAGCCTCCCGTGAAGAAGAAAGAATCAGTTGATCAACTCGTTTCGTGTTGTTGACTACCACGCGGCAACCAGTCTAGGCACAAATCTTCAAAACACCTGACCTGAGAGTCGACGTTCCGGAGGGAACCATGCATACATCAGGACTTGCCGAGACGTCGTCGTACGCGTTATTCTCGACGCAGATCTGTCTTTGTTCTCCGTTCTTATATATAAATACAGGGTTCGACCCATATGTTTCATCATCGGATTCAAGCCTCCAGCCTGAGCGCTTCAGTGCTCCTACTACTTCTACTGCTGCTGCTACTACTACACCACATAATAGCCTCAGAAGATCGTACTAGTGATCAGATCAGCTATCAAGTCTCAAGCTCACAGTTCTGAGCTCCAATTCATGAGATCCTAGAGTACAGCTGATGGAGTGATCATCTGAGGCCGGATTCGGATCTGCATTGAGTATATCAACACAATATTATTGTGTAGCTCATGATTTTGCGGGTGCGACAATTCTATTAGTAAGCGACCTTGAACCGCATCCATCAATTTGGAGACGTAATTTGATCAGACACCAAAACAAAAACAAGTAGAGAGAGAGAGAGAGAGAGAGAGAGAGAGTAGTGTAGAGTGATCATATAATACACCATGGGCAGTGCCGCAATGGTCGGTAAAGCTCCTGTACTAGTCTGGTGGATGCTCCAAATATATTTGCTGGTCGCGGCTGTTTTTTGTGAGCACGCAGGATTCATGGTGGCTCGGGCTGCTGCGAGCAATAGCAGGAGCAACAGCTTCAAATTCGGGTTTTATGACGAGTCGTGCCCAGATGCCGAGAAGATAGTGACTAGCGTGGTGGAAGCACAATTCAGATCCAATCCTGGAATCGTAGCAGGAGTTTTGCGCATGCATTTCCATGATTGCTTTGTTGAGGGATGCGATGGTTCCGTTCTTCTGGACCCCACTACAAGCAACCCGAAACCGGAGAAAACGGCATTCCCGAACTTGACTCTGCGGGGTTTTGAAGTCATCGACGAAGCCAAGAAGAAACTAGAGGCGGCTTGCCCTGGCATAGTCTCCTGCGCCGACATCGTCGCCTTCGCCGCAAGAGACAGTGTCCAAGTGGTAAGCGGCATACTGCATGAATCCATCCCTCCAAGCGCGTCGCGCCTGGATCAGTCTCATTTCAGCAGCAGCTTCTGCAGCTATCGATGTGTTATAATTTCTCTTATATTAGAGTCGACATCCTTGGAATTTCTCATACTTCCTAACTTGGTCTTGACACAAGTTATGTCATTGATCGCTGGTGGTCTGCAGACTGGCGGCCCAGGTTACAAGGTCAAATCAGGGCGACGAGACGGAAGAGTGTCCCTCGAATCCCAAGCTCTCGCTGATATACCCGCACCGCAATTCAATGCCAGCGGGCTCATCCAGAGTTTTGCTGCCAAGGGTCTTTCAGTCGAAGATATGGTGACTCTGTCAGGTAACAACCGCCCTGCATCCTCCACTGTAACAAATTAGTATACATGACAAAGATGTCGTGCAGCTGGAGGGTCATATTCTCCCATGCAGCTGGCTGAATTCATAAGCTGTTGGCCGATGCTCATGTATGATTGCTGGGACTTCATGAGCGGTTGCAGCACTGATCACATGAGAACTAGTCAGATTTCTGGAGTTCAGAAGCTGGAACATTAATAGTTTGTGAACCCTAAACCCTTTGTATTGTAACCTACTGCGTCGACTGCCAGCTGCTAGCGGTACTGAGGGCTAGGAGTCTTGATCCAGCTCTAAAAGAGTGATCTAATTAGTGAGGTGGTGTGGACATCATTCAATCTTCCGTCATGCAGGCGCACACACAATCGGACGCTCACATTGTAGCAATTTTGCTCCGATTCGCAGCAACGATATTGACGCAGCCTTTGCCAAGTCAGCGAGCAAGGTGTGCCCCACGGCATCGGTGAACAAGACGGTGTTCCTGGATGGCAGCTCGCCCAACTACTTCGACAACAGCTACTTCAAGAACCTGCCCGCCAAGAAAGGGCTTCTATTTTCCGATGAGAGTCTGTCTCTGGATTCTCGCACCAGCAACTTCGTGCTGACCAATGCAAACGACGCCAGCAAGTGGAAGAAGCAATTCGTGAGGGCCATCTTGAAGATGGGTACCACGGATCTCAAGCTCGCGGGTAATTCTGACGGCGAGATTCGCAAGAACTGCAGACAGATCAACGCACAATGATCATGATGCCCCCGCTCCCCCCACCACCCCCAAATGATAAAAGAACATTTTTGCAGTCTGCTGCAATCTGCATTCCAAATCCTGGTCTAAAATTCGACAACATTTACTATGAATCCAACCAGATAGTTCTTTTGGGTCCTGAACCATTTCAAAGTGCCCATATGGCACATGCCCTAAAATTTACTTATATACACAGACTTACTTTAAAGGTTCTTTTGAATTAGCCCAGATAATTCTTGATAGTGCTGAACTGAAGCAGCTGAGAACTTCTTACATGTAGATCTCATCATACAATAAACTTACAAGTCACGTAGTCCTAATAATAATGGTTGTGGTGGAAAAAATATATATCAACTAAAATCCAAATTTGAGTACATGATTATAATTGAATAGTAGTTGCAAACTGTTCTATTCCTGAAAAGCAAGTTTTGGGTAATGTTATAATCATTCCATTGATTTGGTAATGGAAAGAAAACATGAAAATTAACTAGACATTTTAAAAGTAGAGTGAGATACTATAATGGCTCCGTATAACCAGTTCGCACCCACATTGATGTAACCTTATGCAAAAATTCAACTTAATAAAGATATCCGTAAAGTCACCCTGTCTTCACCCTGTTTTTCACGCCCTAACCCTGCTTTTATTGGTATCCACAAAGTAAGGAAATCTCAGTATGAAACGCTGAAACTCAGTGCGAATTGCTGAATCTCAGGATTTCATGGACAAGGTTCGAGATGAATTTCAGTAGCTGTAGAGGGAGGAGGAGTGGAAAACTATGTAACAACAGGAAAAAGAAAGACAGGCCTCCACTCAGGGAAAAAGAAATACAGGGTGAAAACTCAGGAAACTTTCTGAGTTTCACCCCCCTTTGAATGCTAATGTACTTTTTTGCAGGTTCTTTTTTAATCTCAGCCTGTGTATGACCAACCTCAGGGTACTCACCCTGTCTTTTCCTGGCTTTACAGATGTCTCTAATATACCTAAAAGCTCGACAAAACAGAGCAACTCAAAAGACCTTCAACATTTAAATGTTCTTTTTCTCTTAAATTTTTTTGTAAAAACTAGTGAATAGGTTGGAAACATGTGTTGCAACTTCTAAGTTCTTAATCTAGGCAACACATAGAAGCTTGCCATTGTGAGCTCTCTTCCAGTTCTGAGCTATTTTAATGAGAACTGCAAATGGAATGTGTTTGTGTATCACATTGTCCCCAGTATCAATGTCAAACTCATCAACATACCTAGACAAGAAAAAGGAATCCAAGCATGGCACATGCTGTAGTACAGGGTAAGAATGCCACATGGGCTGCAGGAGCAGTGTAAACAAAAGAACAGCTTTGCATCCAGAACATCAAAGGATTGTATGAAGCATACTCTCAAGAATCACAGTATCCATAAGACTTATAAACAACCATTAATAATTTGCTTGAGCATACATTACAATCATGATGACAACTTAAGGAAATACTGTGGGATACACAAACCGAAACCAAACTGTCAGCACACTTCCATAGCTCAGAGAGCTGAGCAGATCATTCTTGATGTGTGATGTGGCTAATGTAAATACAATTTTGCAGAAAAGCTATGTGTTCAGGTTTCAAGAACATAACAACACATTGTGAGTCCTCCACCCTTGAACCTTATATGAAAAATTCGTGGTGTAACAAAACCTCTGAAGTTCAGGATAAGGGTTGTGGAGCTGAAGATCCTCCACCTTATAGTCCGGCTTTGATTCAATCACACATGCCCCTGTAGAGTCATTCCCAATTTCATCGGTGGTCCCATCAGGTAAATTAAGTACATAATAACCTCAAACTTCACCTTAACTAGTAGCATTAACCAAGAATACTGCAAAGTGGAAGCTTGCCATGCTCTACCTTGCAGTTCTCCTGGCTACACTAGCCGGACCTCTGAAACAGGACACCATTTTCTACAATAAGTTTTCAAGGTCCAACTACACCATACAAATAATTTGCAAAAGGACTTGTTAGAAAGCCTGTAGGAAGCGAAGCCCAGTCTTATGCGTGGGTTGACAATCTAATTGCATCCTCTGCTTAGCGCAGGGGATCTGTTAGTCAAAGCTAAATCTCTAACCTGTTCAGCTAGCATGTAAGTACCTCTACATGGATGCGCTCAAAAGAGAATTCTCTTGCATCTTTCCAGCAAAAAAGACAACCAGATTATGCTTCCATGATCAAAACCATTGGAACACACCAGAACCCCATAATGAAGACTGTTAGGTCGATAATCATGCTTTAAATCTTGCTTTAATGACCAACTCAATGTCTAAGTCAAGTGAAGGATATAA
>Ga0209611_10005596_pt1 | contig 20945 bp, 23 predicted proteins | sample S1TSphgellanicum_3_FD_187693 | JGI IMG/M metagenome (GOLD analysis project Ga0209611, IMG submission 187693) | Host-associated microbial communities from peat moss isolated from Minnesota, USA - S1T2_Fc - Sphagnum magellanicum MG (SPAdes) (version 2) | ecosystem: Host-associated > Plants > Peat...
TCTTGCTGGTTGATCGACCGGCTCAGATAGGCGCCGGTATAGATCAGCTTGATATCGCCAACCTTGCCGTTCACGGTCCAGGCGGTGTTCTGATAGTTGTCCTTGTCATAGGACGGGCTGAAGACGGTGGTCTGCAACGGCGCCAGCGTCTGGAAGTTCAATCCGACCGGCAATTCGGACGCTGTACCGTCGGCTTCCATGTCCTGGACGCTTTCCGAGATCAGGATGTTCCAGTCGTCGTTGAGGTCGGCCAAGAGCGAGAGGCGTGCGCCGCTGAAGGTTGTCGGGTTGAAGTCCTTGCCGGCGAAATTGTTGTTATTGCCCACCGGCGAATTCGCAAGCGTACACCCATTGCTTCCGGCTGGGCCGCCGTTAGGGCACAAGCCGTTGGCGCCCGGCTTGATGCCGAAATAGTAGTTTCCAAGATCCCTGTTCGAGCGGGTGAAGTTGCTCGAAACGTTGTCGATATAGCCGCCCTGATGGTCGTCGTAGACCACAGCGCGGATTGCGATCTTATCCTTTACGATCGGGATGTTGACGGTGACGTTGACGCTGTCATTGGGACCGCCGCCTTCCGTCAGGCCATAGCTGGCTTCGGCATTGCCTTCGAAGACATTCAGCTTGGGCTTATTGGTGATGTAACGGATGGCGCCAGCTTCTGCGCCGCCGCCGAACAGGGTGCCTTGCGGGCCTTCGAGCACTTCCACGCGCTCCATGTCCACAAAGTAGACATCAACGTTGCGCGCCGGGAACTGCATCGACTGATCGTCGAGATAGACGGCGACGTTGGGGAAGTTGCCGGCTGTAGCGCTCGTCTGGTCGCCGGCGGAGCCGACGCTCATGCCGCGCATGAAGATGTTGCCCTGGCCGGGACCGTTATTGTTGTAAGTCACATTGGGCAGGAGCTTTAGAGCGTCGTCGATGCTGCTAATATTGAGGGCCGACAGATCCTTGCCCGTCAGCGCCTGGATGGTGGCGGGCACCTTCTCGATGTTTTCGGTGCGCCGGTTGGCCGTCACGACGACTTCTTCGACGCTGGAGCCCGGAGCATTGGTGGTCGTGGCGACCGCGTCGGGGGCGCCGGCCGCCGCGCTGATCGCGTCCGGGCCGGCAGGCGCCGTGCTGATCGGTCCGGCCGCCATATCGGCCGCCGCGGCGCCTACGGCCCAACCGCTGAGCACAGCCGCGGCCGCGCACGAAATCATGTATCTGGTCTTCATCAATCTCTCCCCCAAGAGTCCCCAAACATTAACGAGTCCCCAAACATTAACGTTATGGCCGCCCAAATTCCGTGAGCCGCCATTTCGCTGTCAGTTTTACATCTCACTACATAGACGGAGCGGTCACTGAACTTGACGCCGCGTCATTTGCGCTATCGCAGCCGGTATCTGACTAGGGGGTGGGTTGAGGGTGTAGGCCACCGAGATTGTAAGGCGCGGCCGCAAAAAAGCTTTACGGCGCCCTGAAATGTGGCGTTCCTGAAAGATACGCCTTTTCTATGTCTAAATTTGGAGCGCTGGGGTTGTGGCCGCCTTATGGTGTATACGCTTGATATCGCGCGGGGTTCGCGCGACGGCGCCGGCCGCAAAACCCCGCCTCTCTAAGACAGCTTCTTTAGCAGGAAGCCAATCGCCAGCACTTCGGCCGGGTTGAGCGGCGACAGAGTTTCACGGGTGATCTCCATGGCGTCGGGCAAGAGCCGGGCCACCAGATCGCGACCCTTGGGCGTCAGGGAGACCAGCCTTTGCCGACGGTCGGCGTCGTCGTTTTGGGAGACGATCAGATCGCGCTCGCTAAGGCGCGAAATGACGCCGCGCAGGGTCGCTGGATCGATCGCCGTCGCCGCGCCGACGCGGGTCAGCGGCATGATCCCGCCGTCGCGAATGGCCACCAGAACCGCAAATTGGATCGCTGTGACGTCCAAATCCGAGATGCGTCGCTGAAAGATGGCCGTATGGCGCTGGTACGCCCGTCGCAGCAGGTGGCCGATCTGGTCGGACAGGGCATAGGCGTCAGGCCCCACCTCGGTCCCATCGCCGGAGGCGGGGCTGTCATCTGCGGCCATCTATTGCGCCATCATGAAGAGGGCGGTCGTCCGACCCCGCCGCGCCGCTGGAAACCACTCTCCCAGAAAGAACAGGCCGGCGCCCAGGCCGAACACCGTTTCGCTCATCCGCAGATCCGACAGCATCTGCAGCTTGGCGAAGCCGACGTTCACGCGATCAACGTAGGCCGCCATGAACCCGATGCACAGGAACGGCACGATACGCCGCATCACCTTGCCATAGGCGGCGTCCGCCTCTGCCGTCTCTGAGGGAGCGGCGGCGTCCACGTTCGTCGCAACAGAAGCCGTCATCGCCACCCCCTTGAACGTATGCGACGTACGCCCCTGCGCCGTACGCCATTACGCCCTAGAAATGGCGCATACCCTATATCTGTCCGAGATTGAAGCGTCCCTAACGTCAACCCGCTCGGCGCCGCCCTCCTTTCCGTCTTGCCCGGACTTGTTCCGGGCAAGACGGAAAGGAGGGGGTGTTGAGCCTATCTTAGCGCTTATGGGAACAAGTCCGGGGGAGGCGGGCGGGGGTGGGGCGTTTCGGCGCCCATCGTTAGCTACGCCCCGATCCGCCCGTCAGCATTTCGACTGCACATAGGACTCTGCAAAGGCGCGCAGCCGATTAGAAAGGTGACGGTCAGGCCCGCCATGAAGGGCGCGACCAAGGCCGCGATCCCCAACAGCAGCAGGACGACCGCCTCGATCATCAGAATCGGAGATCTTGCGATGTCGACGTCATGGACAGCTCCTGCTGCGCGCCTGGAGCACGCTGCCGCCCTTAACGAGAACCTTGATCGCAAGTTGCGACGGCCGGTCCCTATCGGCGCCTGGAGCGCTCAGCCGGGATTATTTGGGCGGGATTATTTGACGTGGCGTCCGGGCGCGAGGAGCGGGTCTAGCGCCGCCGACAGATCGGCCAAATCCGTCTCCTTTCCAGGCGGGCCGTGGAATTCGACGCCGTTGATCAGGAAGGTCGGCGTGCTGTTGATCTTGGCGTTCAGCGCCGTTTGCATCCGCTCGTTCAGGGCGTCCAGCGCGGGCTTGCTGTCGATACAAGCATCAACCTGGGGCTCGGTCAGATCGACGGTCTTGGCGATCCGCATCACCACGCCTTCGACCTGGTGGGTGGTGTAGATTTCAGTCTGGTCGTGGAAAAATTGGTCGAGCGCGTCCCAGTATTTCGCTTCGCCCGCGCAGCGCGCCAACAGGAAGCCGATGGCGGCCAGCTGTTCGGGCGGGGTGAGGAACTCCCGAAACACGTAACGCACCTTGCCGGTGTCGATGTACTTGGCTTTGAGGCCCGGGAACTGCAGTACGTCGAACCGGGCGCAGTGGGGGCAGCTGGCCGAGGCGTATTCGACCAGGGTGACCGGCGCCTTCGGATTGCCCATCACATATTCCGGCCCTTCCCACATGGGCGGGTTGGGATTGGTCGGCGGGGCGGCGCCTTGGGCTTGAGCCGCGGCGGCGACGCCCGCGGTGAGGAGCGTCGCGATGGCGACGGCGGAGGCGAGAAGGTGGTGAACACGGTGCATGGGGAGCCTCCAAGCGAATAATTGGCTGGCGTTTAGGGCCTGGGCGCGTTGCGGTAAAGCGTCGCGACCGGCCTGAGGTTTCAGCACGGGACGTTTGTAGCGTTTAGATCAGGACCAGGGCGAGACGGAGTAAGATCGAAGGTGTCTGGTGTGATCGAGTTGAAGGCGGCGCCTAGATCGCGCGCCGACGTCATGGCGTGGTTCTTCGACTCCAGTGGTCGGGTCGGGCGGATCGGCTTTTTGCTGAAGATCGGTATACTGATCGTGATCTTGGCGGTCTATGATGCGGTCGCGCGCGGGCATATCCATACCTTGACGGGCTGGCTGGTGGACTGGCCGCTGTTCTTCTCCGCCGCCTGCGTTCTGTCCCAACGTCTACATGATCGCGGACGAGCGGGCTGGTGGGGCGCGCCCATCCTGCTGGCTTTTTGCCTGGCCTGGCCGCATCCGCACGGCGCGCTTGGCGTGGCGGCGGCGGCGGCGACGGGGGTAATCGGGCTATGGCTTGGATTGATGCCTGGGACGCCGAGGTTCAACCGCTACGGAGCGGCGCGATAGCGACGCGTCTCGAAGCATGCAGCGCCGCAAACAACGCCTAAACCAGCGCCCCGTGGCAGTGCTTGAACTTCTTGCCTGAGCCGCAGGGGCAGGACGCATTGCGCCCCGTCCGCTCCCAGCCTGAGGGGAGGGCGGAGGGTGGCAGGCGTTCAGCGTCGGCCGGGTTGAGGAAGCCGCCAGCGGAGCCTAGCGCGGCGCCGAACCGCTCGTTCTCGCCGGTGACGGGATCGAGGTGCATTTCTACGAGCTGGCTGGGCTGGGGCTCGAACATCGGCGGCGCCGCCTGGAACTCCACCGTCATGACCCATCGGGTCACGTTCTGGCGCAGGTCCACCATCAGCTTTTCGAACAGGTTATAGGCTTCAGTCTTATACTCGTTCAGCGGGTCGCGCTGGCCGTAACCGCGCAGGCCGATCACTTGGCGCAGATGGTCCAGGTGGGTCAGGTGCTCGCGCCATTGCAGATCGATCATCTGCAGCACGAAGTTCTTTTCCAGGCTCCGCATCTGCTCAGGCCCGATCTGGGCTTCGCGCTCGGCCGCCTTGGCGTCGGCGGCGTCGTTGACGCGGGTCTCGATATCTTCCGGCGTGACGCCTTCTTCAGCCGCCCACTCGGCGATGGGGAAGTCGATGCTCAGCATGCCCCATAGACGGTCGCGCAGACCCTCGGCGTCCCACTGTTCGGCATAGGCCTTGGGCGGCAGGGTCAGGGTGATGGCGTCTTCGATGCTGTCGCGGCGCATCTCGACAATGGTCTCCGACAGGTCGTCGGCGTTCATGAAGGCCTGACGCTGTTCGAACACCGCCTTGCGCTGGTCGTTGACCACGTCGTCGTACTTCAGGAGGTTTTTGCGCATTTCATAGTTGCGCTCCTCCACCTTGCGCTGGGCGGTGCTGACCGCCTTGTTCAGCCAGGGGTGGGAGATCGCCTCGCCCTCGGCCACGCCGAAGGTGCGCATGATGGCGTCCATCCGCTCGCCGGCGAAGATACGCAGGAGGTCGTCCTCACACGACAGGTAGAATTTGGAATGGCCCGGATCGCCTTGGCGACCCGTGCGGCCGCGAAGCTGGTTGTCGATGCGCCGGCTCTCGTGGCGCTCGGTGCCGAGTACATAGAGCCCCCCCGCGGCCAGCGCCTTTTCCCGGGCCGCGGCGATTTCGGCGCGCAGCTCCGCCGCCTTGGCTTCCGCCTGGGCCTCGTCGATCTCGACGCCAAAGCCCTGGTCGGCGCGCCAGCGCTGCATCCGCATTTCGAGATTGCCGCCGAGCTGAATGTCGGTCCCCCGGCCGGCCATGTTGGTGGCGATGGTGACCGAGCCCGGCACGCCAGCTTCCGCGACGATGAAGGCTTCCTGCTCGTGATAGCGGGCGTTCAAAACGCTGTGGGGCACGCCCCGGCGCTTCTTGCCGTCCACCTCGAACTCGAACCGGTTGAGCAGCTCCGACAGCTGCTCGGATTTCTCGATCGACACCGTGCCGACCAGGATCGGCTGGCCGCGGGCATAGCAGTCGGCGATCTGGGCGCAGATGGCCTGGTTCTTCTCGACGGACGTCCGATAGACCTCGTCGTCGTCGTCGATGCGGCAAATGGGGCGGTTGGTGGGGATTTCCGCCACATCCATCTTGTAGATGTCCAGGAACTCCTGCGCCTCGGTCGCCGCCGTGCCGGTCATGCCCGACAGCTTGTTGTACATGCGGAAGTAGTTCTGGATCGTGATCGTGGCGAGCGTCTGGTTCTCGGGCTGAACCTCAACGCCTTCCTTGGCCTCGATCGCCTGATGCAGGCCCTCCGACAGGCGCCGGCCCTGCATCATGCGGCCGGTAAACTCGTCGATCAGCATCACCTCGCCAGCGCGCACGATGTAGTCGCGGTCGCGCAGATACAAGATATTGGCCCGAAGCGCCTGGTTGACGTGGTGCACCACCGAGATGTTGGCCGGGTCGTACAGGCCGGCGGAGTCGGGCGCCAGCGCGCCGCTCGCCTCCAGCATCTCCTCGATGCGCTCGTTGCCGTTTTCGGTGAGGTGGACCTGCTTCTGCTTCTCGTCGTGCTCGAAGATATCCTCTTCGAGGATGATCTGCTTCACCAGGGCGTCGATGGTGCGATAGAAATCTGAGCGGTCTTCGGTGGGGCCTGAGATGATCAACGGCGTGCGCGCCTCATCGATCAGGATCGAATCCACCTCGTCGACGATGACGAAGTTGTGCCCGCGCTGGACCATCTCCCGCACGTCGTACGTCAGGTTGTCGCGCAGATAGTCGAAGCCGAATTCGTTGTTGGTGCCGTAGGTGACGTCGGCGCCATAGGCCCGCTGACGCTCAGCCTGACTCAGGCCATGGACGATGACGCCCACGGTCAGACCGAGCCAGGTGTAGAGCTTGCCCATGTGCTCGGCGTCGCGGCTGGCCAGATAGTCGTTCACCGTGATCAGGTGCACGCCCTTGCCGGTCAGCCCGTTCAGATAGACGGGCAGGGTGGCGACCAGCGTCTTGCCCTCGCCGGTCCGCATCTCCGCGATGCCGCCGCGGTGCAACACCATGCCGCCGACGAGCTGGACATCGAAGTGGCGCATCCCCAGCACCCGCTTGGAGGCTTCGCGCACGACGGCGAAGGCTTCTTCCAACAGGTCGTCCAGGCTGGCGCCCTCGGCGAGGCGCTGTTTGAATTCCGCCGTCTTGGCCTTCAGCGCTTCATCGGACAGGGCGGCCATCTGGGGCTCAAGCGCATTGATCGCCTCTACGCGACCGCGCATCAGCTTGACCTTGCGTTCGTTGGAGGAGCCGAAGAGCTTTCTGGCCAGAGCGAGCATGAGATTTCCGAACGGTCGAATAAGACGCCAGCCGAGCGACGCTTAAAAGGGGCGGCGCGCGTTAGCGAGATGAGTTAGCGATACCAAGGTCTTGATATAGGCGCGCGTATCAATGCGTCATATATCTAGGGGCTGTCATATATCTAGGGGTTAAACAGCGCGTCGAAAGTGCGACCCTTAGGGCGGGCGTATCCGCCACGCCCGTTTCGGACCTACTGACCACCTTGCGCGACCGCGACTTAAGCGCGACGGCCCCGCCGCTGTCAACGCGATGCGCCTGCGGGGCGAAGGGCGGTGTCCACGATATGATGAAAGGCATTCATCAGACTGGAGTGATCGACGAGTGGGCGATGCGGGAGTTATACGAGTCTTGCCTTACGCGCGCCCCAGCAACTTGCAACGGCCGGGGATTGGCCGTACATCATGGCAAGAGAGGCCGCCATGCCACAACTGAATCCCGAGCCTGCACGGGGACGTCTTCGCGCCGAACGCCTCGAAGCGCGCGTCACCATTGAGCAAAAGTCCCTGATCGAACGGGCGGCGGCGCTTCAAGGTCGGAGCGTCACAGACTTCGTTATCGCTAGCGTCCAGGACGCAGCGCGCCGAACTATAGAGGATCACCAGCGACTCGACCTGTCGTTACGAGATAGCCAGGCCTTTGTTGAAGCGCTCCTGAACCCTCAACCGGTTAATAATCGGCTGTACGAGACCGTGCGCCTGTATCGCAACGTCACCGCCGTCTGATTTCGGTGACGTCGGAAAAGACGGAGACGCTGAGGGTAGAGGCCCTCGCCTCCCACCATGTCCGGGATAATTTTTCCAGCGGCGTAGAGTCGCTGAACCGCTATTTTCGCAGCCAGGCTGGTCAGGACGCCCGTAAACGAATGGCCGCACCTTTTGTCCTGATCCTGCCGGGCGGCGACATCGGCGGGTATTATACACTGTCGTCCACGACCCTCGTCCCGCCGGACCTACCGCTCGAGGTGATCCGCAAGTTGCCACGATACCCTAAAATCCCGGCGACGCTGCTCGGTCGTCTCGCTGTAGACAAACGCTATCAGGGTCGAGGCTTTGGCCGTTTTCTCCTGGCCGACGCCCTGTATCGCTCAGTTAGAAGCGAGATCGCTTCATTTGCGGTCGTTGTGGACGCGAAGGATGACGCCGCGCGGCGCTTCTATGAACGCGAAAGTTTTATCCCTTTCCTAGACCATCCCCTGCATCTGTTTCGGCCGATGGCGGATATCGCGAGGCTCTTCGATTAGCTTGACCTAGCGCCCAGCCCGTGGCTCGGCTCCCGACAAAGACGCCAAGGCCTCCGCCATGAACGATACATCAAAAAACCCATCGCCCACGCCCGGCAAGCCAGGCCTCGCCGTATCGCCGCTCGCCGTTCCCTTTCCCGAGATCGGCGTGATCGCTGGGGTCGAGCTGTCGGTCGCGCGGGCCGGTTTCTACAAGCATGTCCGCGAGGATGTGGTGCTCATGCGCTTCGCCGAGGGCACGGCCTGCGCCGGGGTCTTTACCCAAAATGCTGTGGGGTCGGCGCCCGTCGACTGGTGCCGCTCAGCCCTGGCGGCGACGGGCGGCGAGGGCCGGGCGCTCGTGATCAACGCTGGCTGCGCCAACGCCTTCACGGGCGAGGCGGGCGCAACCGCCGTTCAGCGGACAGCCGATGCGGTCAGCGCCGAGCTTGGCTGTCGGGAGCAGGCGGTGCTCATGGCCTCGACCGGCGTGATCGGGGTGGTTCTGCCCTACGGCAAGATCCTGGATCGGCTAAGCGACCTCACCTTGAGCCTCGACCCCGCCAACTGGGACGCCGCCGCGCGCGCTATCATGACCACCGACACCTTCCCCAAGGGCGCGGTCGCCAGCGCCCTGATCGGGGGCGTTGCGGTGAAGGTCGCAGGCATCGCCAAGGGGTCCGGCATGATCGCGCCCAATATGGCCACCATGCTGGCCTTTGTCGCCACAGACGCCAATCTGACGCCCGCCGTGATCCAGTCGCTTTTGAACGAGGGCGTGACCGAGACCTTCAACGCGGTGACGGTCGATGGCGACACCTCCACCAACGATACGCTGCTGGCCTTCGCCACCGGGCGGTCGGGCGCGCCCCAGATCAGCGATCCAGCCGATCCAAGGTTAGCCGATTTCCGCCGCGCGTTAGGCGACGTGCTCCTGTCCCTGGCCCAGCAATTGATCCGCGACGGCGAGGGCGCGACCAAGTTCGTGCATGTGACCGTGAACGGCGCCGTATCTACGGCGTCTGCACAGAAAATCGCCCGCACCATCTGTGAAAGCCCCTTGGTCAAGACCGCGCTGGCGGGTGAGGACGCCAATTGGGGCCGGATCGTGATGGCCGTCGGGCGGGCGGGGGAGCCGATTGTGCGCGAAAAGCTCGGCGTCCGCTTCGGCCCGCTGATCGCGGCCGAGCACGGCGCCGTGTCGCGAGCTTACGATGAGGCGGCCATGAGCGCCTATATGAAGCGGGCGGAGCTGGAGATCGCGGTCGATGTCGGCGCGGGTGAGGCGTCCGCTGGCGTTTGGACCTGCGACCTCACCCACGGCTACATCTCCATCAATGGCGATTACCGCTCGTGACGGCTGCGTCGTCTCAAAAACCGATCCAGCTGATCGTCGCCGCCGCTTTGATCGATAGCGATGGCCGGGTGCTGATCGGCCAGCGGCCGGAGGGTAAGGCGCTCGCGGGCCTATGGGAGTTTCCCGGCGGCAAGCTGGAGCCTGGCGAGACGCCCGAGCAGGCCCTGATCCGCGAACTCGACGAAGAACTGGGCATTGTCGCCAAGGCCGACTGCCTCGCCCCCTTCGTGTTCGCCTCCCAATCTTACGACGCCTTCCACCTTCTGATGCCGCTCTACCTGCTGCGGCGATGGGAGGGCGTGGTGCAGCGTCGCGAGCATCAGGCGCTGGCCTGGGTGCGCCCCCACAAGCTGTTCGACTATCCGATGCCGCCCGCCGATGCGCCGCTGTGCGCCTATCTGCGGGACTTTCTTTAGACTCCGATGCTCTGGCGTCGCCGCCTTGAGCCGTTCGCGCGGCCCTTCATCCGCCTCCACGCGCGCTTGTTTCGGGGACTGACGCTGGGCGTGCGGGGCGTGGTGGTGGACGCGGCCGGCCAGGTGCTGTTGATCGAGCACACCTACGTGCCCGGCTGGCACCTGCCCGGCGGTGGGGTGGAGCGGGGCGAAACCGTGGAGCAGGCGCTCGCTCGCGAGTTGGAGGAGGAGGCGGGCGTGCAGCCGACCGCGGCGCCGCGCTTGATCTCGATCCATTCCAACCATCGCAGCTATCCCGGCGATCATGTGCTGATTTATCTGGTGGAGACCTGGGCGCCATGCCCTGCCACCTCGCGCGGTGAAATCCACCAAGTCGGCTGGTTCGCGCTTGATCGCCTTCCCCAGGGCGTCACCCAAGCAACCCGCGCCCGGCTTGCTGAGATTTTTGGCGGGCAATGTCGCAGTCCAGGGTGGTGAGCCCTTTTACGCTTTCGGCGAAGAGTGTATGATTTAATCATACGCCGAGGTGCGCATTCGTAAGGAGACCGGGTTATGCGAAACACACATCCCATCAGCGTCACCCTGCCCCACGATATGGCGGCTATGATAAAGGCGAAGGTCGCGTCCGGCGAGTATGCGACCGAAAGCGAAGTGATCCGCGATGGCCTCCGCACGCTTCAGGCTCGCGACGCCGCCGTCGAGAGTTGGCTGCGCGATGAGGTCGCTAAGAGCTACGATGAATATCAGGCCAACCCGGGCGTGGGCATACCAGCCGAAGAGATCATGACCTCTCTGCGCGCTTCTTATCGAGCCCGTCTGGCGAAGTCCGACACTGAATGAAGCGCTACGCCGTCCTCTTCACGCCTCGTGCCGAGCGTCAGTTGTCCGATCTCTACGCTTACATTGCCGCTTACAGCGGCGAAGGGAGGGCTGAGATGTTTGTCAGTGCAATCATAAATGACTGCCGGACGCTCGCATCATTTCCAGAGCGCGGTAGCAAGCGCGATGACATTCGTCCAAATCTGCGGACCAAGGGTTATTCTCGGCGCGTTACGATAGCCTTTTCCGTAGACTCGGCGATGAGCACCGTGACAGTCCACGGCGTATTTTATGGCGGACAGGACTTTGAACGATTGCTCCGCGATAATGATAGGGATGACTGAGCTCTCGTCGCTAAAAGTAATACCCAACGGGCTTGCCGAGGCCCCGAGACGCCCTATGGTTAGACCTTCAGGCGGTTGGAGAGGGCGTGATGAGACTGTCGACGCTTGCGACAGCGGCTGGGCTGGCCGTGATCGCATTGGCTGGGGTCGCGACCGCCGCCCCGGCCCCCGATCCCCGCATCTGGACCTCAGTCCAGGCGGCGCAGCCCGCCCAGCTCGATCTGCTCCATCAGCTCGTCGATATCGATTCCGGTACGGGGGACGCGGCCGGGGCCAACAAGATCCAGGCGATCCTGAGAGCGCGTCTGAAAGCCTTAGGCGCGCAAATCCAGATCCTGCCGCCCGAAGCGCCGGGGCTCGGCGACAATCAGGTCGCGGTCCTTCATGGCGTGGGCAAGGGCCGCATCCTGATCATCGCCCATATCGACACCGTGTTTGCGCCCGGCACGGCGACGCAGCGGCCCTTCCGCATCGCCGCCGGCCGCGCCTATGGCCCCGGCGTCTCGGACGAGAAGGGCGGGGTGGTCGAGGCGGTTACGGCGCTGACCTTGCTGAACCAACTCGGCTTTCACGACTACGCCACGATCACGCTTCTGCTGGAGTCGAGCGAGGAGATCGGTTCGCCCGGCGCGCGCAAGCTGATCGATACCTTGGTGCGCCAGAACGACGTCGAGCTGAACATGGAGCCCGGCGATCCGCCGGACGTTTTGACGGTCTGGCGCAAGGGCTCGGAGACCGTGAAGATCACCGTCCACGGCAAGGCGGCCCATGCCGGCGTCAATCCTCAAGACGGGATTAATGCGGCGACCGAGTTGCTGCATCAGTTGGCTGTGGTGGACCAATTCCCTCATTCAGGTCCCGGCGCCACCGTCAACCTGACCACGCTGAAGGCCGGGACGCGCAACAATGTCATCCCCGACTTCGCCCAAGCCGAGATCAATGTCCGCATCCGCAAGGACGATCAGATCAAGGCCGTCAACGACGCCTTCACAGCCCAGGCGACGACCCTGATCGTCCCCGGGGCTAAAGTCGAGGTCGCCATCAGCCCCGCCTATCCGCCCCTGCCCGACAACGCCGCAACGCTCGCCTTGGCCAAGCGCGCGGAAGCCATCTATGCGACCCTGGGCCTGACGCTCAGCGAAGGCGGCAACGGCGGCGCCTCGGAATCGGCCCTGGCGGCCGAGGCCGGAACCCCGGCCCTGGACGGCCTCGGTCCCGTCGGCGGCGGCTTCCACTCCGATCAGGAATATCTGCTGCTGAACACGGTTTCGCCGCGGCTTTACATGCTGGTTGAGCTTCTGAAGCAACTGGGCGTCGATCCACCTGCGCGGTGACGGTGACTGATCCTGCTCATGCGCTGGGCAGGGGCCGATGGCTGCACGGAAGGAGCCTAAAGGCTCAACGCCCATCACTGGAAAGATGATCTTAACCCCATCGTGCGCCACTTGGTCAGGCATTGGGGGCGATGATGGATCAAGGGCGGTTAGATAACGTCCTATTCGGCGTCGTCAGGCGAAGTGTTCGGGAGCTTGCAGCAGCCTTGGAAGCGGTCGGCCGTAATTCTTTTTCAAGCGGCTGCGGCGTTAACCGAAAAGATTGGGTTTTGCGTCAGCCTAGTCGCTGGATTGCAAATGACAGGGCGACGGTCTTCGCCGCCTGGCTATGGAGTTCCAGACTTGGGAGCATCTAAAGATACACCTGCGACCTTGAGGTTAGCCAAGGTGTTGGACCTTGCTGCGGCCGCCGCGCTTAAAGAAGAGCTCGGTCAACTGCGCGGCCATCCCGCCGTACTCGATGCGTCCGATGTTCAGCGCCTGGGAACACAATGCGCCCAGGTTCTGCTGAGCGCCCGGCGGACCTGGCTCGCCGAAAGTCAAGCCTTTGAAATCAAAGATGCTTCCGAAGCCTTCAGCGAGGGGCTTAATCGCTTGGGGGTCCACGAGATGCTGCAAGCCATGGAGATAGCCGCATGAGCAAGACCGTTCTGACCGTAGATGACAGCCGCACCATGCGGGACATGCTGATGCTCACCTTGAAAAACGCAGGCTATCGCGTGGTCCAAGCGGTGGATGGGGCGCACGGGCTGGAGGTTCTCGCCGGCGAGAACGCCGACATCATCATCACCGACATCAACATGCCGCGCCTGGACGGCTTCGGCTTCATCGAAGGCGTCCGGCAAGACCCGCGACATCGCGCCACGCCAATCCTGGTGCTGACCACGGAAAGCGACGGCGAGAAGAAGACGCGGGCTCGCAACGCGGGGGCCACGGGCTGGATCGTCAAGCCATTCAACCCAGACAAGCTGGTGGACGCCGTCCGCCGCGTGGCTGCGTAAGTCCTAAAGACAGAGAGCTGGAGCTTCCCCTTGGATCCGCTTGAGGCCATTAAGGCGACCTTCTTTCAGGAATGCGACGAGTTGCTCGCCGACCTGGAATCCGGCTTGCTCGAACTGGAGGGCGGCGGGGGCGACATTGAGACCGTAAATGCGGTGTTTCGCGCCGTACACTCGGTCAAGGGCGGCGCGGGCGCGTTCGGGCTGGAGCCGCTGGTGCGGTTCGCCCATGTGTTCGAGACCACTCTGGACGAGATGCGCTCGGGCAGGCTTGCGACTGAGCCGGCTGCGGTGAAGGTGATGTTGCGCGCCGCCGATGTGCTCGCCGACCACGTCAGCGCCGCGCGTGGCCAGGGTGTCGTGGACGAGGCGGGCTCGGTTCGGCTGGTGGGCGAATTGAAGGCGCTTTGCGGCGGCGGGGCCGCAGAGGGCGGCGCCGACGACGAAGTTGTCATGGTCGATACCGAGGTCGAGGACGACGGCTTCGGCGATTTCGATTTCACCCCGGTTATCGTTGAGATTGACGCGCCGGCCGAGGCCGCGGCCCTCGACCCCGCAGCCCTGCCGACGTGGCGGATCGGGTTCAAGCCTTCGCGCGCTATGTACGCCAAGGCCAATGAGACGGCGCTGCTGCTGCGCGAACTTGATCGGATCGGCGCTTGCCAGGTTGCGCTGAACGCCGACAGCCTACCTGATTTCGACGCGCTCGATCCGGAAGAGTCTTATTTCTCCTGGACTATCGACATCGAGACGGATCAAGGCGAGGGCGCCATCCGCGAGGTCTTTGAATTCGTTGAAGACGATTGCGAGATTGTGGTCGAGGCGACGGGCGCGGGCGCTGAGGCGCCGCTCGATGCGCCTTTATCCTTCGACACCCCTTCAGAGCCTTTGGATGCGCCGGCGCTCGCCGCCGCGCCCGAGGTTGAGGTTGTCGCCGAACCCGCGACGCCCGATGGCGACGTGATGGCGCTCCTCGAACGCGCCAAGCTTGCCGCGGCTGAAATCCAAGCGACGGCTCCCGCGTCGGCCCCTGCCGACGCCCCTCGCGCAGCGGCGCCGCCGCCGCCGGCCGCAGCCGCAGCCACGCACCCCGCCGATGGTGGGGACGCCAAGACCGGCGCGGGCACGACCATCCGCGTGGATCTCGAGCGTGTGGACCGCCTGATCGATCTGGTCGGCGAACTGGTGATCAATCAGGCCATGCTGACCCAGCGCGTCGGCGAATCCGGCCTGGCGCGGTCCTCGACGGTATCGGTTGGCCTTGAGGACCTGGAGCACCTGACCCGGGAAATCCAGGACAGCGTGATGGCCATCCGCGCTCAGCCGGTGAAATCGGTGTTCCAGCGCATGCCGCGCCTGGTGCGCGAAGTGGCCGCCATGACCAACAAACAGGTCCGGCTGACCACCGAAGGCGAAAATACCGAGGTCGATAAGACGGTCATCGAGCGGCTCAGCGATCCGCTCATCCATATGATCCGCAACGCCATCGACCATGGCCTTGAAAAGCCCGAGGTCCGCGTGGCCGCCGGCAAGCCCGCCGAGGGCGTCGTCAAGCTCTGCGCCCTGCATCGATCCGGCCGTATCGTGATCGAGGTCAGCGACGACGGCGCGGGCATCAACCGCGAACGCGTGAAGCAGATCGCCCTCGACAAGGGCCTGATCGCCCCCGACGCGACGCTGACCGACGAAGAGACCGACAATCTGATCTTCCTGCCGGGCTTCTCGACCGCCGCTACGGTCTCCGACATTTCCGGGCGCGGCGTCGGCATGGACGTCGTGCGCCGCCAGGTGCAGGCGCTGGGCGGGCGGATTTCGATCACCTCGATCCCCGGCAAGGGCTCGACCTTCTCGCTCAGCCTGCCCCTGACGCTCGCCGTGCTGGATGGCATGGTGGTGGGCGTCAGCGGCCACACCCTGGTCACGCCCCTGACCGCGATCATCGAAACCCTGCAGCCCAAGGCCAACGACGTCCGGCTGTTGGGTCCCAATGGCGCGGTGCTCGCGGTGCGCGACGCCTACGTGCCTCTGGTCGATGTCGGGGCCGTGCTCGGCTATCGCAAAGGCGAAACCGACTGGACCACCGGCGTGGTGCTTCTGGTCGAGAGCGAAGTCGGCGGCCGGGCGGCGCTTTTGGTCGATGCTATCCAGGGGCAACGCCAGGTCGTCATCAAGAGTCTCGAAGCCAACTACCAGCGCGTCGAGGGGATCGCCGCCGCCACCATCCTGGGCGACGGTCGTGTCGCCCTCATCCTCGACGTCGACGCCTTGATCGATGTCCGTCGCAAGGACGCGCGGCGCTCCGCCGCGCCCCCCGCCGCGCGTCTGCCGCTAGCGAGCTGATCCTATGAGCAACGTCACATCCCTAGAAAAGGCTGGTCTGCAAAAAGCGGGTCGTCGCCGCGAACTCATCTCGTTCCGCATCGGGCCTCAGGAGTTCTGCGTCGATATCATGTCGGTGCGCGAAATCCGCGGCTGGACCGCAGCCACCCCTCTGCCCCAATCGCCCGACTATGTCCGCGGCGTGATCAATCTGCGCGGCGCGGTGCTGCCGATCATTGATCTGGCCGCCCGGCTGGAGCTTGGCGATACCGACGCCACCGCCCGCAGCGTGATCATCGTCACCCACATCGGGCCACGCCTGGTCGGCCTCCTGGTCGATGCGGTGTCCGATATCCTGACCATCACCGAAGACCAGGTGCAGCCCACCCCTGACATCGCCTGCGATACGGTGCGAGAGTTCGTTAAAGGCTTGTTGGCCGTTGAAGGCCGCATGATCAGCTGGGTCGCGCTGGAACGCGTGTTGCCGGAATTAGAAGCCGAGGCGGCATGACCGGCCGATCTCCCAGCCTACCGGCCAGCGGCGTAGATGCTGTCCAAACCGAATTCGTCATGACGGCCGAGGATTTCGCCTCGATCGCTTCGATCCTGCACGCCACCTCGGGCATCAGCCTTTCGCCCAGCAAGACCAGCCTGGTTTACTCGCGTCTCGCCAAGCGCCTTCGCGTCTTGGGATTGGAGAGCTTTCGAGAGTACTGCAAGCTCATCTCCGGCTCCGACGGCGTCGATGAGCGCCAAGCGATGCTGGCCGCCCTGACTACAAACGTCACGCGCTATTTCCGCGAGCCGCACCATTTCGACTATCTGCGCAAGCTGATGCCGGACCTCGCCGCCCGGGCGAAGCGGGGCGGCCGGGTGCGCGTATGGTCCGCGGGCTGTTCCTCGGGCGAGGAGCCCTATTCCATCGCCCTGACCATCTTGGCCATGTTGCCCAACGCCAACGAACTCGACGTCAAGATTTTGGCGACCGATATCGACCCGGTCATCCTGGGGAAGGCCAAGGAGGGTATCTATGGCCGCGAGGCCCTGGAGCCTGTGCCGGCCGACCTGCGCAAATATTTCGACGGGGTCGATGGCAATCGCAAGTTTTCGCCCGTTTCCGCGGTTCGCGAAATGATTGCGTTTCGGGAGCTAAACCTGATCGGTCCGTGGCCGATGACGCAGAAGTTCGATGTTATCTTCTGCCGAAACGTCGCGATCTATTTCGACGAGCCGACCCAGGACAAACTGTTCGGACGCTATGCCGAATCCCTCAATCCGGACGGGCGGCTGTTTATCGGCCACTCCGAGCGGGTGAACGACCCTCGGTTCTTGAGCGATGGGTTGACAGCCTATCGCTTGCGTAGCGGAGGTCGAGCATGAAGCCGATTCGCGTTCTCGTCGTGGATGACTCCGCCACCATGCGGGGCCTGATCACCGCGACTCTGACCGGCCAGTCCGATATCGAAGTGGTTGGCGCCGTGGGCGACGCCTTCGCCGCGCGTCAAAGCATCAAGGCGCTCAATCCGGACGTGGTGACGCTGGACGTCGAGATGCCGGAGATGAACGGCCTGGAGTTTCTCGAAAAGATTATGCGCCTGCGTCCTATGCCCGTGGTGATGGTCTCGACCCTCACTCAGGTCGGCGCCGAGGTCACCTTGAAGGCGCTGGAGATCGGCGCCGTCGATTGCGTCGCCAAGCCCACCGGCGGACAGGGTTTTCCGGGTTTGGCCGACGCCGTGCGGGGCGCTGCTCACTGTCGGGTTCGGCCGCTGCCCCCAAGGCCTGCGCCGCCGTCCACCCCGGCGGCGGCGGTCTCGAGTTACCGCTCCAACGGTCGGATCGTCGGCATCGGCTCCTCCACGGGCGGTGTGGAAGCTCTGTTCACCGTTCTTGGCGCCTATCCTCAAGATTGTCCGCCCACGATCATCACCCAGCATATGCCCGCCGGCTTTACGCGCAGTTTCGCCGAGCGCTTGAACCGGACCTGCCCCTGCGAGGTCCTGGAGGCTTTCGACGGCGCGCCGATCAAGCCCGGGCGAGTCTATATCGCACCGGGCGGCGATACCCATCTGACGGTCGTCGGCGCTCATAACCCCGTTTGTCGCTTGGAGGCGACCGATCCCGTGAACCGTCACCGGCCTTCCGTAGATGTCATGTTCGACTCCATGGCGCGCGTTATTGGCGGCCCTAGCGTGGGCGTCATTCTGACCGGTATGGGTCGCGACGGGGCGGAAGCGCTGTTGCGCATGCGCCAAGCGGGCGCGCGCACGATCGGGCAAGACGAATCGAGCTGCGTCGTATATGGAATGCCAAAAGCTGCCTTCGAGATCGGCGCTGTTGAGCGGCAAGCGCCCTTGGAACGAATTGGTAAGCTTATTCTTGATCTTTGCGCACACGAGCTTCGGGAGGCGCACTGATGCCAGCAGCGTCAAGTATAAAGGTTCTGGTCGTCGACGATCAGCTGACCATTCGCGCGTTGATACGCAACAGCCTTCAGCAGTTGGGCTTTACCGACATTGAAGAAGCGGTCGATGGCGAGGCGGCCCTGCGGATGCTGATCTTGCGTCCCGTCAACCTGATCATCTCCGACTTCAACATGCCCAAGGTGGATGGGCTGCAGCTGCTCAAGGGCGTGCGCGCGCATCCGCCGACGGCCAAGACCGCCTTCATCATGCTGACAGGACGGGCCGATAAGGAAATCGTGCAAAAGGCCGTCCAGCTCGGCGTCAATAATTTCCTGATCAAGCCGTTCACGGTCGCGCAGCTGAAGAGCAAGATCGAGTCTGTCTTCGGGGCCCTGACATGATGAGAGCGGCATCGCTGTCGCCTACAGCGGAGCCCACGCCGCGCCGGATTCATGTTCCGCAGACGGAATATGCAGTGATAGACGATCCCAACGCCGTCCTGTTCACCATTTTAGGCTCCTGTGTCGCCTGCTGCCTGCGCGATCCGGTACGCGGCGTCGGCGGCATGAACCATTTTCTCTTGCCGGGCGGGCAGAACGAAGCCGACCCGCTCAGCATGCGCTATGGCGTCAACGCCATGGAGCTCTTGATCAACGGCCTGCTTCAGCGCGGCGCCCGGCGTGATCGGCTTGAGGCCAAGTTGTTTGGGGGCGCTCGAGTCTTGAATCACAGCACCGATATCGGGGCGAGCAATGCGCGGTTCGCCCTAGAATTTCTGAAGGACGAAGGCGTCGCCCATGTCGGTGGCAGCCTCGGCGGCGTCCAGGCCCGGCGAGTTGAGTTTTGGCCCGTGTCGGGCCGCGCGCGCCAAGTCTTGCTGCAAGATCGCCAGAACGTGTTCGAGACCGAAACAAGATTTACGCCGCCCGCGCCCGTCAGCGCGCCATCCGAAGATTTGGAGCTGTTTTGATCATGCAATCCAGCCCCCACCAGTCCCCCCTGCCGGACGATGCAGAGGCGGTAGCGCCCGTCCAGGCGGTGTTCGAACGCCTCGCGACTGTGCTCGAGAGCCTGTCAGACGTCGCCGCTCGCCTCGAACGCCTTGGCGTGTCCGAGAGCGCGGTCGCCGACGGGCGCTATGTCGAACGCGCCCAAGACATTGATCGTATCGTGCAGGGTCTGCACGATACCGCTAAGTTTGTGCGGGTCCTGTCCGACGTGACGCCCCGCGCTGATCCGATTGAGATCGACGCCGCCTTGAAGGTCATCGGCCAGGCTGCGCTTGTGCGCCAGCTGGCGGGCCTGTCGGTGGAAGAGGCCGACTCTGGCGACTTCGAGATGTTTTAACGCCGGGACCCTATGGCCTCTCTCGTGGCGATCCTCCGAGCAGGGCGAGGCGACATCGGCCCTAAGACCGGCGGATTGGTCAGGATCGCCTTGGTCGCTGCATCCCTCGCCGTCGGTTTGGCTGCGCGAGGGCCCCAGGCCAGCGAAGCCTTAGCGGCCCAGGTTGCGCCCACGCCGACAGGTTCTGCGCGACCCGAGGCCGTCCCCTCCCCGACAGAGCAGTTCCCCGCGGCGCTCATGCCGCCGTATCCCGACGCCGCCGATCCTGTCGCGCTCGGCCGTTGGTTTGGCCAGACGACCCATTTACCGGCGAAGTCGATTCTGGCGATTACGGACAACGCTATCTTCGCCGCGTTTCCTCAGCACACCTCTGGGCAATTCTGGACGGTGGATGTGCGTCTCGAATCGATCACCGCGCAGTCCACGGCCAAGCTTGGCGGCCGCTCGATCCGTCTGCGCCTCAATGTTCGGTGCGATAACAATACGGTGCGCCTGAATTTTCTGGACGCCTATCCTGGGGCCGATTTGACGGGCGCGCCGATCCACCGTGCGCCGCCCAACGACTGGGCCTTGCCCAAACCCAACAGCTACGTCGCCGACGCCGTAAGGCTCGTCTGCGACAAGACCTTCCAGGGCCCCTTCGCGACGATTGCGGCGGCCGCCCATGAGCCCAAGGCCGCTCCTCCCAAGCCTGTTGCGAAACCTGAGCCCCCAGCGGTCTCAACCGACCGCGCTCCGGCGCTGCGCCCTCGCGAGCCCCTAGCCGGCGGTCACGCCGTTCAGATCGGCGCCTATTCCTCAGCAGCGCTGTCGGAGGGGGCCTGGCAGGCGCTGAAGGCGGCCGTGCCGGACAAGACCACCGGCCTGTCAAACGCGACGACCCGGGTGGAGGTCGGCGGCCATACCTTCTATCGCGCCATTGTCCAGGGTTTCCCTACGAGCGCGGCAGCGTCAGCCTTCTGTGACACGCTTCGAGCCTCGGGGCGCGCATGCTTCGTCGTGGTTGGCGCGAAGCCCTGAAAAGAGCCAGACTCACTGCGTCAGCAGACCCTCGCCGGCTCGCTTCGACATCATACCGTCGAACGTCGCCCAGACGCCGTCTGCGCCGTGCCATTGGCCGGTGGTCGCCGCTTTCGAGTATTCGGTCGCCCGCGCCTCGAAGAAGTTGGCGTGCTCCACGCCCGACAGCATGGCTTGTAGCCAGGGCAGGGGGTTTTCGCGTTCGCCATAGAGCTCAGGCAGCTCCAGTTGGCGCAGACGCCAGTCGGCGATGAAGCGGATATAGCGCTTGATGTCGCTGGGCGTCATGCCTTGAATCTCGCCGGCCTCGAACGCCAGATCGATGAAGCGATCCTCCAGCATCACCACGGTGCGGCAATTCTCGATAATGTCGTCGGCGACCGACTT
>Ga0209611_10005597_pt1 | contig 20942 bp, 23 predicted proteins | sample S1TSphgellanicum_3_FD_187693 | JGI IMG/M metagenome (GOLD analysis project Ga0209611, IMG submission 187693) | Host-associated microbial communities from peat moss isolated from Minnesota, USA - S1T2_Fc - Sphagnum magellanicum MG (SPAdes) (version 2) | ecosystem: Host-associated > Plants > Peat...
CGAAACTTGGGAGGAGGCCATTACCCTTTTCCCTATAGTATAATTTAAAATTCTTTACAAAGATTGCATGGAAATGATTATTTTAATTAATTCCCAAAATATGAATCTCACAACTTCTTTGTATGAACTCCAATTAAAGAGCTCCCAATTATAAAATCAACCACAAAGTTGTAGCCCTTGACAATCTTTCCAATGACATGTCACACATTTTCACCCAACTCCCAAAGTAGGATTTCATCTCAAGAATTCAAAATGTGTTTCCTTTTCATCCCCCCAATGTATTTAGGCCTTTTTTTTCCCTTAATTTGTTCGTGACCCATTTCTTATTTGCCTTGCCCTAGCCTTTGTCACAAGCCCAAGGTTAAGGTCGTGACAACAATAATGGGGGTGTTAAATAGTGGTTAAGTATGATGCAATGTCCAAGCTTTAATGCCCATAAAGATGTATGTTGCCCAAAAAAAATTTAACATGAAAGTTTTCTTTCATCTGGCTCAAATAATTATATTGAATCATCTTGTTTCTTCATGATTATACAAGTCACTAATATTTATTCATGTTTTATATACATGAATGAATATTCAATTTTTGTAATTACATGTTCATGATGAGAAGGTTATTCAAATAGCTATTCATTACTCGAATTGGAATTTATAAAAAAAAATTCAAGCTTCTTTGATTTAATGGCTTGAATAGCTTGAATATGGATATTTAGAGCTAAAAACATTTTATATATTGTATGGAGGCATGGGTATGTTTTGTGATTGTTGTCAAGAAAGTTCAAATATTAAATTTGGGTGTAAATTGATTTTGAATCCAAGAAATGAAAGATTTAACTTGCCGAACAAATGTGTAGTGGTTTAATTCATGAATAAAAACACAAAGGCAAAAAAAAGAAGTAATAATATATTTAAGAAAGCCAAAAACAACAAACCATGAAAAGCAAGGAAATGAAACCTAGGAAAGGAGAAGCACAACCAAAATCAAAATATCCACCCATCCATATGAAAACATAAAGAAAACATCAGTTCACCATTGGTTAGATTGACAACGTGAAATAGGCCCTTTGCACCCATCAAAATGGGTAGCCTTGAATTTAGCCCATTCCATCTTAGCTAAATGGCCATGGCATATCATGGCATTAATATGGAACATGATGGAGATGTCATAAAAAAAATTTGGGGACATCATCAGAACAAGAAACCTTTTTAGTGATATATCATTTGTAGTTTTGGAGAATGTACATCATCATCGTTTTATGTAGAAAATTATGACATGTCATCCATTCTTATGCTTTCAAATTTGAATAGAATTGACATCCTCGTGGACCACATATGTTAGTGATATTCAATGTGTTTCCACTCCATAGAGGTACAATGTTTGAATGCAAGTCTTTAACCAATTTTGGCTACAGCATAATAAAAGTTTATTTTTTCACAATGTATTCACCATCATAAATACAATATAAGAATTATTGATGTTGGACATTCATTGGACGGGTAATTCCCATCAGAAGTTTAATGAAGATTATAAACGCATCCATCATTGTCAATATTATTACTACCAAAAGAATATGTTGGGTTAAAATGTAAATTAGCTTCTGAATACGTATTACCGCCAAGGCACCCGTTCATGGTAACATGCATGTTGGTCCATGTGTTTGTTATGGTACGAGCTTGCACTTTCTATGATGGAATGTTTCAATGCAACCAAAATGATAATATGACCAAGGAATATTTAACCATTTGGGAACATACCATTAAGAAAATAAAAACTAGAAATCATATTTTTATAATTTTGGTTGAATAAATGAATCAAAGTAACAAAATATTTGAATTATGTATGAAATATGTTTTTGTTTGGCCAAATTTGACACACAAAATAAAAGTTTACACCCTTGTGAATAGGTACAATTACACCCAATAAGAGGGAAATTCTTGAATGCACTTGGCATTTAAATTCCACATCCATGCAAAAGAGATAATTTTTTGTTCTAATAATGGAAAATTTGGAATGATTTGTGTTGGATCATGCATCATGCACCATCAATTCATTATTAATTTCAAAAAATGCCAAAAATAAAAACTCTCTGGTGCCCACTACCTGCACATCTGTGTTGCCTACCCAACGGTTGCTAGTTCCCTAAGCTAGCGTTTTTTTTTAGCGAATTTTAGCAACTTGGCTACAAAAAAAAGGAGGCTACAAAAGGTAACAAAGCATTTTTTGGGGGAAAAAATGGGCCAAAGTGGCCATATCACAAGGGAAAGAGTTTCCTTGGATTATTCTTGACATTTAACAGCAAGTAAAAATCTCTAACAGATTCATACTTTGTTATTGGTTACCATGGCTTAACAAATGAAAAATACTCACAAACTAGATCAATTTTTATTTAGAGTTTGCATGAGCCCCAAATTGAACAAAGTTGAATACAGAATCTTTGTTTCTACCTATATATATCCTTTCATTTTTGTTGTGGGTAGCATCCTTATTGTAATATCAATCTCCCACAAAAACATTAAAAGTAGCAACCATAGCCTTATGACGACTGGCACGTTTATGGAGAGTATCAAACTTGGGAGACAAGAATTTGTCTTTTTTATCAATGGTAGTGTGACAAAAAACTAGGGCACAAGACTAACAAAACACAAATCATATACATATTGAATGGCAAATATATTCTTTGACTTTCACATTGGCATGAGCTAGATGCTAACTAAGTTCTAGATGCCAGCTAAGTTCTATCTAGAAACCAAAAAGACATTGCCTTTTTCATCATAGAGAGGCTTGAGGTTTCCAAAGGGGTCAAATCGCTTTGATCTCACTCTTTTGAGCCCACTTGCCTCTCTTCTCAAAGTCTTTAAACCCACACGAATTCAAGACCACATTGGACGTACATGGGAACTCAAGTTCCAGCTTATATTCGATAATGTAAATCCCTCAGCTCACACAAATCACAATCCAATTTTCCTAACACCATCGTTTTACTTAACAAAACAGAATAATAGGAAGACAACACATACACTTCCCCTAGTGACTGCTTCAAGAATTCTTACAAAGAACCATAATCCTCTTTTGTATGATCAACCCCATAAATTCAATGGACTATTGCAGTTTTTCGGAGTTCCCAAAAATGAAGGTACTCTTTTTTGAAATGCAAGCCAACAAAACCTAGATATAGACAAACCCAAACATAAACTTTGAGAAGAGTTTTTGGCAACTCTCGTGACCTTTAAAACTTTTCATCATCCCCTTTCTCAACGATCAACACCAACTCTTAGATAAAAATTCTGCCTCCCTGAGTACATTGCGCAATGGATTCTCTCGTACTTTCCTTCGAGACAGAGATCTCAAAACCCAACTCCAACAACTTCCCTACTCCAAAAAACCAAAACCACATTACTTATCTTCACTGCTACACATCCTTTCGCCATTGCTCTATGAGATTTTTGCCAAACACACCTCCCTTGGCAGCTCCTTTGCCACTTAATCATCCTACGTCCAACAACAACACATACACACCAAACAAAAGAGAACGACACAAAGGTTTCAATGTTATCAAACACCACCGCATCTCCATTCAGTGATCTTCCTTATTTCCATGCCATTGAGAGTAAAAAATCCTAGCCATCAACAAAAGAACAGGCTCCACTTGAAAAACCCTAAAACCATTTTCTGTTCACATTCAAAACCCTAAAGCTAAAAACATGTTACACATGTGACACCTCCTTCCTTGATTTATCTGTATCCATATATATTTTAGATTTTGTGAAACACATGTAAATCATGATTAGCTTGTTTCCATTGCTTGCCATCAATCCCTTGTAGGATATAGACTTGACAACCATCATCAAATTCTCTGCATCCCTTCTCGTCTTTGTACTTCACAAAGGCATATGGACCTTCCCAATTTGCAAATAGTGCTTTATTTTTTCTTGGCTTTCTCATTTTCACCATGGTTTTCCCTTCCTCCAACCCTAGGAATACTTGTTTGCCTTTCCATGTAGCATAACTTTTGTGTTGCTTCTTTTGTGCTAGGTCCACATTTTCCAACACAAATGAGTGCATATCATAAATGAGCTTGAGTTTCTCCACCATCAGTTGTGTCATTTCATCCAAGGTGAGTTCATCCTTTTCCACATTAGTGAATGTAAAAAGGCCATTGTCACATGTGAACCTTGGGGTTCTCCCAATCAGCATGATAAAAGGAGAGAAATTGGTGCTGGCCTGGACACCACATCTGTAACCAAATAGAATTCGTGGTAACTAGAGGTCCTAGTTATCCAAATCAATAGATGACACCACAAATAATCCATTCTTCAAGGTCTTGATCATTTTCTCCACCATCCCATTACATTGAGGCGATTGTGGAGCTATGAACTGATGAGTAATCCCATATTTTTTACACATTAGATCGAATTCAGCCATCCACTCACCTCCATTATCAGTGAGTATGAATTTGGGCACACCAAATCTGCATATGATTTCCTCTTCCGGAAATCTGGCGACAATGGCATTATCATGGTCTTTGACAGGTTTTGCTTCGCACCACTTTGAGTAGTGGTCTATGGCAACTAGATCATACCTATTTCCATTTTTAGTTTCACGCAAAAGCCCTGTAGTATCCAGTGCCATCATGTAGAAAAGGTCATAGACACGAATGCTTTTCATTTTTTCAATACCAGATCTGATGCTTCTTGAACTTTTGGCAAGTTGACAATGTTGGCATTGTTTCACCACCATTCTCACATATTCTGTTATGTTATGCCAAAAAAACCTCTTTTAGACCTCAACCAATGTCCTTCCTTCATTGAAATGTCCAATCTCCTTGTGTATGTTCTTGACCAACACCTATCTTTCCTTGGGTTTTGGCACTACTAGATCTTTGAAGAATAACATATATTCTCTCCAATGGTAATTCAATAATCTTCTTTTGGCTCAATCCATCTTAATAACATCATTTAACACTTGATCCAAAGTGCTTCCAAACAACAGGACCATACAAGTTTCATCTTTCCAGATGTCCATTTGTTTCCCTGTCTCTTCCACTCCATTGTCCTCTTCATTGTTACTCACATCAATGGAATTCATTTTTGCATCCACCATTTCCTGAGCTTCGCAAATCAATCCCCAATAATGAGTATCTGGTATTGAAGCCCATTTTGTTTTTCTTTTTGGAGTAGTTGCCTCAACTAAGAGATTACAATTCTCTTTAGCAAATTCCCCAGATGGATTAACTTCTTATTATCCTTCCTTCTGCATCATTCAGCATCAACAGACTGGGAGAAGGTGAAGATATGTGGACTCAATGCAAAGGATTTCCAAACTTGTACCACATTGGCATCCTTCTTTTCATCTTGTATTTCCATCCCAAAATCCTCATCCTTATCATGTGAATCAACTAGGTTACGGTTCAACGCATGAACATTTGCATGCCTAGCTTTTATTCTGTAGACAATTTTGAAATTGAAGTCTTGGAGCATGGATATCCATCTACCTCTCCTGCCAAATGGATCAGAAACTGTTGCAAGCCACTCTAATGGCTTGTGGTCAGTCCTCACAACAAAGGAGGCCTCATACAAATATTGTTGGAAATGCATTATCCCCCATATTAGAACATAGCACTCACCTTCCATAGGATGGAATTTCCTTCGTGAAGGTGTAAGACCCTTACTTGCATATGCAATAACACATTCATGTTTATCTTGCTTTTGGGATAGAACTGACCCTACTCCTTTTATCAACAAGTCTACATTAAGTATGAAAGGTCTTTCAAAATCAGGGCTTACAAGGATGGGTGCTTCAATCAACCTAAGCTTGAGTGCGTTAAAGGCTTCTTGATAGATAGGGGTCGAAAGAAAACTCTGATCCTTCCTGGTCAAGTCAAAAAGTGGCACAACAATTTTGGCATACACACATACAAAGGTTTTTTATTATCCTGTCAAACCTAAAAAAAGCTCGCACATTAGTCACAGACCTGGGTATTGGAAAGTCCTTAACATCTTGTACCTTCTTTGGATCAGGATATGAGCCCTGTTTGGTCACAACATGTCCTAGAAATATAATCTTTTGTGCACCAAAAGAGCATTTTCCAAGGTTTAACTTCAAATTTACCTCCTGCAATCTTGTTTGGTTGTGTATGTTGACGTCATCAACAAAGCCTTTAAGAATTAGTTTGTCCAATCCTTAAATACTTCTACCATGGTTCTAAAAAACATCCTTGTTGCATTCTTTAGTCCAAATGGCATCACATTCCAGTCATAGAGACCAAAATTTATTATTATGGCTACTTTTTGATGTCATTTGGTGACATTCAGATTTACTAAAAGCTAGATTGCAAATCTAATGCATTAAACCATTGGTTACTTCCCATTTGAAAGAGAACATCATCAATCAACGGCATTGGGAATGAATCCCTTTTGGTTTGCATGTTCAATGGTAATCACCACAAAAACACATGTTGCCATCCTTCTTAACAAGCATATTAACTTTGCAAGCATATTCAGAGTCATTATTCTTCATCTTACCAAGCTTGATCAATGCCTAAATCTGTTTGTTCATTTTAGCTTCTTCCCAATAAGACAGCCTCCCAGGTGTGGTGCAACATGGGGGAAAGCCTTGTGTGTTAATTACATATTCCCCTATTGTGCAACATCCCAACTCCCTATTGTGCCAAACAAAGACATATTTAAAGTCCTCCAATAGAGTCCATAGTTCCTCAACTTGGTTTTTACTGAGGGTCTGGTCAAACTTTATCTTGCTTCATATTTCATCCCACCTTTCATCTCGAGACGGAACAACTTGTTGCATATTTTCATGATTCAAATGCATTGGATTAAACACAAGCATAGTGATAGAAACTCCCTTGAATTTTTCTGATTCTTCAATAGCTGCCCATTGAAGCTAATAACCATAATCATCCCCTTTTGTAATGTATTCATCCAACAGTTTGTAGTGCCGATCTTGTAATATCAAATTCATAATTTGATTAGCGAACTCTTGTTGAAGAAGATGGTCTAGTCCTTGGTCCTTCAGATCATTTTTAGATGCTGCATCATTTTCTTGCATGATTAGACTGAATTGAGCATCTTCCTCATTAGTCTCACTCCCAAATTCAGTTGTGTTATCATCAGATGATCCTTCATCATTAGGATGGTTTGAACCTAAAGAGCATTTGCCTTTCCAAGACAAGCCCTTCTCAAGCAAGTCCTCCACTTTGAGCTGCTAGAATATCTGGCCAAGACTCTCAATGGGTCCCATAGAAAAGGTGTGTTGTGTCTCCCCATGCTGTACAATGTTTACAACATTCAAAAGGAGCATCTCCACATTAGCCCTAGGTCCATGCCTAACTTGTATTGTGCCTTTTTCTACATCAACCATTGTCCCAATCTTCATGAGGAAGTCCAAACCTAATAAGAGGTCATATGTATCTATATCCACCACCAAAAACACCATATTGCAAACAACATTGCCAACATGCACATGTATGTCATCTAGCCTTCCCAAAGTAGTGGTGATAGTCCTTAACATTATTTTGTATGTCTCATGTCTTGAAACCAAATGCATGATTTTAAGCTCTTGTATTATGTTGGCTACCATTATTGACATAGATGCGTTAGTGTCCACAAGTCCTTCAATCATTCCATTGTTGATTTCCACAGGCAAGTGCATGGTTTTACCTCTATAATTTTTGTTCACAGAAATGCTTCTGACAATAGGGATGTTGTTGATAGTAGCACCTAATTTTTGCTAGCCTCTCATCCTTCCTTCTTCTGGCCAGTTTAAGCAACCCCTCAAGATATTCCAATTCTCCAAGAATCTTCATGATTGTCTCCATTGGGGTTAGAGAAATTCGGCCCTTCATAAAATGTAGAAGTATTTTTTATCTTGCACTAGAATTGAACATTGCTTCCTTGGTCCTATCTCCTACATTAGTGCCTCAGCTTGTTCAACAACTATTTCAACTTCACTAGCCTGTACTGGGAGTTTTCTTTTTGAAATCCTGTTTTCAATGTCAAATGGTGATTGGCACCACAAATCTTGTTCAATTCATTCAGTGTTGCCTCTTCATCATTTACCAACACCTCAAGGTAATTGGAAGTAGAGTTAGAAGGCTTAGTGTTTTTCTTCTTCCAACAGCGATCCTCTGAGTGCCCCATACCATTGTAGAATGAACACCTTATGCCACAATTCTCAGCCTTATGTCCACCACATTTGTTGCATTTGGGCCGCATATCATTGTGCTTTGGACAGGCCATTGCAGTGTGGTCTTTAGCTTGGCATAATTGACACCTAAATGCATTCCTAGAAAAACTAACACTTGCTCTATTTCTACTGCAAGATTCCCTAAAGAAATGTATCAGAGTTTCATTCAACACTAAAACTGTTTACTTGTAGATGATTCCCTAGTTACATCTTCATCCTTCTCCTCCCTTAGGGGATCATATGGTGTCTCCCCCAAATTTCCTAACACCTTTTCTATCTATGTTGCTACAGTCACCATTTCCTCAATGTCCCTGTATGTCCTCACCACACACAGCCTTCTAAGTTCTGGCCTGAGTCAAGCCAGAAATCTTCTTCTCTACTCAACATCACCGATCCTTCCTCTTTGAAAGAATTTATCCAACCTTTCAAAATATTTTTCAACCCGCTCTCTGGGTTTTTGTTTGATTGCATCAAGTTTGACACAAATCTCATCTGCATTAACATCACCAAACTTTTGAACAATTGTAGTCCTTAGGACAGTCCAATCTACCAGTAGTGGATTGAACTTCTTAAACCACTCCTTAGCTTTGCCGCACAAGTTTAATTTGGTTATCTTAAATAGTTTATCATCATTGAGATCTCTAACCTTAACTGCCATGGTTAGACGTTCAGCCCAATCGTTTACATCCTCATGGTCCTTACCCCAATACAGTTCATCCAGACCTTGAGGACTAGTCATGGTGATTAGTTGGAACTCTAATTAAATAGTGAAAATTACTGGGATAGATTGTCTAAGGAGAATCTCTATAAGTGCAAAAACCCTTATGATCACAAACACTACCAATCCATTTTCCTTTTACAATGTACTTAGTACACAAAGTATTCCTTCTGCCTATGTCGTCATTACAGGATCCAAGGATAAGGGATTTAGGTGAGGTATCAATACTTGGAGCCTGATTTAGGTTTCCACATCACACAACCATAAATCTACTATATCCAATGTACAAGCACTGAATGTCAACATTGGAAAGGCATTGCTTGACAATCCTATTTCCAAATCTGACCTTCATCTAAGTTATTAATGAAGGATTCATAATCACGCTGAAAATTAAGTTTCAAATTCCAGGAAACTCAAAGAAAGAGTCCTACCTAGATTACTAGTGAAAATCAATTAATTTGGTGACCACAGAGTTTGTATTGTGTTTTTGGAAAAACATAATTTTGTTAAAGGATATGATTCTAACATGTTTCTAGAATTCATGACATCTTCCTAAACAATATCTAAAGGTCATCCTGCACTTATCTATATAAAGAAATCCTATTGATCTTTTTCTATTACTGGAATAAGATCTTGAAAAATAATTGGCAAAGGTGAAAAGGTTTGCTCATCTAAGCTATCTCGTTGCCATGCTTGCTAAAGCTCAACATTTTACCAAAGTCTCTAGCACACCAATCGTGATGATAGACCACATGCTTCAACTCTGAGAATCTTGTCACCTAATTGGAACAAGACTTCAATTTTGGGAATGAAAAATTTGGTGAAATAATCAAGAGATCTTGTAGAATAAGGTATCCAAATATCTCCAACCCTAGGAATTTCCTTGGTTCCATTTGACACAATGTGGGTGGATTTATGCGAAATACGAAGTGAAGTGGAACTGCTGTTGCAACTTTGCACTTTTGTACCAGTTGTTTGTTCCATCTTGTGACTTTACCTACACTCTCACCTTAGACACACATCCATTGTGTGTGACTTTGATGGTAATGTCTCCAACATGTGCCTCTGCAAGGTTGAATCCCACCATAATAAGCACCCTAAATCCAACCAACCTTAAGACAACAGATCCTACTTGAGGAAATGGTTCACTGGAAGAGTTGTTGAAGCTCCTAATAGTTTGCTGAGCATGGATTACTTGAAGATCAGTGACAAACTGGTCTAAATTTGAATTAGACATAGCTTCCTGGGACATAACACCTATCACCACACATAATGTTGTTCCAAATTAATAGGTCCACCAAATTCGACCTACTCTGATACCAAAAATTAAGGCACAAGACTAACAGAACACAAATCATATACATACTGAATGGCAAATATATTTTTCAAGTTTCACATTGCCATGAGCCAGATGCCACCTAAGTTCTGTCTAGAAACTAGAAAAGACACTGCCTTCTTCATCATAAAGAGGCTCGAGGTTTCCAAAGAGGTTAGATCGCTCTTATTACATTCTCTTGAGCCCACTTGCCTCTCTTCTCAAAGTTTTCAGACCCACACGAACTCAAGACCACATTGGACATACACAAGAACTCAAGTTCTAGCTTACATTCGGTAATGTAAATCCTTCAGCCCACACAAATCACAATCTAGTTTTCCTGACACTATCGCTCTACTTGACAAAACAAAAAAACAGGAAGACAACACATCCACTTCCTCTAGTGACTGCTCAAGAATTCTTACAAAGAACCATAATCTTCCTTTGTATGATCAACCTTGTAAATTCAATGGATTGTTGCAATTTTTCGGAGTTCCCAAAAATGAGGGTACTTTCTCTTGAAATGCAAGCCAACAAAACCCACATATAGACCAACCCAAACACAGACTTTGAAAAGAGTTTCTGGATGTTTTCGAGACCTCTTTTACTTCTCATCATCCCCCTTCTCAACGATCAACACTAATTCTTAGATAGAAACTTTGCCTCCCTGAGTACATTGCACAATAGATTCTCTTGTACTTTCCTTCAAGACAGAGATCTAAATACCCAAATTTAACAACTTCCCTATTGCAAAAAACCAAAACCACACTACTTATCTTCACTATTGCACATCCTTCAACTATTGCTTCGTGAATTTCTGTTGAGCGCACATCCCTTGGTAGCTCCTTTGCTACTCAATCATCCTGCAACACACACACACCAAACAAAAAAAAATGACACAAAGGTTTCAATGTTATCAAACACCACCTCATCTCCATTTGGTGATCTTCTTTATTTCCATGCCATTAATAGCAAAAACTCGTAGTTGCCAACAAAAAAAATATGCTCCATTTGAAAAACCCTAAAACCACTTTCTGTTCACACTCAAAACCTTAAAGTTAAAAACTTGTTATAGTAGAACATATGACGCACTTGACTTTAGAAATTAAACCATCTGGTCCCAAAACATATTAAGCTTAATGAAATCACGTAGCTTAAATATCCTGGAAAACCCTAGACTTGACATAAATTTTTTTAGGTTTTTTCAGAGGTGGTTCATTTGCGTGGGAGGCACTAGCCTGAAATGGATCAATGGCTAAAGAAATGGAAACGGATGGAAACTTGGAAAAACTTGGGGTTGAAGCACACAGAGTTAAACTTTGGATAAGGATTAAAATACTAAAACCTGACCTTGTAAAAAGAAGCATGAACTTGAAATTAGATGGTGTAGTGGAGTCATGGGTTTGCGTTAAATCTCAGGTGACAAGAATCCTCTAGCTAACATTCAAATCAAGAGTATAATTTTGGGACCTATTAATCAAACAAGGATTCAACATATTCAATTTCGACTCTGATTAACATACACACACACTTGAAAAGCTAAATAAACAATTTGGAAAACAAAAGAAAAAGAAATCAAGGAGGCCTACCAAGAAATTTGTGAAGAATTGTAGCGTGCAAATTGACAAAGTTCAAGTTTGAAAGTTGTGGCTTTTATTTTGTTTGTCCCTTAAGCTTCAATGTCGTAACCCTAACCTTGGGCTCACAACCAAGGCAAGGGCTTGCAAGAGGGCAAGACAAGAAGGAGACTCGGGAGGCATATCTTATATTCCCGAGAGTGTAAAAGAGTGTGAGAGAATGAACCCTCGCACTCCCAAAGTAACTCCCACTTGGGGAGTTGGAGTCCCGAAGGACTCCGGAATCTTCAGGGAGTGATTGTAAGGGTCAAAACTCATTGGTTTGAAGAGTTTTTTATATGATTAGAAAGTTATTGAAACTTAGATGTCTAAAATGGGCTCTCATCACCCATTTGGACATCTGAAACATAAGTTATGGCCAAAAGAAAAGTTGGGAGTCAAATTAGCAATTTGACTCCCAACCAATAAAAGTCAGGAATCGACCCGATTTCCTTGTGTGCAGGTGCCATGTGACATGCTATTCGCAAGCTTTCGACAAGGGCTACAACTTTGCTTCAAACCTCATCTCAATTCGAAGTTTGCACACAAAGTTATGGGGCTCCAAAGTCGCAGGAGTCCCGATTTTGGCAATTTCAGGACTCCCAGTTGGGAGTCTTAGGACAAAAAAGCCATTTGGATGTGGGCCTTGTGGAGAGGCACATAGTATACTATAAGGGGGAAGGTGGTGGCTTCCCCCAAGTCCGAGCCGTGGTGAGTCTTATGAGTCCAAGTTGCCCGTGGCTTGTCTTAGCACCAAAAGTGCTCCAACTATGCATTAATCACCTTGTGTTGGTTTTGTGCAGGTCCACGTGACTAGTTGATGCTTGTCACTCTTCCTAGTCCCATCCCGGAGCTCTAGCACGCCCCTCTACCTCTCAAAGTGTTGCGAACCAGGGAGCGTGCCCCTATTCCTTGCTTTTCACTGTCTTTAGTTTGGATTCACATTTGAGTCCATTAAAGAGCTTGGGGGTGCGTCACATGGTATCAAACCCCCAATAGAGCTCGATCCACTTATTGGAAAGTCCTAATGGCACCAAAAAAAACCTCCAAGCCAGTCCAAGAGACCATGGTGGAAGAACCCACCCAAGACCTAGATGTCCCATCCAAGGCCATTAGGGAGAAGGATCAAGATGATTTTGAGGAACAAGAAGACCAAGAAAACCTTGATGATCATGAAAGTGAAAAGGAGCAACCAATTACAGTCCTTTTCACCCCAAAACAATTGGAAGTGCCACTCAAAATGAATAGGCCCAATTTCACTGAGTTGGCTGTGGCCTTCAAAGGAGGATCATCAAAAGGTGTGGGATTCTAACCTACTAAACTTGGGAATTTTGATGGGATCTGAGATCGAAAAGTTCTAGATGCTTGGCTTGCGGAAATGGAGGACTACATTCATGTCGCTAAGGTTGGGCAACATTCGGCCATGGAACTTGCCCAATCCTACTTAAAAGGCTATGCTTCCGCATGGTGGAGGACAGTGAGGCAAAAAGAAGGGAAGACCCATGGCTACACATGGGAATTTTTCAAGGAACGCATCAAGTTAAAATTCGTTCCAAAGAATTCTAATTACATCTTAAGATGTAAATTCCGTGACCTTGTGAATGCAACGAATGACAACTTATGCCAATATGTAAAGGCATATTCGGAACTCATGCTTGAAATTTGACATATGCATGAGTTAGACCCTGTGTGCCACTTTGTGATGGGGCTTCCGACTTGGGCTAAGTGCAAACTTGAGGAGAATTGGCCCGCCTCGCTATCTGAAGCCATCATGAAAGTGGAAGGCTTTTTGGATGTGGGACGGGGTGAAAAGTTTGGGATAAAAAAGGAGAACAAATTCCCTCACAAGAAGGCATGCCATGAAGGGGAATGGAGCCGAGGGCAAGATACCTTCAAAGGGGAAAGGCCCAAACAATTTCAAGGCTCGGGTTTTAAACCCAAAGGAAATTTCATCAAGAAAGGGGTTCCTTTCAAAGGGGGCTAACCCAAGGGGGATGGCAGTGGGAAACCCAAAGGAGCGTGTTTTAATTGCAATGAAGTGTTATGTTTTTTGGACATAGGGGTTTCCCACAACTTCATAACTCAAGAGAGTGCTGAAAGAATGGAGCTCCGGTTGGAGGAGCTCAAGGCACCCATTGAGGTGTATTTTGCGGATGGGGTTCCCCATCCCACCACACGGTAAGTGAAAGATGTGCCTCTTCAATTAGGGAATTGGAGAGGAAAGGTGGATTTGTTGGTTTCCACCTTAGGGGGGATGGATTGCATTTTGGGAATGGAATTCATCACCCGTAACAATGTGCTCATAGAAGGGCATAATAGGCTAGTTAGAATCCCATCCAAGAATGGGGTTGTTTGGGTGAAGACACATGAAGTGCCTAGTGTGGGTGGATCGACCATCCATTTGATGTTAGGAAAAACATTGGAAAGGGAATGCATGGGAGGTTATGGCATGTTGTGTGTGATGCGGGTATTGGACGAATTTGAGCCAAAGGAAGTTACCAACTTGGTAAGCTCTCCCAAGTGCCTTAAGCGAGTATTGGATGAATTTCCAAATGTGATGCCCGACGAGTTGCCCCCAAGAAGATGAGTTGATCATGCAATCGAGGTGATGCCAGGAATGGCACCTCTCACCAAGGCCCCATATCGAATAAGTCATGAGGAGTTAAAGGAACTTAAAGTTCAACTTGATGAACTTTTCGCAAAAGGATACATCAAGCCTAGCAAGTCACCATATGGGGTGCCCTACCTCCTTGTTCACAAAAAGGATGGGACGTTGAGGATGTGTGTGGATTATAGAGCCTTCAACAAGGTGATAGTGAAGAATTGATACCCATTATTTTGGATTGATGACTTGTTTGATCGACTCTTGGGAGCCAAAGTGTTTAGTAGGATTGACTTACGTTCCGGGTATTACCAAATTTGAATCACAGAAGGGGATGAAGAAGAAATCTCTTGTCGCACAAGGTATGGCTCATATGAGTTCTTGGTGATGCCTTTTGGACTCACCAATGCACCCACCACATTTTGCACTCTCATGAATGACATTTTCCGGGAGTGGTTTGATGACTTCATGGTCGTATACATAGACGACATTTTGGTCTATAACCACTCTATGGAGGAGCATGTGGAGCACCTCTGGAAGGTGTTCCAAAAGTTGAAAAAAAACAAATTGTATGCCAAGTTTGAGAAATGTGAATTTGGGGTGATGGAAATGGACTTCCTTGGACATAGGATCACCCAAGAAGGCTTGAAGATGGATGACTACAAGGTGAAGGCAATTTTGGATTAGGAACCACCTAGGTCGGTTTCAGCCTTGAGATCCTTTTTAGGATTGGCCTTTTATTATTACAAGTTCATCAAGAATTTTACAAAGATAGCCACGCCTTTGACAAACCTTTTGAAGAAATCATCTAAAACCTATGATTGGGATGAAGTATGCAATGAAACCTTTGAAACCTTGAAAGGCATTTTGGTGAAAGTGCCTATGTTGAAGTTACCTGACTTTGACAAAGATTTTGAGATCCACTCCGATGCCTCTAACTTTGCCATTGGGGGAATCTAGTGTAAGATGGAAGGCTAGTGGCATTTGAAAGCAAGAAGTTGAGCGAGACGGAGCAAAGGTGGCCAACACATGAAAAGGAAATGTGGGCCGTGATACATTGTTTCAAGATTTAAGGCCATTACATAGGCCCCAAAGATGTGGTGGTGTGGACTGACAATGTCACCTTGAAATATTTTGCCACTCAACCAAAGTTGTCATCAAAACAAATAAGGTGGCAAGACACATTGGCCTTGTTCAATGTGAACATTCGACATAAGCCTGGGAAGGAAAACGTGGTGCCCGATGCACTAAGTCGAAAACACCAACTTAAGGTGGTGTACATGGGGGAAATAGAGCTTCAAAAGGAAATTCGATTAGTGAACCACCGTGATGGGTTGGCTAAGGAAATAAAGCAGAACATTCAAAAGGGAATCAAGTCACACTTCCACTTGCAAGATGGACTGTTGTGGTATAAGCAAAATCAGCTCTATGTTCTAGAAAGGATGCTGAGGGATGTGCTGTGGAAGGAGTGCCATGATGGGCCACTTGCGGGCCATAGTGGTGCAAAGCGCACCATAACAATTATTAAAAAGTCCTACTATTGGCCTAATTTGAAAGATGATGTAGAGGAATACGTGAAGATTTGCTTGACTTGCCAACAAAATTGAACACTCAATAAGAAATAAGCAGGATTGTTGCGACCGTTATCGATTCCTAAAAGGCCGTGGGAAAGTGTGTCCATGGATTTCATGGTGAGTTTGTCACCATCAAAGGGATTTGATGCCATCATGGTGGTGGTTGATCGGTTTAGCAAGATGGCACACTTCATTTCGAGCAAGGAAACTGCCACGGCCCAAGAGACTAGAAGGTTACTATTTACACACATGTTCAAGCATCATGGCCTCCCAAAGGACATTGTGTTGGATTGAGACCCAAAGTTCATAAGCAAGTTCTAGCAAGCCTTGTGGAAGTGTATGGGGTTAAAGCTCAATATGAGCACTTGATTCCAACCCCAAACGAATAGACAAACCGAGAGAGTGAACTTGGTCATCCAATAATTCCTAAAGAATTATGTGGCGGCGAATCAACAAGATTGGGTGGACCATTTGGAGTTGGCTAAGTTTTGCTACAACAATTCGGAGCATTTGGCAATAGGTTCCACCTCCTTTCAAATGGTGACGAGTAAGTCACCAATTGTGCCTACAACTTGGGCCACACTTGGGCAACTCCCAAGTGATGCAAGTGAAGAAGTGCCAATGGTCACACAACTTGATGAAAAGAGGTGGCGCTTGTGGGTGATGGTGAAGGCCAATCTTGAGAAGGCGCACCAATGATACAAGGATTTTGTGGACAAGTCCCGATGAGAGGTGAATTTTGAAGAAAGAGACAAAGTGTGGTTGAACATCAAAAAATTTCGGTTGCCAGAAGGTTTGAGCCACAAGTTTTTAGGCACATATGCGGGCCCATTCAAAATGTTGGAAAAGAAATTTCCTGACACTTACAAATTAAAACTACCGGAAAATCTTAAAGTTCATCTCACATTTCATGTTTCGCTTCTGAAGTCAGTCACCCATGATGCTTCAAGGCCTAGTTGAGAGCACAACTCGAGCCCCCCACCAGACCTGATTCATAATGAACTAGAATTTGAAGTGGAAACCGTCCTCAAATCAAGGCAACTAAGGGGGCGAGAGCGAGAGTACTTGGTCAAGTGGAAGGGATACCATCCAATAGAGGTATCTTGGGTGAATGAGTCCGATATGGAACATGCCCAAGAAGCCATAGATGAATTTCAGAATAGATCGACAAGAAAACAAAAGAAGCATAGAATGTGATGAGGACATCACCTTTCTTTTAGTGGGGCAGGGAGTTACACAAATGTACTTCATCAAGTTGCAAGTGAAATAAAGGTTAAAAACTTCCAAGAAATTGCATCATGAACATAATGAATATTACTAAAAAAGTGGTCAAGTGGCATGGACAAATGGAATTTTCTTACGTAAGCCCAAATCAAAATCGGACTCCCATTTTAGGATTAAGAGAAACCTTGGCCCGAAAAGGGGAGGCAAGCAAGGTGAGCTTGCGGGGACATGCACATGCTTAAAGTGCATTTCAAAGGGTTAGTTGGTAGTGGTGGCCAATGCGGGAAGTCATGACCCCATTTGCGTACTATAATTGCGTAGCTTGGGATTTAGGTTTTTGCAAAGCTTAAACATTTCTTCTCGTACCTTGATAAACATACTTTTAGCTAGGCTTGATTGTTGCAATCGAAGTGCAAGGTTGGGAAAGGAGTCATGTCGAATAACTTAGGTCAAGATTAAACTTGGGTTTGAGTTTCTCATGAAGGGAAGGTTGAAATAATGGCCTCCCAAATGAGGGCTTCGTCAATTAGGCTAGTTTAGGTCTTTTGACAAAGCAAAGGTTAAAGGTTTTTTTTATGAGATACCTTTGGATTTGCCAAAAAGTGTTGGAAATTTAGGGACACTTAAGTTAGCTTGAGGCAAGGTCCTACTATAGAAGTCGATAAGCAATGGCCAAGGATCCAAATGAAAGCAATTGCATTGAGGAAATAAATTCTAAGTGTCAATGAGGACATTGACCTCTTCTTCTAATGGGGGAGAGTGTCGCAACCTTAACCTTGGGCTCGCAACCAAGGCAAGGGCTTGCAAGAGGGCGAGACAAGAGGGAGAGCTGGGAGGCACATCTTATGCTCCCGGGAGTGCAAGAGAGTGTGAGAGAATGAACCCTCACACTCCCAAGGCAACTCCCACTTGGGGAGTTAGAGTTTCAAAGGACTCCTGAATTTTCAGGGAACAATTGCAATGGTTAAAACTCATTGGTTTGAAAAGGTCTTTATATCATTGGAAAGCTATTAAAACTTAGATGTTTAAAATGGGTTTTCATCACCCATTTGGACATCTAAAACACAAGTTATGGCCAAAAGAAAGGCCGGGAGTCAAATTGCCAATTGACTTGATTTCCTTGCGTGTAGGTGGCATGCAAAATACTGTTTACAAGTTCTCAACGAGGGTTACAACTTTGCTTCAAACCTCATCTCAATCTGAGATCTGCACACAAAGTTATGGGGCTCCAAAGTCGTAGGAGTCCCGACTTTGGTAATTTTGGGACTCCTAGTTAGGAGTCCCAGGACAAAAAAGCCATTTGGATATGGGCCTCGTGGAGAGGCACATAGTATACTAGAAGGGGGAAGGTGGTGGCTTCCCCCAAGTTCGGGCCGTGGTAAGTCTTGTGAGTCCGAGTTGCTTGTGGTTCGTCCTAGCACCAAAAGTGTTCCAACTATGCATTAATCACCTTGTGTTGGTTTTGTGCAGGTCCGCGTGAGTAGTTGATGCTTGTCACTCTTTCTAGTCCCATCCCAGAGCTCTAGCACGCCTTTCTACCCCTTAAAGTGCTACGAACTAGGGAACGTGCCCCAATTCCTTGTTTTTCGCTATCTTCAGTTTGGACTCACATTTGTGTCCATTAAGGAGCTTGGGGGTGCATCATTCAAACTCTGGAGTTTGTAACCTAAACATCTAGATTCCAAAGGCTTCAACATTACATTATGGAGTTCGATCACCTCCCATGATCCATCCGTTGCTCTACAGTTCAACTCTTGAATCTCACAATTGTTGGTGGCCGCCTTTCACAAATAAATCTTCATTAAATAAAATTGCAAAAACATCCAATGAACATAAAGCTTAAGCTTCACATTGCACAAGTTTCAATTTGGAATTGAACCGCAATATACTTGGATTTTTATCCCCCAACGTTCACCATTAAACCTTGTTGCAAAACACATTATGTAAAAGCCTTGATTGCACATTACACACACAAAAACTTTGAATGTGAAAATGTACATAAAATGCCACAAAAATGGATCTAATGCATGCGAAATTAAGTGAGAAAAATTTGTTATTTTGTCGAACTTGCACATCTAACCGTTGAAGTCTAGTGAATCCAACGATGCCAATATTGTGATCAAGGTGATCTCTAATCAAAACAAAGTGTTATCAACGAAACTCTAAATTTCTTTTGTTGGCTAATGACGATGCAAAATTTTGCTTTCTACCCTTTTGGCAAGTGCTATTTTTTTTCAGAGGCGACGACATACAATGAGGGTTTTTTCTTCAACAACTATCTGGCTCCCACGCGTAGTGAAAGGGGGGTTTCAAGCGATTTAAAGTATATATATTACAAAAAACCTTAATTCCATTTCGCAGACCTATTTTGGTCTTCGCAATCTAGCCACAAATCACCAGAAAAAAAACCCTGCTAGTTATTGTCTGTGGCCAAATGCTTGGAATTCAAGTTGTTTTTTGTGGAGGGTGTTGGTATACCGTAGTACCGTTTCAGGTTTGGCGGCAATTACCATTATTTTCAGAAAAGTTTAATTTTTTAGAAATTACTTGTTTGAAATGCCATTACTTGAGGGAATTATTGTTTTAGCAAGCTACTCGACCACAATGGTCAAGTATGGGAATCAGGGACCCGTAGTTGGTCCTTATTTACATATAGTTGTAGTTGTAACTATCTATCCTCTAGCCCATAGATACATAGTCGACTATAGTCGACTACATAGTCGATTACTCTGGCCTTGAATTAGTCAACTGTAGACTGTTGTCGTTTATTCATTGCGAGCCCTCTTCTGAGCGATGGCAGACCCATTTGCATCGTGTTGTTGTTGGATGTCACAAGCTGCTGATTTCAACATCGCTACTATCTCCATGCCTTCGTCTGTTTCATCATCTTCGATATCACCATCAAGATCAAAGTATTTGATGATGTTTGTAGCCGCCTTAGTTGCATCCGTTGCTGACTTCAATGACGCAATCAAGTTGTCGACCGTGAATAGGTCTTTGCTTTCCATGTTTTTGATAAATGCTTTGTTGAATGCCAAGATCAACAACATCTCAAACTTGGCATTGCCCAGGTTCTGCCGAAGCGCATTGTCAATGTGCTTATAGACCGAGAACACGCGTTCCTGCAAGCCGTTGGAATCAGGTGCGCCAAGGTGTCGTGCTGCGATGCGCTCTGCGAGGTGGTGATGCACACCGTTCTTGCACCACCATTGTGACACATCGACGACCTCGCTGACGTAGATCCAGTTGCCTGAGCGGACCTTGCTCTTGTCGATCTCGTCTAACTTTTGTTCGTTCAAAAGCCATGCCAACTAGTCCACCTTTAACAAGATCCACTCCTTGAAGGCTTCGTTCGCCAAATCACTTGGAGTCGCTGTGTTGAGAGCAGCACTTGCTCTACTTTCAATGTCCTAGCTAGGTGAACCAACATTGACCATGTCGAACACATCGTCATCGTCGCAAACTTGTACATCAATGTCATCATCGTCGAGCGGCACATTACACATCGCGTCGGGCTCGGGTGGTCGGAATGAACGTGTGGCCTCATCAACAAGAGTAGACTTAAAGAGCTCCTTGGCATTGTCAACATTGTCCTTCTACCCGGCTGCACATAGCCATGGCAGGGCCAGTGTTAGCATGACTGGGTCGCATATCATGGCCACCAGTTGCTGATCGCTAGGGAATGGGAAATATG
>Ga0209611_10005598_pt1 | contig 20942 bp, 21 predicted proteins | sample S1TSphgellanicum_3_FD_187693 | JGI IMG/M metagenome (GOLD analysis project Ga0209611, IMG submission 187693) | Host-associated microbial communities from peat moss isolated from Minnesota, USA - S1T2_Fc - Sphagnum magellanicum MG (SPAdes) (version 2) | ecosystem: Host-associated > Plants > Peat...
TAAAATTCAACACTTGCAACAATTATTTTAAAGTTAATTTGACCAAAGTTGGTTTTAGTAATGGTGAACATTGTTTTGCAATAATTACTAGCTTATCCCATTCGCATTAAACTTTGACACAAGCATGACTAATAACCTTTTGATAATTTTACCTTTGCATGGCCATGGCATCTCCCAAGATGTGAATGTTCATTTTAATATGGTCTTGATGTTGAAGACTTCTTTCAAAAGTTGAAAGTTTCCCATGTTTGGCTTTTTCTACCACTAAACCATGCACCTCCTTCAATTGTTTGGTCAATAACCATTTCATAGAATACACGACAATGCAAGTGCCAACTTTACATTTCCATTTTGACATTGCTTTCATCCATTCTTTGTCCTTTCGAACCATATTAAGTGGACAAGGGGGTGCCGGTGGCTAAGAGGCTCGGTCGGTTTCAAGCTTTGGACCTAAACTAAAAACTATAAAAGAAATAAGTCCTTACTTTGTAATTAAAAAACCACAGAACATAATGCAGGTATTACAAAACATCAAATCACACAATCAAATGTAATTACTAGAAACTTTAACCTCCTTCAGGTATTGCAATAAAAAAATTTTGAAAAAAAAAAAATCCCGCACCTTCCATCAAATGATGGAAGGTGTGGGTATAATTAAACTTAAAACTTTTGCATAATCTTTTTTTTGCATTCATTCTAATGTATGTAAATTTTAAAACAATCTAACCCACCATTTTTCGATCATTTGAGTTGCAAATAGTCACCATTGCCAAATCTAAACCACATTGATTGCTTGATTTCTCAATTCTTGGTCTTGATGAAACAACATTTTGCTCCCCAATTGTGGATTATGATGAAACAACATTTTGCTCCCTAATTGTTAATTATGATGAAGCAACACTTTGCTTCTAAGCTTCCAAGTCACCACTAATTTTCTTAAGTTTCCTTCCTATAGCCATTACAAACTTAAACATTTTTAAAAACCACCAAATTAGTGGTAATTGTCAATTTTGATGAATAATTAACAATTCTTCGCAACAAAAGGAGTAAAAAAATAATAATAAATAAAAGAAGGCAACCACAATCGTCACCTTCTTCGCAAAACTAAACCATAAAAGAAAACGACGACCAAGACAATGGCCATTACTATCATCTTCTTCTTTTAAGCACATAGAAGAACGAAAAAGGTGAAAACAATACACTATTGTCACTTTCTTTGCAGCAACACCACCAAAGAAAAAGGTAACGAAAGTTGTTGTCACCTTCTTCACAACTATACATTTAAAAAAGAAGACGATGGCAAGTTGTTGTCATCTTCTTCTTTCAAACAAATGGAAGAGAAGAAAAAGGTGATGATAATAATAATTATTGTCACCTTTTTCTCAACAATAACACAAAAGGAGAAGACAACAACCATTGCCACTGTCTTTTTTTTAAAAAGCAAAAATACCCGTAGAGCAATGTGTTGTTGTCTTCTTCCCATGCAAAGAAAAGAAAAGGTAACAATTTACTATCATCACCTTTTTTGATAGCAAAACCATTGAAAAAGGCGACAACATCTGTCATCACCTTTTTCGTTTTCACAAATAGAAAGAAAAGAATGAGAAGGTAGTGGCAATTGCAGCTTCCATTGCTTTCTTTGTGAAACTAAACCAAAGAAGAAGATAACAAATGATGGCCATTGTCATCGTCTTTTTTTTTCAAGCAAAAAGAAAAACACAAAAAAGGCAATGCCTTCTTCACAACAACACCACCACAAAAGAAGACAATGGCACATTATTGTTGTCGTCTTTTTTTAAAACATAAAAAAGAAGGTAACAACATTGTTGCCATCATTTTTTTTCTTTTCAAATATAGAAAAGAAAGTGACAACATTGTTTTTGTTGCCTTCTTCATAGCAAAACAACAACAAAAAAAATGAAGGGAGGGAGTTTACCTTAAGTTTTTGCGTCTTGCCTTACGTTGTTCCTTCAAGCTCCTGCGTAAGAGCCTTGCTTAGTCCTTATTGCATTGAACTCCTAAACCTCAAGCCCCTTGAAGTTGTGAGGTTCTCAAGCCCCTTGAAGTTGTGAGGTTCTCAAGCTCGCAATATGAGGTGAGATAGGTAGGAGTGGGGAGGTAAGTAGGAGGAAGGTAGGAGGGGAAAAGTTTGGGGTAGAGAAGAAGGCTGAAAAAACCTTGGGCATGGGAAGAGGATGTGTTTTGGGTTCATCCCCAAAATGGCTTGAATGACCTTATCCTAAACTAATGCATTGGTGGTTGTTGGTTCACTCCAACCGTGATAATAGACATAGTGTATAACATGATCATAGACTTTGGTAAGATACCTTAACATATTATAATGCAACCAAATAGAGGTAACTTTTTATTTCATGTAAAATTTGATTTTTAACTTGATATTTTATGTAATTGTAAAATAGCATTCCAAGTTCTAAAAGGGAATAAATGAGAAAATTATTGTTGAAAAAATGAAAAAAAATGTTTTTAAGTGCTAATTTTAACTAATTTCAAAATTAGTAACAATCTCCTCATTTGGCATTTTTTAATTAAAAAAGTCTTTCATATAAGTTGAAATCAGATTTTTGGGAATTTTTCAAAATTTGACCTAGAAATTTCATAATAGAGAAGAAAATTGTTGCAAGTTCCAAAGGGGACAAAGCGAAAAAAATATGGTTCAAAAAATAAAAAGAGAATGGATCCAAGCTAACTAGATTTAATTAGCTTCAAAATTAGCATCGGTCTCCTTGTTAGGCCATTTTGACTCAAATGAATTGTAATGCATATTGGGTTAAAATTAATAATCGACAATAATTTTTAAAAAAAATTGGGACCAATCACAACTTTTTGGGCTCACGGTCTAATAGACCTCATGCCAATTACGAGGTACATTAGACCATGAAACATTATCCACAATGCATTTAATGCCCATTTTTCAACCATTCACATTTTTTGGTTCCTTAGGCTTTCAACCTTTGTGTAAAACTGAATTTATATCTTGACATGTCTTTACCTTCAATCAGAGATTTTCAATTTCAATGGTCATGGGTTTCAAGCTCTAATGTAAAGGGAGCCCTAGTACATATGTTGAGTTGACAAAAAGGGTGCCTACTAATTTTATTTCTTTTGTTAGATATGTTTGATAATAAAAATAATAACACTTAGTAATTCGACATTGTACCAAATAATGAAGTTAGTGTGTTTGAGAGCTTAATTCAGATTTTTGGCATGGCAGGCATGTATTTTTTCAAAAAGAAAATTTTCATGTAGTAATTTATTAGTGCCTAAGCAGGCTAGGTACTACAGTATATAAGCTCTTAGCAATGCTAACTACTACCTAGTCCATAAATCAAATGTAGATGACACAAGCTAGTTCATCCAAATGAATGGTAAAAGATTCTAGCTCATCCATCATCACTTGCCCTCCTCACCCCCCAATCATCCTTAAACTATGATCAGATGTTGAGTACACAAGTATGTGAAGTATACCCCCAAAGAAGATGAAGGATTATGATATCTACTTGGCCTCTTGTGGAGTAGTGGGGTTCATTTTCAACTGAAGTGCTGCAGGACTTCATCATGAGTAGGAGCTGGCTCATCTTCTTCAAGTAAAGTGCTGCTTCAGGGTTTCAGAGATTTGAATTGAGTGGAAATTTTGATATGAGCTTCTTCTACTCATGATGATGATGATGATGATGATGAAAGTTGTTGCCCATTGTTGTTTGTTGGCTTGTAACTTATTTGCAACAATATCATGATGGTCTTCTATCACCTGTCCAAGATTCAGCAACTATCATGCCCCCAACTTCAAATGATGTGAATGGTTTTGAAATGAAGGTGATGTGAACAAGCAACTTATGGTGCAACGACTCTTACCCCTTACTATGGCAAGTAATGAAATCAAGGGTTTAAACCCTAAACCCATTTGCTGCTTTATCAATTAGTTCATGGGTGTGCCTACAATTTTTTTAATTTTTAAAAAAATTTCTATTTATTTTATTTTGTTTAGAAGGAGCTACATTTGATTGGCCCCTCACAAAAATTTCTGGGACATTGAGCAATTCCCAATAGGAGCACCCCTTTGGCCTCCTCCCCACTCTGCAAATCGCTTTCTATATACTGAAGATGGTAACAGAAAGAGTGTATTAATGGTAATTCTACCTTGCAGTAGAGTTACCGCCTGGTACAAGATGATGCCATATCCTAAGGTCAGTTTCATCATTAAATAATCCTCAAAATAGTGAAGTGAAATTTTGTGAAAAATATGAAGTTGAAATGTTGAAAATTATCATAGGCTACACTCTCAATAATTTCACTACTCATAACACAATATTATAGTAGATGATGGAGATATACATAATTTCAAATTTTAAATATAAATTCTTTTCAAAAAAAATAAAAATAATTCATTTTGTCAATGTGGAAACTGACCCTAGTCTACGTACATCAAAATACAACCATTTCACAAAAAACACACCACTATTGGCTCCTTGGATCTTTCTCAATAACATTCAAAATCCTTTATTACATTTCGAGGTACCAAGTACAAAAGAAAACCACACTTCTTCTTTTTTGTGTGAGCACGAAAACATAAGAAAAAATAGTAGGGAAAATCTATTATCATAGTACCTTGGTGCCTTTTGGCATAAATTAAATATTTTTTTTTATTTGTTAAAATTTTGAAAAAGTTGCTTAAAGTGTAAGAGTTTGAACTATGATCGTTCTAAAGGGAGGATACTAAATAAAGGGCTACTTGACCACTAAAATAGTTGAAAATGTTTGAAATAAGTGTGCTTTACAATAATTTTATGTTTTATTGTCAAAATTTTCAGAATTAAAAACCTAAACACCAAACCAAGAAACTTAAATTAAATTAATTATTTGGCATTCATGTGCCAAATTTGCCAAGTTACTAGGATATTTGTAACTTCTAAAGTTATTGGACTACCTCATTAGCCTAACTAACTAAATAAATAAAAATAAAACTTATCCTAGTAACAAGATTTATCGATATTACTTTTCCAATATTCATACATATGATGAAAATGTTTAAGGGACACTTCAAGATGAAAAAAAAATCATTTATGAAAATTATGGAAAGGATTATTGTTCATGATTCATATTTAATTTAGAAAATAATTGTGTAATAAAGGTGTTGGACTCATTGAGATTTCAAAATTATACCACTATTTTGTGAATTCTTGCTTATTAAGGTGTTTGTATATGTAATTGATCAATATTGTGGTTGGGAGAAAGCATTACCATGGAATGTATGAAGCAATTTGTGGTTACAATGTGAACTTGTCTTGAATCCACAATTAACAATGGAAAAATTGTGCAATGGCTTAGCAAGGACAATTTCAAGACAAGGATGACAATATAAGCATCATATTTGAGGCCCTTGTTGACCAATCTTTATGAATTTGGCATGCATTTTTTGAACTCCCTTGTGGGAATATGAATTTAATGATGTCAATGTGTTTCATAGGTTCCCCTTAATTGTAGATTTGTCAAAGGTGAATATGTAAGCTTAAGTTACATCATCAATTGATTTCATGGGTTCAAGATGTTATTATTTGCCAATGAAATTTGTTTTAAATGGAATTGCTTTGTGCAAACAAACCATGAACATCAAGATGAAAAAAAATCACATTTTGCCAAAATGCAAGAGACCACAAGAAAAGATGTGAAGCAATGCTTAATTTGGAGTGTTGTAATTAAGATGGGATATCATAAAAATCTATGCAATCAATGGACTTGGCCACAATTTCTAACATTGTGTTAGGTTGTGTAATTATGCACAACATGATTATTGAAGATGAATTTAGGACACCAATTTGGAAGTTTGGCATGTGACCTTACCAATGTCCAATTATGGAAGGGCTTGACATTTGATGTTTATCATGTCAAGGGCACAATCAAACTTGAGAATTTGAATACTTATAAGGTGCAAATGGGTGATCATGAGTTGGACCCACCCCCTTGGGTGATTGCTAATTTGGTGTTTATTTTAAAATATTCTTGAAATCTTTTGAACAAAAGTTTTTTAAAAATTTTAATTAAAAAAAAAATCATCACACTATTTTGTTATAGTTTACATAAAAAATTTGCTAAAAATATGTCATTGTCAAAAAGATTCAAGTCCATTTACAAGTCTTTTTACTATTTAAAAACACTGGTTGCAATGTTTTCAAAATGTTTTTGGTATTTTTCATTCATTAGATTGATTTCAAACTTTTAGAGTATGTGAATACAATTCCATTTGGAGTTCTTTATTTTTTTCTAAAATGTTAGATACACAAAACCAAACATTGGTTACAACTATTTATGTACATGTTAGTTTGACTGCACCTTATATAAATTGAAATCAAACTCAAATTAAACATAAATGGGATTTGAAAAGCAACATCTTTCATTGAACTTTTATTTAGCAGGTAATAAATATCCCAAGATGAAAATGTTGAAGAATTGACATATTTATTTATCAATGTTACTACCCATTTTTTTAAAAATGTATCAATAATGCAAAAAAATTCAAAGTAATTTACATGGTTGCCCATATTTGTTGTATATTGGTGTTTGATGTGTCAATTGATTGATGTTGCTATTAAATTCTTGGTTAAGTAAAAAAAATTAAGTGACAACTTGATTACAATAAACTGATAATTTTTTGGTGTCTTGAATGGAACAACAAATCAAATATTGTCTAGCAACTAGGGTTTCATAAAATTGTTGTTTAATTGATGCAAGAGAAGTATATTCTTTACTTCAAAGGTTATTTGTTGATTTGGAGTAATGGAATGGCATGCAATATTGCACATAATCCTTCATAAGTCCATATTTATACATGAGGTTGCGAAGAGCCTTGCAAAGGCCTCTTGGTCTATGTCAACATTTCAACAAACTTGAATTTTTTTTGGATTGTAATACATGTGATAGTTATTTTAGTTTGTTTTGTTCCTTCAATTTTATGTCAAGTTTTAATAGATGGGAAATGATTAAGTTTTTTTTTAGTTAGCAAACAATGATTTGACATATGAAAAATGTACAAAGTTGTAATTAAAATGAAGAGATAATTTATACATCACAAAGATTGCATCTTTTGGCCATCAAAGGTTTTAGTCTACTTGCATATCTTGGCCATCAAAGTTTAAGTAATGGAAAAGGATTTTTTTTTTCCTGGCTAGCTTCAAATGTGCCTTGACACAACATCAATGGATGACACATGACCAAATAAATTATGATAGATTGTAAGATTGGTAACTCTTGTTGCAAATATGAAGCCAACCATTGCTTAGACTCTTGAGTTTTATGTGATATAGATAAACAATTTGAGTAAACAAATCAATCAAGCAAGTTAAGACCTTTAACTTCTTTGGAAGATATAATACTTAAATGTAGCACAAATTAATGATGAACTTATTTTTGAATGTGAAATAGTTGCACAATGTGGCCCCAACATGTGCATCTTGTTTATAGCTACCAATTCATCTAAAAAATGTTAAATTGACAAGGATTCATCCATGCATGTACATAGGGTAGAATCAAAAAAATTATTTTCTTTTATATGTTCTCTAACTTTTAATGTGCCAACCATTCAAACACTTTGTGGCTTTAATATCTACACCATATTGTCCATAGACATCTAAATATATGCTAGTAATTATTAAACATACACATTTCAATGGAACATGATTTTGTTGACAATGACATATTGATAGTTATACTTTTCTATATATTGAATATTATTGAAGCATGCAAGTATAAATTATAGTGCACCTCATCCATCAACATATATGTGCTTGCAAAAGTGAAGATCATGAAGATTTGACATAAGTGGATACGAAGTTCAATGGAATTTTTCAAACAACTAATCAAATCCAATCATTTATTTATGAGGTATATTGACAAGACATGTCCAATGTCCTTGATGTACCTCCCAATGTGTTGCCATCTACCATATAAATTTAAAATGCACATAATTAGTAGACTTGGAAAGTTTAGGTCTTTAACTCATAATCAAAGACCGCAAACTTCTTTTATATGAATGGAATGGATTTCATGTGTAAATTTATTTTGGAAACAACCACCTAAATGTTTAGAAACTCCCAATAAATTCATCTATATCATAAATTGTACATAAATATGTCCCTCACATAATGAACCTTCTTTTCCATTAAAACCTTATTGGACTTTGTGAAACCCAAGAAAAGGCAAAACACATTTCCAAATTTGAAAGGAAGACAAATGTAGAATTGTGTTCTAAAAATGGATTACAAGCAATATGATGAAGATTTATAGGCAAGTCATAATCCACACATAATGCTTGAACATTATAATACCTTTATAAGAATGTTTGCATCAAAACTCTCCTTTATGCAACCTTTGTGCATAAATTCACTAGAAGAAATTCTTAAATTTATAACTTCACACATGTTTGATTTTGTAGTCATATCAAACATTATATGACTAAAGGCCTTTAGTTGTGACATACAAATATCAAAAGATAAGAAGTCATTGAATGTTTGACATGGCACTTTTCACTCTATAGTTATCAAATACAAGTCATAGAAGACAATTCATATATAATGTTGAAGTGTCACATAATGAACGACTAAAACATGATTAGCAAACACTAGATCATTTTATTACTATGATTGATAATTAAATAAAAATAAAAATTATAGATTTTTATTAAACAATAATTTTTAATAGGTAAGTAGGTAGGTAGGCAATAAGTTTAAGTAAGTCAAAAAAATCAAGTAAATAGGTAATAGTTTAGCCTACCTAATTTGACTGATGTAACCTATGTAACCTACCTATGTAACTAGCTTATTTTAACATATTTACCCTAATAAATTAAGAATGTACATAGGTTGCAAGTATTAGGAATTGAACCCTTCACCTTCACATTGATGAACCAAATCCTTACCAATGGACTATAACATCAAAATATGTCCAAATTTTGTCAATGTTTATTTCATACCATCAACATTATGAGGTAGGTAGTAGGCAAGTTGTAAGATGATAGGTAGGAGGTAGGCAAGTTGTAAGAAATAGGAAATAAAAAAGTAAGTAGGTAGGTTGAAAAAGTAGGTAGGTGGGTGTGTGGGTAGGTAAGTAAGTGGATGGGTAAGTATCATTAATCATGGATGCCATATAAATGAAATAGTAATGATGAAAATTGACACCTTTCATCTTGTTACCACCTCATCATTTTAGTAATCACATGTTCCATTAATATATGACTATAATTTTTTACACATAGGATTCAAAGTGGTAGTTTATGACTAAAGTCATACATATAGTCATTTAGGACTTGTAATCATAAATTTCTTGGTTGTAAAAGACAAAAAAATTAATATTGAAAAATTTCCCCTCAAAAAAAGTAAACAAGTATAAAAATTTGCCAAAAAAAGTTAAATACAATTATTTTACACTATAAAAGTAATGGTTTCAACTATTTTGGTACATGTTTGCAAAATTGCACCAAATTAATGTGGAAGAATGATTTGGTTCACATTTCACATCTAAGGAAAAGGAACGAGCAAATGTGATTTTGTTTATGGTTACAAGTTCAAACAACTCCTTGGGCCATTTGAGTTATTTGTTAGTCCAACTTATGTTTGTGCCCCCTTCAATTGCATAGTATGTAATATTTCGCACAAACACAACAAACAAACAATTTAAAAACATTTTTAAAGATTAAAATTTTAATTTTTTAAAGTTGCCAAAAATATTCTTTTAAAAATAATGGCCTAAGAATTGGGAGTGTGGTTCATAATTGATTCCTTACATTCAATTGAGCTTTGGTCATTTTCCAAGAAGCTTGTGTAAGGTTCAATCAAGGCTTGGTGGGGTCATAACAACATATTCACGACCAAATGGACTTGGCTTTTATTGCAATTCTATATGCATGCCATGATATCCTTGTGTAAACAACTTCCTCTTAAAGTTTTCAAGCCTTTTGGTGCATCTTAAGTGGAGATGTTCACATGGGCTTCAAATGTGGAAACATCATCTAGGACACCATGAACAAGTGCATGGCATTTTGATCATTCAAAATATCTACCTTTTTTGAGGTTGTAACAACCATGTTAGTTGTGGTTTGCACGTGGAACTTGATCACCAATTTTCATGCCCACTCCATTTGCTACTCTTCTTTGGTAGCTTGATTGTTCCTTAGTCTTTTTGGAAAATGCCTTCCACCAAATTTTGTACATCATGTTCAAAGACTTCAACCTTGCCAACTTCCTTTACATCCAAATCATTTGCAATCTTGCATTTCGTTGTTGGTGACATCATTATTTTCTTTGATTCCTCCCATGAACTTTAGTATTCACAAGTAATTATTAACATGTCCAATTTTGGGTGATGGTGCGATGCTCAAACACATAATCAAAACTTGATTACTATACCTTATATTACTCACTTAGCCCATCATAGGTGTAACATGTGCTAAATCTTACCATCATGTGATTAGTTTTTTCTTAGTTTTGAGTAGACCCCCTACCCCTTAAGAAGTTGCTCCATGCCTTCTCATTCAATCCCCCTAAATTGATATGGAATTCTTTGGTCAACATGCCATTTGAAGCTTGAAACCATACTTGAGTAGTTGTAAGCTAGAATGGACCCAAAAGAACACAATAATTTTCCCCAAAAACACATTTTTGTAATCTATTTTGATCGTGACATTAATGTGACATTATTAAACATCAATGTTTGAGTGGTTGTAAGCTATATGTGGACCAAAAATGGCACAATAGGTTTCCCTAAAAACACATTTTTGTAATGTATTTGATTGTGACACTAATGTGACATTATTAAAATCAATGTTTGATATTTTAAAATCATAGTTTTAAAAAAATGACCATTTGATACATCCCACAATATAACGGGCTTCATCTTTTCTTCTTCAATTTTAGTGTCTTTCAAAATCCCCCAACCTTTCATGCCATCTTGAAATGGTTTGGAAACCACTATTCTGAATTGCTTGTGATATTTATGATGGTGGCACATTAATAAATGGAGTCATCATTTATAAACTATCATTTATAAAAAGTTAAAAAAGAATTATGTTTATGCTTGCTAGATCAATATTTTTTTAAGAAAACCATTTTGACTTATAAGGTGTTTAGGAATTAATTGATTGGACTCAACTATGCCAAAATTGGGGACTAAATGAGAAGTCAGGATGGAAACAATACACAAGGAAAAAGAAAAGAAAAGAAAAAAGGTGTCAAATTAGTTTTGTTACTGAAATTGATTCTCACAGGAGTTTCACCCCCGGGCTTTGGATTTGCATTACCTGTACCTTGCATTACTGGTGCATATTCTTCATTAATCAAGCCAGTTCAGAATAAGACTCTGAACTGATACCCAGTTTCATAGAACTGTATCCAATTTCACTCACTTGGCAGCTACACTCAAACTAGGGATGAAAGAGGTACTTGGGCATGATGACAGGGTGATTTTACAAATAGCAAAGATTATGCCTAATCATAACATGACTAAGTTAGGGTTTAAGGTTTAGCATCATTCAACATGAAAAAACTAAGTTAGGGTTTAAGGTTTAGCTTGATTCAACATGAAAAAATTATCTGGTGAGAAAGTTTTCTTCTTTTGTGGGCCATAGTGAACCACCAGCACTGGATGCCTGTTATAACTCAGTGGTCTATGAGACTCAACTGAGTTAATATTTGGTTTCACCTTGCTAACCAATTCTATAACCAAATAGGTCTCGTATATAAGTAAATAGGTAAGAAAACACCGAACTATTAGGTAAGTAGATGGTTTATCTAAAGGTGAGGGTTGTTTTTTCTACCTACCTATTAACAATTTGCTTGTAGGTTGTTAGTTAGTAGGTAGGTAGAAAATATATATATTACTTGTGAATGACAAAACTTGCAATTTGCACAATTGCAACTCGAGTACCACATTACATTGTTTAGCAGTTAAGGGAAACAGGTTAGAACAAACAGACCCAAGCAGTTATCAAGGTAGAATTGATATATAACCATGGTTCTCCCAAAAAAAAAATTCAAATAATAGACTATAAAACCAATAGCCTAGTTCATTGCTGATTCTAATTTCACGAAAACAATTGATCACTTAAGGTTTTTGAAATAATTGGGATATATTGTGGGTATTTGAAATTTTGTTTTTCAAAGAACCAAAATAGTGATTCTCTTATTCTGAAATAATTTAAAAACTAGAATCAATTGTTATTTTAAAATTCAAAGTAACCACACAACACTGGTTATGAGACTGTAACTACATACTTTGGGGTTTTGCATCTAAAATTCAAGAATTTGGGTATTTAAGGTATTTACTAATGTTGAGCGGTTCTTTACTTTTGTGAAGAACCTTTGGTTTTGAAAAATCAATTAGAATGATTTAAATAGCTTGTTATGATTTCACACATAAATGAAATCTGGAATTTGGTTCAGATCTGGTCCTTCAAAAAAATAATTTTTAATTTTAATTTTGATTCCAGTTCTGAGAATATCAGACCTGGTTTTGACCCAGTTCTGGGTAACCTGGACCAGAGTAGTTGATGAACTACTCATGAGCCTCTAGTTTAGTTTTTTTTTTTTTTTTTTCAAAAATCTTGGTTGTGGTTGAGTTGTTGCTTCCACACATAAATGACACCATGAATCTAGTTTCAGGTTTGGTTCTTGAAAAATATAATATTCGATTTAAATTTTGAAACCAATTCGAAAAATTAGACTGAAATCCAGTTTGGTTCATGTATATGAGAACTTCAACCAATGGTTTAAACCTTCCAAACTAAGTAATGGACCAAGACTAGTGTTTACGTGTCAGGTAATAAAATTATTTGTAAAGTCAGGCGATTAGGGGGCGAGAACAGCCAGTTTCGGCATAATAGGGCATCAAATTTTCCACCAAATTTGGTGGTAAACTGAGTTTCATCCCCTCTTTCCTTTTTCCTGAGCGCCTCCACTGCTGCTACATATATTTTCACTGCTCCTATAATTAATCTCAAACCTTCTGCATTAAATGCCGATTTTTGCACTTCATACTGAGATTTAATAAAATTTCATTACTTTGCAGATACCACTGAAAGAGAAGATAGGGGGTGAAACAGAGGGTGAATTTACATATAACTTTAATGCACTAGCAATAAGGCATTGCACCGTGTGAACTAGTAGTTGACCCCAAGTTTTGGGCCGTAATGCCTTGCTCCCATAGCAATTTACTTGAGTCAATGAAAGAAATAGGTTAGTGTGGCATTGTCTCCTACACATACCCCTTGACAGTATTTCAGCAACAAGTTGTAAATGCATCGCTTCAAGGCAACCTGGCGTAAGTTCCCACGTATGGGCAATGGGCATCTTGGAGCAAATTGACATGGAAACATGTCGTGTTTTGGTGGCGGCCTGACATTCATTTCTGCTGGTTGAAAAACATGTGCCACCAAACATGAACCTTGAAATAAGAACCGTGAAACCTACCACCCACCAAAACATGTCAAGTTTCAGCAGGTGGCTTCCAAACATTTCTCATTGAAACATCTAATGTTTCGGGAGCTATGTTTTGGCCCCATCCGCCCATCTTCCATGTTCCTTCATGCAATCCCCCTCCATGCCCCATGACCCAGCCATGACGATTTAGACCTTTTTCAACTTTCCCATGTTTCGTCTAACTTTCGCCAAACTACTCTGTCAAGACAATTAATGAAAGTAATGGAATAGGTTTTAAAGTTTAGGTAGGAATTGATCACAAAGGGGATGTGTCGCATGTCAATCGTCACAATGAACAAATAGGCACATTCAAGCTTTGGTTCATTTAGGGTTTAGTTTCATTGTAAAATTTTTACAACTACGAGCTTTCTTTCTTCCTCTAACTCAAGCATAAGCTAGTCTAGGTTTTCCATTCTTCTTAACATAAAAATCAAATTAGTCTTAATAAAATAAAAGAAACATGGAGAGCGAAGCAATAGACATGATAATAGAAAATGTGAAAATAGACAAAACAATTTTCATGAAGACTTACACTTGTGAAGAGTGGCTGCGATTACTGTAGGAATGCCACAATCATTGTTGAGAGGATAAGGGGTTTATTTGTGTTTATTGCCATTGAAAGAAGAACTCGAAGATGTGGATCAATGAGCACCGAAAGAAGGGGTGTGACAAAGCTATGGATTTTGAAGGGAATCCTTTCTAGTTCAAGTTGTACCCACCATTAAGAAACATAGTGGAGGGTGTGTATTTTGTGAAGGGTGGAAACATTCTGGAATATAAGGTGAAAACGAATGCATTATCGAAGCCAAGGAACAATTGCCTTTCAACTACATTAGATTTACAATTAGTATAAAAGTCTGAACACAAGTGCAAGAAGGAGAAAACCCTACCCTTGGAGATTAGCAACAAAGTTCAAGAGGATTTCATTCTTGTTCGCAAGAAACACTTCACGAAACACGGAGGCCAAGCAGTCAAACATGTTTTGAAGCTAAAGAGGATTTTCAAGCACACCATTTCATTGAAACCTATCATTTGGGAGAAATTGCAACACAGAGGTATTAAATCACACCTTTTCTATTTGAATTTGTAACATTGTAATGTTTCCTTAAATTTGAACAAGATTCAATTAGTAATTGTAAAGGGTTTGCAAAATATTAGTCTAATTTTTAGTGTTTAATTGAAAAATTGCTTGTATCAATTCATGTGAAACATGTTTTGATATACATTTTTCCATCCTCAAAATTCTAGAAGTTTTAGACCTTTCTAATAAAAAATCATGTTTTAGTCATGTTTCAACATTATATTAGTTCCATGTTTCAATAGTATCATTCCATGTTTCACCATTTTATCAGTTCCAAAGAAACATGTTACAATACTAGTAGGTAAGGTTGTGTTTCAATGGCAAATTACAGAATTCCACAACAACTACCATGTTTCGAAACACGTCTATGAAAATTTCATCCCTCGTTCATGGACGCAATCATGTTCCAACTTTTGGAATCAACAAACTTAGAAAAAAATCTAGCAATTTCTGATAGCCATGTTTCAGTAGGTTTTAATTAACGTGTTTTGTGGTATAATATGTTTCATCTTTCAATGCATTTACCTTCTTCTAGGGTCTCTAAATTCATATGACAATTTGAAGAGTGAGGAGTTCAAACCGACAAATGTTTCAAATGGAACCTTGCCATTAGGAAATTTAGGTACTAATCCAAAGGAGTTACATACCCCAAAATCAACTTACAAAAAACTAAAAGGAAATGGTGGGGACAAAAAAAAGATATTAGAGCTTGATAGGTGTTTTACAAGAACGAGGCTTGGCGAGAGGCTGATATAATGTTTCAAGAACTCTCAAAACAGAAACTAATGTTTGTTGGGAAAATCAAAACATCGGGCATTTGGCATCTACTATAGTGCAATAATTTTTTATTGGGACTGGAAAGCACAAAATAAATTAAAAAATTGTAAAAAGTTTGGGTACTTTTGTTCAAGATTCAAACTTCAACATTATTTCTTACTATGCATTTGGAAAGTTCATGTGAGGAAACAAAGTGGTATTCAATTACTCTTACCATATTGATCCATTGCAATACATCTAATTTTTAACAAATGCATTTGTAATCACATCAATCATTTACTCCAGCCTTCATTCCATATCTATGTTTTGAATGCATATGCATGTTTGAAAAAAATTATAATTGGTGTTTCAACATCATTTAAGGTTAAAAATTCATGTCCACTATATTCATTCAAGTTTTGTTTCACATTCACATTCTTCCAAAATTTCTTTTATTCTTTTCCATTGTTAAATTTTCAGTAGGTGCCATCATAAATACTTCAACTCCTTGAAACATAACCACTCCATGTATTTTAAAACATGGCATCAACATGTTTCTATCACATCACAAACTTCATTGCATGTTTTTATCACCACACCAATACCCCAAAACATGCCTATAGCATGTTTCAACAGAGTTGGTTAAGTAACATAAATTGTTGATTTAAGTAACATGTTAATCACTATTTTTCATTTTTTTTTATGTAAGCTATGTGTATGTTAATACATTTTGCATTGTTGGGTCGAATGTAGGCTAAACATGGAGATGAGGTTGCTATTACAATTTCCCAAACAATGGACCTTTTGGAAGCTAATGACACATAATCATTGGCCAATTCCTTGCATGAGTTTTTGGAGTACCAAAAAGGCTTACAATGGTTCAATGAGTTGGAGAATGAACACAAGGATTTATTGAAACAACAAAGGTTTGGCTTTGTTGCTAAGCGTTTCAAAGAGTTTGATATGGCCAATGTAAAAAAATTTGGGGCTATAAAATGGGATTGGAATCCTTTATGGCATATTGTCAATAATGACAAATGTTTACCTATGACAAAAAAGGCTTGAGCTCCCTTGGTCACATTCTTTTGAACAGGTTGAAATAATTGCAAGTAGCATTCTGCGAAAAAAAACACCTTTCAAGAGTGTTCCTTGGGAAATTTGGTTCGTAAAGGTTTTTTTCTGGCATTTGTTGGATAATAATGTTAGTTGTGCTTACCCACTCCAAGGTGCTAACAATGCATCCATTAGAAAGATGAAAATGGGGGAATATTACTCAACCTAACAGAAAATCATCAATATTTTAAAACACAATGGTCATCTTTTGTTTGAAGGATAAAAAATGTAGGAGGGTATTTGTGATGAGGATATAGAGGTTGCATACGAAAGGTTTATGTCACCATTGGATAATGTGTCTGAGATGTCATTTTTTTTGTTGATGTACAAATTAGGGTAGTAGAAGATATGGTGTGTGAAGATAGTATTGTTCCAAGAAATTTAGTAGTAAACAAATGAGGAACAAGGGGAAATTTCACTTTTGGATACAAGGAAATATCTTTGATGTTGTGAGGACATAGACATGGGATGGATAAACATGCATTGGGGTGTGCCACAAGTTCCAAATGCTTCAACTAATCTTCCCCACAAAGCTTTGTTTGCCCTGGACAAAATGTGTTTCCTTGTTCCTAGCTTAGTTCACAATTGAAGGTGCTCCAACAACACTTGGAAGCATTGTCCAATTTCATGGCCATCAGCTAGGGCATCTAGGTTTGTGAAAGAAATGAATTAGAGATTTCGGACAAGGAATATGTGAAAAACTAAGAAGCACACATCATAGAAACATCTAAAATTGAGTATCGCCCAAAGGATGTGAAAGCAGATGTGGATATGGTAGATGCGAATACCTTGAAATAGGTATCACCTATGAAAATTCATGTTTCCGAAGTCACACGTCAAGTTTTAGGGATTGTTAATAATGTTTCGGAAGTTCAATCCTTGGAACTTCAAGTTTTGGAAGTTTACGCTTTGGAAGTTCAAGTTTCAGAAATTAAAAATTCAAAACTTCAAGTTTCAAACATTGAAACTTTGAAGCTTCAAGTTTTAGAAGTGCACATTTGGGATATCAAACTTCCAAAGGTTCATGTTTTTGATATCCACATTTCCGATATCCAAGTTCATGTTTTGGTTCTCCAAAAAACAGCTGTTGTCCATGTTTCAGAGGACCTAGTTACAAATGTTAATGAAACCATCAAAGCTCTTCAAAATCTCAAAACCACTAGCAAGGAAAAACTCAAACAATCTAGTGCATGAATTCCTACTGGTTTTGAGTTGGACCCAAACATAACTTCAACTCATGTTTCATGCAAAAATGAACTTGATCATGTTTCAAAAAACTATCCTCAGGATGCCAAAGGTTGGGTTGAGGTTGCAACCGCAAGTGCATCGAATGATTTCCATGTTTTGGATGTAAATATAGATTTTGCCTTAGTCCAAGAAGTGGATGTCAAAGCAGGTTAGATAATTAGATCCTCTTCACTACAAGTTGAACAAGTTTCAATGATATTTGATATAGGTTATATTTTGACAGATTAGTACATCGATTATGCTTGGAAATGAACTTGGGAATCAAACAAGATTACATGCCATCAATGCCATCAAAACCCCATCAAGTTGGCATCTCACCTCCAAAGGAGATAATACATGGGAGTATACCATGGTCAAATGCATATGTTGATGAGAATATGACCATTGATTCAATAGTGAATGCAATGATGGTGGCCAAAGCTATGCTTTACATTTTTTAACAATGACGCAATGAAAGTACTTCAAGTTTTGAAACACTTGATTAGGCTATCAAGAACATCTCAAAGGATATAGGTGCCACATCAAAGAAATTTCGAACATAAAAGTGGAGAGAACTGGAGGCAAAACTCGGGAGAATGAAGGTTGTTATTAAAGCTACAAGGAAAGAAGTTGTGAAGAAAAGGACTTCAATCATAGAAAATTCTTCAAGTTCTGACAGTGAAATTTCATTGCCACCCTTTGAAGAAATTTTTTATATTGTGCTGGAGGTTGCACCTAAAAATGACCAATGGTTTGTTCGTTTCACAAAAGCTAAACAAAAGGTTTATTAATGAACTAAGTCTTTCTCCAATTTTTTTTCCTTTTTGAGTACATTTCCTTATAAGATTTTTTTGTTTTTTCAAGTTACTTGAGCTTTTTAAGACCGCAAGGTATCATCATTTATGTACTTGAACATGGAAATGTAGAAACGGAGATAGATAGAAACATAAATTTTTTATTTTAGATACATGGAAATTTTAAATTTTTAAATGATTTGGATATATACCGAAAAATAAAAGTAAATAAATATTGATTCAAATGTTAATTGATATACACCTATTTGTAGGGTTAAAGTGTTTACTAAGGATAAACTTTGCAACTATGTGCTATTCTTTGGGGGTGATATAAAGAGAAAAACTAAGGCAATACAAGAGAAAAGATTTCCCAATGGGGTGTTAGAAACCTATGTAGTACGAATGGGTTAGAAGACATTTTGGTGCTTCCATACAATGAGCAAACCACTAGTCTCTTATCATTTTAGAGCGTCACCACACATTACACTTTGATTCTATTCTTGGATATCATAACACCTAAAAGGCAAATCAATTTATGAAGTGTGCAATGCTTGGGTGGTCTTACGCAAAAGGCATGCCGCACAATTCTAATGAATGGGCGGTTATTAGCATCATGCCAATTGTACATGTCCCATTGCCCCCACAAAATGGAGCATGGGAATGTGGATACCTAGTCATAGAGTATTTTAGTCAGTACCTGGACAAGCGTGGAGATAAGGAACATTATCCTAGTGTGGAAGTGAGTCTCGAAACTTGTTACCATCATTTTCTTACAACTATATTAAAGTTGTTTTGACATTATATTATACTTTCACATGGTTCAACCTTTGGGACCAGAACATAATGTCTCTTTAGATTTCTATGTTTCAATGGGGTTTGTGGCTTTCGTGTTTATAGATTTTTAGTAGATTTCATGTTTGAAGTTTATGTTTTTGTCATGTTCCAATATAAAGTCTATATCTCTGTGTCAAGGCCATGTTTCAAAAGTATGGCCATGTTTCACATTGTGGGATATGTTTCTATATTAAAACCATGTTTTAGTATCCATGTTTTTGTATCAAATGTTTGTTTCTATATTGAATTGATCTTTCAGGTCAAAGGGATGTTTCAGTTGATCGTTTTTTGTGTATATTAAGGACTATTCTTTGTTTCTAGGGCTATATGTTTGTATGTTTATATGTTTCATTAATCCCATCCATTCAAAAGACATTCATCCAAAAATTAAATTGTTTGTTTGCAAGTTTCTATGTTTTCTGTCTTTTACTTTTAACATGTGTCACATTTTCATTGATTCTACTTTTTTTATGTTTTACGTTCTTAGGCTGTTTTTGAGATTTTTTCATTCTCTTTCTTGTAGACTAATTGGGAGGCACTTCACGTGAAACACCTTTAAGTGAAAGTGTTAAAAGTGTTCTAGTAAGAGTGACTCACCCAAGCCTAGGTTGCATGCTTCCTTATTGCCCTAGACAAAAATTTGATTTTGATGATGACACTGAATTTTTTTCGAAAGCAACATCAAAGAAAATAAACTCTATATTACAAGATATGGGCGCAAATAACATTAGTGGAAAGATGTTGAAAAACCCACTTGGAGATGAAAATACTAGGTGTAATGTACATAAACAACCCCCTATAGAAGACATGAAAAATAAAACTGTATAAAAAAGATCCCAAGTAATAGCCCCAAGAAAACATGGACAAAAAATAAATTCAAAACCAGCAAATGCCCCATTGAAGAGATAACATGTAAAAAAAAAATGTTGTTGTATCTTGTATTTCCTTTTTATTTTAGGTTACTAAAACTTGTTTTTCATGTTCTCAAAGATGAACCATGGCCATTATATTGCAAAACACTTTAATCACCTTGATTCTATTTATCTTTGACGAAAGATGATAAATAATGAAATGTTGTTTTTGATACATGATTAAATAATGCTAGTGACATATTTCACCTAAGCTTCCATAATTTTGAAACTATGTTTCTATCATATGTTTCCAAGATTATGTTTTAGTTAGTTCGTTTATTTTAGATAGTTTGAATGCAAAGCATATATATTTTTTTAAGAGCACATATTATATTTTGTGTTGTTTCATAACACCGCACATTTCAAAGTTCAGGTTTTTGTTTCAATTTTTCTTTCGTGACTGCTTATGAATTTATTATGTTTTGACATTTTGTTTATCTCTATGATTTTTTCTATGTTTCAACAAATTTTTTATGTTTCTGAATATTATGTTTGGGTGAATAATTCAAAAAAAATTATAACCTTCCATCTAACCAAGACACTTGGATCAGTTGGGAAGAACTTTAGTTGGATGTATAATTTAATTGATTGGAAGGAATAAATTTTAGAACTTACAAAGTTAAGTTTTGTGAGTATTTAACATAGATTGAACACTAAAATCTAGGGCTACAAACATCAAAGAGTTTCAAAATGGACATCAAAATGGTTAATTTGTCAATGTATGGATCTTGTCTTTTGAAGAAAT
>Ga0209611_10005600_pt1 | contig 20942 bp, 22 predicted proteins | sample S1TSphgellanicum_3_FD_187693 | JGI IMG/M metagenome (GOLD analysis project Ga0209611, IMG submission 187693) | Host-associated microbial communities from peat moss isolated from Minnesota, USA - S1T2_Fc - Sphagnum magellanicum MG (SPAdes) (version 2) | ecosystem: Host-associated > Plants > Peat...
TTCAACTGGAATATCTGGTCCAACAATTTCTCCTGGCTGCCGCCCCCCATGATCGTACCGAACCCCAAATCCCAAGACTCCAAGAAACACAGAAAGTCTTGTAATATCTGACGCAAGGCACAGACAATTCTAGCCCAGACCGTAGCTGGAGTTCTAATGTTGTCACCACACCTGCCACAAACTCCACCAAACTCTTGAATCTCTACAGACTCACGCCCTTAAAGCACAGACCAAAAACCTGAGATGTTATAGAAACAATTCACAGACAGAAAAATCCAATTAGCTGTACAGGAAATCCAAAGAGTCGGAAATCCGGCCCTCCTCTCCGCACCAAGAAATCACACACCACTCCCTCCATCAATCGAACCCTCCGAGACACCACGAGAAACAATCGCCACGACCATAACAAAAACCTAGGGCACCGGGTTTCACCGAAAGCTGACGGAACCAAACGCTGAGAAAAAGCAAGAAAACGAAGCCGATGCCCAGGCCACAGAAATGCCGTAGACGCGCAGGGCAAAAGGACGCGCAGTATGGAACGACAAAATGCACAACACGACCAGTCGACGCTATTTTGCGAACGGACCGACCACAGGGACCACGCGGGAATTGAGGAAGAAACCCTAACCCTAACAAAGTGCACAATAAGCTCGAAACCTGTCTGTAAATAGGTACGTAGTAAGTACATGGGCAGCTTCTGCACATGTCTGTCGAATAATTAACAAAATTTGAATATTCCATTTCGAAAATTTAGATATTCCTCAATACTTCAAGCTTTTTCAGTTTCCTTGGCATATTTTTTTTCTTTGACAAATAAATATTGTTTGAAATTTTCAGCATTTTGAAAAATATAATTTGTGCCCGACTTCTTTCTTTGGTAGGTTTTCTGGCTTCTGATGGAGCCTCTAGGGTAGACTGGCCCATCATGGATGGTTTTTTTAAGATCAAACACTTATTTATATCTTCATCATATCATATGTGTTTCATTTTGAGTGATTTATAATGTTAAGGGAGCATTACCTCAAGCTTCAGAAATCATCTTTGAGGTGCAAAAGAAAAGGAGTAATGAAAAAATAACAAGGAAAAAAAAAACGCTTTCAACTTACAAAATGCATTTTTTATTCTTTTCTTCTTTTTGAACCCCTCCTACTTTCAAACCTCATAACTTTTTTTGGTCTTATTTATTTTAAAATATTTAAATTAATATAGGAACACCACTTGAAATTCTATGTCTTGGTACTCTAATAGCAACAGAGCAGTCGCAATGAACCAGCACTCAACAGCGCACGATCCCCTGGATGCCTGTTATTACTCAGTTGTGAATGAACCTCAACTAAGTTAATATGTGGTTTCAGCTTAGCGACCAATTCTGTAAGAAATAGGTCTCATACATTGGTAGGAAAATAAATAACTACTAGGTAAGTAGATGGTTTATACATAGGTGAGGGCTACTTTTACTACCTACCTACTAACAACCTGCTTGAGGGTATTTATTAGGTAAGTAGTTAATAAAAGCAACTGAGCTAACCACCATGGTTAACTAAGGAACAGAAACCCAAGAGAAAACTGTTTCCTTGACCACTTCATTCATCATCCTTCATGGTGCGCTTGTGGGTGTTGGTTCACTATCGCCCAACCAAGCAACATACAAGAAATTTTTTGGGTGTTTGAGATATGGCTTTGGTAGGGTTCGGTGGTTTGTTTTTGTTTCTTTAGTTCTTAACCCCTTTCACTTTGGGGTGCCATAATCTTTTCATTTCTAATCCATTTTTGACAATTGTTAGTGTCAGATGCACCAAGAGGAGAGGTTCAAGTTTTGTTTGGACAACAACAGAGCCCCTCTGCTTGGATCCGCCCTGCCCTGAGCAGTTAAGTGTTTGGTCACCAGCCAGTCTACCTTAACATAATGAGACCTTACAACATTTTGTGTTGCTTCTATTTTGCAAAAATGGGAAAACATAATGTTCCATCAATTGGAGAGAGAAATGTTGTCAATAATTATTGGATATCTCCTCTTGCAACATGGATTGGCTTGAACCAAGAAGCTCATCATTTTTCACCAATTTTTGTATTTTGCTCTCCCTTGTAGTTAGCTTAAACTTTGACGTTTCAAATAGATCATTTTTGAAAAGAAAATTGAAAATCCTGAAAAATATATAATTATTGCTAAAGCCTGAAAAGGTACTACAATATTCAACACCCTTTCTATGTATTTATTTTTTTATGAAGGTTTATTGTGCTCCATACTAATTAGTTGGGAGTGCCTATCAAGTTCAGATTTTATTTATTTATTGCAATGAGCTTCTTTGATTGGCCCATCATAAAATGTTCTCAAATGTTGAATAGGGTCTCCCCCCACCTCAAAGTATTCACTCCAACATCCTAGGCCCCCTTTATGTAAGGTCCGGGCATCTGCAAGGCTCCACCTTGCATGGTCTTGATTTTGATAAAGCCCATGATCAAGGGCTTTGCCCAATATAAAGAGATGGGTGAATTTAATTTTTCATGTGATATTAACAAATATCATAATATTTTTACCATTTCGGCATAGATTAAATTATTTTTCATTTTGTTGAACTTTTGAAAAATTATTCATTATTTGTGCCAAAATTTTAATAAAATCAAAAATTTCACTGTTCAGTGTTGGGTTCAAATTGCAGACTTTCACTTAGACTTTCACTTTGAGGTAGGCATAACATGCTTTCTAATTGTGCATTCACACTTGATGTTAAGTCAGTGTTAAATGAAAATCTAGGTGGCATCCTAGGTGGCACCTAGTGTTAAATGGTGATAGTTTAATGTTAAAGTGAATGTTAGCTTAACACAAAATTTTCATGATAATTAAGTTTAAGTTTTAAATGACTAGCATGGTGTTCGGGGACCTAACACTAGAGTACCTAGTGCCAAGTGTGAACGCACCTTAAGAAAGATATATTATATTATAAGGTATCCTCCAGACACAGTAGGAAATTTTAGAGAATGCTTTACATATCGGTTAACATGTCGTGACTTCTGGAAAAAGGAATTCACGTAATGTCTAGCCTGTGACTAATAATAGAAATAATATGCTATCAGCGGCTTATTCCATGCAGTAATCAACAATGAGGAACCTGCAAATCATATTCCGTCATTCCTGGATAGAAAATGGCCACACTCGTTGGCGGAATGTCTTCCTCGGCACGACGGGCCTCCGTTTGAACCCTGCCTTCTTCCCGCCCGCCGTTCGGGAAGACTCTTCCGGGGATGTTGTGGGTGCGTGGATCGATCGCTGTTATTCTTGTCGTTGTGATTGCGAGTGGATTGTTGTTGTCTCGTTGTGATTTTGATTCCGGAGGTGGGTGCGTTGTTGTTGCTGTTTTGTATTGTTTGTTTTTTGTTGTTTTTGGTGGACTTGCGTTAAGGAGCTGGGTTTGGGATGTACATAAAGGAGATATGTCTGGAAGGCTTCAAGTCGTACGCGACGCGGACGACGGTGAGCGGCTTCGACCCGCGCTTCAACGCCATCACAGGTTACAATGGCTCTGGCAAGTCCAACATCCTGGACAGCATTTGCTTCGTCATGGGCATCACCAACCTGCAGCAAGTGCGCGTCGCCAATCTCCAGGAGCTGGTGTACAAGCAAGGCCAGGCGGGTGTCACCAAGGCCACTGTCTCCATTGTCTTCTCCAACAACGATCGCAGCCGCAGCCCCATTGGCTATGAAGACTGCCCGGAAATAACCATCTCCCGTCAGGTATGTGTTTGTCTCTCTGTCTCTGTGTGTGCATGTGTGTGTGCCACTCACTCCCTGTGTCTCTGCGTGTATGTGTGTGTGTGTGTCTCTCTCTCAAACATGCAATCCTAGGAGGAGAGGGACTGGAATGTGGTACCTCAGTCATAGAAATTGTTACTTGTTTGGATTTGCAGATTGTAGTAGGGGGACGGAACAAGTATCAAATCAATGGACACCTTGCACAACCCAGCAAGATTCAGAACCTGTTCCATTCAGTACAGCTGAATGTGAACAATCCGCACTTTCTCATCATGCAAGGCCGCATTACCAAAGTGCTGAACATGAAGCCAATGGAGACTCTATCGATGCTGGAAGAGGCAGCAGGAACCAGGATGTATGAGATGAAGAAGGAGGCAGCATTGAAAACCCTAGAAAAGAAGCAAACCAAGGTGGATGAGATTGATAGTGTACTCAGCCAAGATATTGTGCCAGCATTTGAGAAGCTGCGCAAAGAGCGAGCTCAGTATATGCAGTGGACAGAGGGAAATGCAAAGGTGGATCGTCTCCAGAGGTTCTGCATTGCATACAAGTACTCATGTGCAGAGCAGGTGAAAGATGCTGCTTGCAATGAGATTGTCGATCGCAGGTCCAAGATTACAGAGCTGCATGACAACATTGTTCAGCTGGAAAATGCAATTAAGGAGAAAGAGGTGGAAATTGTAACACTGACAGCAGAAAAGGAGATGGAAATGAACAGTGACTTCAAGCTCTTAGCTCAACATGCAGACAAGCTTTCCAAAGAACTTGTCAAAGTTGACTCCTCACTCATGAATCAGAAAGACAATTTGGAGGCAGAGAAAGCAGCTGCTACAAAGGTACTTTGAAACCCTAGAGTGTCTATCAATCTTTGCCCTTTACATCAATTCTACAGAGGATTGCACAACCCTGCTCAGTACTGGAATTTTATGGTGAGCAGGATCTCTTTGCAAATATCTTTCCTCAAAGCTCCAATCTTTTTGAATATTTGTCATGACAACTGATTTGAGGCATGACACATGTGTTTCCCAGCCTCCATTGTGTTGAATTGCCTATGCTGCAGCTTTACATAGAATTTTTTTTCTTCACTGCCAATACTGAACAGATTCAAACAAGTGCAAGTGAATTGGAGAAAGCTGTTGCTCAAAAGGATGCAGCTGTGAGACAGTTTGAGGAAGAGGCATCTGCTTTTACACACAAAGTTGAAGTTCTCACCAAAAGCTTGGCTGACAAAGAGAAGGAATACCAGGTACAAATGTTCATCTTGTGGTAGGTTATCTTTTGGTATTTTTGGTATTGTGAATGCTAGAAGATTGTCCTCCATGTTTGATTTGTGATGCATTGTGCTAGTATGCTATCTAGTGGTAGAGCAAAGCACATTTCTTTCATGGCACTGATGTGATTGAATATAGAGGCATGATGTCAGGGCTTCGTAAGTCCTAAACTTGCTCCACTGAATTTGCCTGACTGGGTGAAGTATTGTAAAAAGAAACAGCCAATTCAGTGCATTTGAGGAGTGTTTGTTTCATGTCAGGGTGTTCAAGCAGGCAAGAGTGGTAGTGGAGATGAGAAAAGTCTGGCAGATCAGCTGGCCGATGCAAATGCTGCCCTTGGGAAGTTGGGGACTGAAGCCACACAGATAAGGATGAGGATTACTCATCTTGAGAAAGAGCTGAAAGACAAAAAGGCTCAGTTGTTTTCCAAGCAGAAAGAAGCGACCACAGCAGAAAATGAGCTCCAATCTAGAAGGGCCGAAGTGGAGAAGATCTCAGCAGCCCTTGGAAGCATCAAATTTGATGAGAACCACATGGATTCATTGGAGAAGGTTGTTTGCTATCAAGTGTTTGTTTAGGATGGGAATGTAGTGGGTCCCTTTGCTTTGAACTTATTTCAGGGACTATTAGAGTTGACTGTTTGTCTCTTGAGTGCTAGCCAACATCACGTCTGAGTCTTCCCATTGCTTCCGGAAAGGCAACAGAAACTCAGGACGCAGATTGTGTATAATGGTTTGCCCAAGTTTATTGGGAAGATTATTATATGCTTATCTACACCCACTGTTGGGAGCTGATGAACTCAGTGGGTAGTCATGGCAGCTCGTCACTGCCGTTCGTGATGAAGGTGATGGTCTGTCACTTTGTGAGCGACTCTCATGAGGTTATGACTGCACTCATTGTCGTGTTACCTTTAATTGTTGTTGTGGAGATTTCTCTGCAACTTCATGGATCTGTTTCATGGCCTTATGTATGCAAGTTATTCTTGGGCTTTTTCTATCACATTACAAGCCTGGATTCGGTCATCGTCTCCTTGCACCTTGATTTTGTTGTCAAAGGATACCGCAAATTTTGTTACAACCTTGCTATCTGGGTCTGGACCTTCTACTCTATAAGTTGGTCTAAGAGCGATCGCCATTAAAAAAAATACATTTCCTGAAAAAGGCACAATGTATCAGTCATTTTTTTGAAAAATATACAATAATAGATGATAAACTTTGACCATGTAAAATTATTATTTTAAAATTTTAAAAAAAAGAAAAAAATCAACAATAGATGACAAACTTTTATTGTGTAACATTTCTTACTTTTTTTAATTAATAAAAGGGAAATCATATACGTACGTATAAGGACAATGAAGATACTATCATACTAATACTAGTACAGTTCAACCGTATTTTACGCGTACAACGACACTCTTTCAGCAGATCTCTCAATGACTGATGGTTGCCGACCCACGAACAACTGCACCTACCGGTGCTTTAATCAGCCGAATATGTTGGTTCCAAAAACGGGCGACCGGCGGTCGGGAAATTATGCTTTCGTGATGGATGTAGAATTGGCGTTTTGGATGCCATCCAGAGCCAAGATAAAACCGAACGGCTCCGATGTAACATTTGTTTTCTAATCTAACGGCTGTGCAGTCGTCTCTCTCCTATGGAAACTGAGCGTCCATGCGAAACCCTAATCCCTTTTCTTGCAACAAATAAGACGCTTGGGAAACCCTAACCCCCTTTGCCGCAACGAAGAAGGCGAGCGCAGCGTCGTGCCCCTCCCGGATAGCAAAGCTGCGACAGCAGTCACGATGGTGGAGAAGGGCAAGAGTCGGAAGGATGAGGTTGTTACTCGTGAGTACACTATCCATCTGCACAAGCGACTGCATGGCTGGTAAGTTCCTGGCTTTGATTTCATTCTTTTGGTTGGGGTTTCTCCTTTCGCCCTTCTTTCATCGCCTCCTACTTAGCTGTAATAGACTTGAACTTGTATGGCAGTATTTTGATCACACTCCATTATTAACTATGATGTTTACACTGCTCCTCCTGAGTCCTCCTCCTCCTTCTCATCACAATCTTTATGAAGTCTCTCAACGACTAACAAAGCTGGATGCAAGGTCTATGAGATCTTGTTTTGGATAATGAATGGCCACTTGTATCTTCTGCTTTTCTTGAAAGCTCTACATGTTGGATTAGTCACTGAAGGCCTTTTTAGTAGATGACTATACAATGACTAGTGGTGATGTGAGGTTTCCTACTCCCTGAAAGCTTACAGCTTTTTTTGTCAGTATTGAGCCTTATTAGCTCAGCAGACTTAATTCCGACCTGGTGAATCTTCTTGAGATTTTTTTTGCTCTTACTGCTGCAACAAGCTGCTGTATGAAACATGATCGTTATGCAAAAGTTGCCTTTGGTTCAACTAGGATAGCTTTGAATCTATCTTTGGCAGGATCATGATTACTTCACTAAGTGTTAACTATTCAGTTCACGCTTGTGTGCTTGTATTGTATACACTGGAACTCTGAAGCCCACATATGCTCTCAGCCATGTATTGAAAACTGTGTAATTGTTTCATACTGATCCTTTTATAGTCTGGAGAAATGAGTTTTCTGGGACTAAGTTCTTTTTATGTGCATTAATTGATAATGACAGCACATTCAAGAAGAAAGCCCCAAAGGCCATCAAGGAGATTCGCAAGTTTGCCCAGAAGGCCATGGGAACTAGTGATGTGAGGTTGGATGTGAAGCTCAATAAACACATTTGGAGCAGAGGTGTTCGGAATGTACCCACCAGGGTGCGTGTCCGCATTGCGAGGAAACGGAATGATGATGAGGATGCAAAAGAGGAGTTGTACTCGTATGTTACTGTTGCTGAGGTGCCGCCTGAAGGTTTTGTCAACCTTGGCACAAAGGTTATTGAAGACGAGGATGATTAACTCTCAGAATGACAAATGGTTTTTTTGGTTGTGGGTTCTTGATTATTGATCCAGGAGCAGCCTCTTCCAGGTTGCATTCACCGGGTTTTAGACAGTTGTAAGTTTCTTGAAGCAAAAAGTAAAAGTGGTGTGATTGTCTCACTGTGGTTTGAGTTCAGCAAATCATGTGATGGAAGAGAACACTGTGCTTCATGTTGACAATCAGTGGTCTCATCTTTTACACATGGAAATTGGTGATTAGTGGCATTGGTAGGCATTCTTGGTGTAATCAGAAAGAAATTGCTTCCTTGGTATTTTTCTCACTACATCTAACAGTTAGTTATGGAAGTTCCATACTTGGGTTAGGAAGTACCGGCATATTCAGGATGCAGCTGATGATCTGATACTTGGAATTTTCATACTTGGGTTAGGGAGTACCTGTGCTTGGACTTTCCATACTTGGCTTAGGAAGTGCCTGTGCATTCACAATGTAGCTGATGACCTCATACTTTGGTTGGATTAGGAGGTACCTGTGCATTCATGATGAAGCTGATGATCTGATACTTTGCAAGCAATGCTCACTTTCATTTGGTTGTCATTTTGAATTCAGTTTCAAAAGAACTGTTTTGAGAGCAAATGATTTAAGGAATTTAAGAATGGCTCCTCAGTTTGCAAAGGTTGGCACATTTTTGGTAGTTTGATTGACACCATCAATCAACAAAGTATGGTATTGTTTTGATGTTTTGGAATCAAGTTTGAAAAATTTGGATGCAAAATGTGACACATGCAAAGATGTTGTTGAATTCATCATCCCTTAACTGTCTGTGTTTGTTTGTTTGTTTGTTTGCCAGTGACTATTAAAAGAATATGTGTGCTTTCTAGATGTTTGCAATATTGTTGATGATGGATTACTTTTTTCATCAATTGCTTTCTTCGAGGTTGCTTCTGTTCGAACAGAGTGTGGTGCACAGATGTTCAACCACTTGAGCACCCAAAACCGTATGGGAAATCGTAGTTCTTTATCTTATTATTATAGCATCTCTAGCAGTGATCAGTATGTGACTCTCCACATTCAAATTGGGTGAAGAAAAATCAAAACATGCTGGTTTGACTCGGGAAGATGGTTTGGCTCTGCACTTTTGCATGAAAGTTTGATTGCCGAGGCTGGTAAAATGTGCAGCAAAGCTGCTGTACACCTGCTAAACAAGAGTATAAAATCTGTGCACATGCAAGAGAAGAGTATAATAAAAACATGATCAAAATCATAATGATTGGTCCAGGTGGTTTGCTATTAGTAGTCTCCTACTTATTTGCAGTCCCCCAGTTTGAGTTTTTTGGGTGGGGTTGCAGAAGAAAAAGTAAATAACTAAAACTTGGATGTGAGAAATATTATTGCATGGTCACATACTGAGCACAGCTGACGATACTGTTAGGCTGGACCCAGGCCCACCCTTGATATCTTTTTCCTTTCATCCACCAGACGTCAATGGTGGGCGGAAATCTCTTCTCTCGCCACAATCTCGGACCACAGTAGTAGGTAGCAATTACTACGTAAACACACCTGCTGACGCACAAACAAACATGCGGCTGTCGCTGCTGCTGCTGCACCCACCACCAATCTCTCTACACATCGATCCCATCCCCTTCTTGTTGTTGTAGTTGTTGTTCTTGTTCTTGGTGGTGTTCACAAACTTCTCTTCGTTCTTTCTTGAGCATTATTTTCTTTGTTGGGTGAGTTGTGAGCATTTTTATTATGGTCTCTCAAGATATATAGAGAGAAAGACAGACCCATGTGAGCTCTTTTGAGGATTTTGAGTCATGTCTTAAGACTCTGTTCAGGATCTTCTGATGCAGGACAGAATTGTGGACAAGAAGCTTGGAGTGAAAGCTCTTGTGTTTGCAAATGGGTAGGAGCAATAATAGAAGCTATGGGTCATAGGAGCTAATCTGCTGGCTGCAAAAGAAGCTGCTTGACTGTATTTTTTTCAGGCAAGATTTGGGCCTCCATAAACACTTGTCTGCTGCAATGGTGAATTTCCAAGTGTGATTGTGCAACCATTCGTGTGTGGGAAGCTCAGAAGAAGAAGAGGAGGAGTTCCTCAGAATTGTGCAGCAGTTGTAGGAATCTGTTGTGGATGGTTTATGTATTTGGGCATCAGATTTATGGGAGCTCAACATTTGGTGAAGACAATAAATATGCTTGTATTCAAACTGGGAAATAGTTCTTTTGCTCAATGGGTCCAACAGAAAGATATCGGAATTGGGTTTCAAAGCTTGCTCCATTGGATGGATGGCCGCTTCAAATCAAACAACCACTCTGGGCTGCTGGAGGAGCAGCAGGAGGACACACAGAATTATCGGAGTTCAAACTGTGGTTGAGGAGGAAGAAGAACAGGGACGAGCAGCATCAGCAGAGACATGGAAGTATGCGGGTTTCATTTCCCATTAAGACTGGGATTGGGTTAGGAAATGGAGGAGTGGACTCTGGTGGGCTTGTGCTTTGCATTACTCGGATACAAGTTGGAGCAAGCATTGCTGACAGGGAAGAAGAAGACAGAGGAGAACAAGAAGACCATCACCAGCAACATGGTTTCAGGTTTAGAGGGAACCCAATACCCTCTCATATGAAAAAACCACTGTAGTAGTCTAGTCTAACTATGTAGTTTTTTCAGCAGTTTTTTTCTTTTCCTATATGGGTTGGTTGTATCTTATTCAAACTTTCAATTTCAAATGTTGGTAATGCTTTCCCTTATTGGTGGAACGTGCTTGCTGACATCCCAGGTTGCCACTTAGGTCTGAAAATCTCTGTAGGGAAAGGAAATGATCCACAATCTTGAGCTCCTTTTATGCAGATGGAAATCCCTTAATTAGCGTGTATCTGAATGCTGATGCAGTGTCCAAACAATGGCAGAATTGCATACCTAATTGGATTATATATATTTTTTGATATGGTTGCAGCTTTGCAAGGCATGGAATCAAGCATGGAAAGAAGTGGGGTTCTGTAGCCAATGTTGTTGATGCAGCCAGTCTCTTGCTTCTTTCACGAGTCAGTACCCAAAACATTTATAACCAAATCTGCTGCAGGTTTCTGTTTGGCTTTTGTTTTGTTTCTATTTCTATTGGGTATTTTGCATGCAGTCATCAGTAGAGTTTCTGGGGTTTCTTCCTCTTCCTTTTAGCCTTCTTTATTGAGCTAGCACCTGGTGTCAGTTTGCAAGTGAGAATGTTGTTGTGTGAGGTTTCCCCATGTGGAGCGGAGTTCTGAAAGTTGTGCATGCATTTGTAGACTTTCTGTGGCCCAGTGGCAACTGTTGCCATGGCTTGTGCGGCAGTGATAGGCATTGTTCAAATTGTCGGATCTCAAATCTTGAGCTTCCCCAGCATGCAACCTGTGGCTCAGAAAACAATATTGGGACAGAAGCTACCTACAAGATTGGAAGAGTTTTCAGCTGCCTCACTTCTTCTGTCTATAGGGATGCCTCTCCTCAAATGGCAAAATCCACCCCTCCATGTATGTTTTCTGTGTCTACTCCCATCATTCAGGTATCAAGCACCACTTGTTGATTTCAGGGAGATCGTTTCACTGTGGGAGAATATCCTGACATGGTATTTTTTTTGGGCTTGGGGATGTGAGCAGAAGACATTACAGCATGTGGGTGCAGCCATACCTGTGGCTTTGGGCTATGCCCTTACAACAGGAGAGGTGCAGAAGCTGCCAAAGGGAGGGTTTAGACAGGCTGAGGCAATGTGGCGACTTCGTCACCGCTGGGCTGCCCGGCACCTTTGTTCTCTTATGTCTGAATTTCAAGAGTAGGTTTCTTCATCTCTTCTGCCTGACTGATGATGAACCTTGCCTGGATTTTGGACACATCTCAGTTGCAAGGCTTTTCATCAAGATTATGGAGCTTATGGAAGAAGTTTCTGATGTGTAAAGTTTACCTCAATTTTGATCTCAATGGTTTAAATGCAGGCCATCAGCGCTGGGATGGTTGCTTGATATTGTTGAGAAAGTGACAGTGATCTCAGGAACTAAGGGCCTCCAACCATCAAGTTCTGTACTTGGTGGTAACAGCCAGGACCTGTTTAAAGGATCCATTCCTCTGCCCATTCAGTTTCCATCAAGAGGGAGCTCAAAGAAGTGCAAGGAAGTCAAGGATGAGATAATTGTGTCAGTTTTTCCAGAACCAGCTCACACAGATTTGGCAGCTGAAACTCTGGCTGAGGGATTCAATTCTTCTCACAGGCCTGATGAACTGGCTAGCATACCTAGACTAGAAGACTGGGCTATTGTAGCAGTCAGTGCATACCATGGAATTCTGATGAATCTAGGGGTAGTACACATTGGCTGGAGGGCTTTTGAGCAACATGCTTCTCTTTTCTTGAGAGCTTGCTGGCTTGTGGTAGTTTTTGTACCCATCATTCTCCTTGGCCCAGTGGTGTACTTCATCTCAACAATTTTGCCACTAGTGTTGGGCGAGCATCTTCGTAGTTTTGTGTGGGTGCTGCTTCGGGTCTGCTTGGAGCGAGGGGGAGCTGCCTTTATTAAATGGGGGCAGGTACATAATTGCAACATCAGGACTCTTAGTTAACTAATGCTGGCATCAAGTGATACCTTTTCCAAGTGACGAGGAGAGCCAAGTAGTTTGAAAATTGCTGTATACCGTTGGGTGGTTTACAAAGGAATCAGGATTTGTTTGGTGCCTTGCAGTGGTCATCGACAAGGGAAGATTTGTTTCCTCAGAGCTTGTGTGAGTGCTTGGGGCGGCTTCATGACAGAGCTCCACAGCACAGTTACAAGCAGACTCGCAAGATTATTTTGGAACAGTTCAATCGTCCAATTGAAGACATATTTGATGAATTTCCAACAACACCCTCTGCATCAGGGAGCATTGCCCAGGTGAATTGTCGTTGGTGAAGTTCATCTTTTCAGGTCGATGAGAGTATTGGTATGTGGGAACAAATAAGCAAAAGACAGATTATTGGAGTGTTCTGTTACATTGATCAAAAGAGTAAGTCTTGGTATTGATTTTGCAGGTGTCTTGATTATTTTTTTGGACAGGTGTACAGAGCTAAATTGAAGGATCATGGTGATGGCACCCCTTTGGATGTTGCAGTAAAAGTAAGTGCTTCCACCTGCATATGTAGTCTGGCAAAAAAAGCCACAACACTTGCAGTAAGTAAGGCTTTTTGTTGATGATTGGAGCAGCCTCAGCTTGGATCTGCTTTACTTGGGTGTAGTAGACTTTTAGAGCCCACTGAGTTACTTTCTTTGGCTGATCAGCTTTGACTCTGCCAAATCAGGTGAGACATCCATCTGTGGCAATCAGGATATATCAGGATTTTCAAATCATGTCAGTGCTGGCAGACTTTGCACAGAGGTTGCCTGCCCTCCAATGGCTTAACTTGCGACAAAGCATTGACCAATTTTCTCACACAATGACTGCCCAGGTGACTTGCTGCAAACTCCTTCCTTTTCATCTCTCATGAATGGGAAGTGGGGGACCTAGTATATAGGTAGTCATCATGGTGCATCAGTTCAAATTTTGAACCTGCTGCTGTCTTATTGGTAGAAAAGACATGGGTTGAGATTCTTGTCATTCATTATTGAAGAAAAAAGTTAGTAAGCCCTTGAGAAGCTCACAGGCACTTCACCAGGTGGCTCATTTCTGCAAGAACGGATGTTAAAATCTAAGCAAACCCCATTGCCCAATAAAACCCACAAAATGATTCAATGATGCAGGCAGATCTCCGTGTTGAAGCTAAGAACCTGCTCAAGTTCTACAAGAATTTCGAAGGGTTGCATGAAAAGGTTATCTGGCCAAAGTTGATCCCTGATCTGGTAAGTTATGTCCATCATCAATTTGCTTCTCTCTTCGTTAACTTCATGAGCAGCAACTTTGGTATGTTTCTGTTTACCACTGCCTGGCTGCCAGGGTTTTCATCATCTCAACATGGATGAGCTGGTAATATACAGGTTTCTGAAGGTGTAATTGTGGAGAGTTTTGAAAGAGGCGCTCCCCTATATGAGTTCCTCAGAAACCGCTCTGCTTTGAATACTCAGGTATTGTATTCCTGAGCTGTTCTACAATGTTCACCACGATCTTGGCACATACTTATGTATCCAATCTGGAATGGCAGAATTTTCATCGCAGGTTGTGATGATGACTCTTCAGCTTTTCCCAATGTGCTTCAATGTATTTGTACACCTGAATTCAATCACCTTCAGCAGGGGCAAGCAGGCATTCCTGATTCACTCAGAGGAGGAGCATGGGTTCATTTCTGAATAAAAAGTTGGATTGTGTATGCGGGGTTGCAGATTGCTGCAGTAGGAGTAGACACATACCTCAAGATGCTGCTGACAGATAACTTTGTTCACACGGATTTACACCCTGGCAACATTCTTGCTCGAATGGCAGGTACAGCAATTTAGGATTTTGCAATGAAACTGCAAATATTCTGTGTGAAGTTTGCCAATTCAGATTCAGCCTACAGGTTTGATGCGTTTCTGATTCTCGAAGCATTCTGGGTGAGACAGATGCCCACTGAGCTCAGTGACTGCTATGGATCAGGAAATGAGAACAGAGAAAGCTCTGAGAGACTGCAGTTGGTCCTTCTGGATTTTGGATTAGCAGAGGAGCTACCACCACAAGTTCGATATCATTTCATCTCCTTCATAATCAACATTGGAGCTGCAAATGGCAAGCGTGCGGTATGTTGGCATTTGACGTCAGAAAGTGAAAGTTTTGGCAACCCATATTGCATTGATTGTGTGGGAAGACCCAGTATTGCAAGCCACCTATTCTCCACTAGGCAAGGAAAGTTCAATCTCATAACTTTTTCTGGTTCAAAAATGCAGGCACACCATCTCCTTCAGTTCTCCTGGCCACATGAGCAACGGTGTAGGAGACCAGATCTACTCATCAGTGACATGAATGAATTGTTCAAGAAAGAATGTGACCTCAAGATTCACCCCATTGACCTCAATACTGTCCTGAAGCAGGTCAGAGCAGCTGCTGCATAGAAGAAAAAAATCCTTTTGGAATTCAAAGATCTACCCCAGTGAGTTGAAGAGCTCAGATAGTGGTCTTAAATTGCTTGGATTTGTTCTCTCATTTATCTTCTCGAGCACAGCAGCTTTGTGAAGGATATTATTTGAACAAAGTGGTTTTTTTATGCTGATGCAGGTGCTCCAACTTTGTCGGAAGCATGAAGTGACAATTGACAGTTCATATGCGTCATTGGTGGTAGCAGTGTGTGTATTGGTCGGCTTTGCCCGAAGCTTAGATCCAGAACTTTCAATAATGGATGCAGCAATACCTTGTCTTTTTTTCTATAATCTTGTGGGCCGAATTCCAGGTGGCATCTATGGGTGATACAGGACCTGATCTTTGTCTCTCAGTAATTTCTGATGTATTGGGTTCTCTCAGTGTGCAACCTTATGATGCTGCAAGGAGCAAAGTGGCAAAATTTTCCTAAACCGTTTGTTCTGTGGATTCCAAAACCTTAGGGCAGAGAGAGAGGTGTGTGGGACATGTACTTCTGTAACGGCAATCCGTTTGAAAGCATTTGAGTTTTGATATAGAGAGGTAACAATGTCACTGCATTGTATCTGGGCTTGAAGCTTGCTCTTTTATTATTTTTCTTCTACTTGGGATAACAGAGGTCATGTTTCTTCTCTTCCCATTTCCCCTGTCATCCCTTTTCCACAATTACCAAGCAAGTTTCTTTTCTGTAGAATTTTATTTCTGTTTGTCACCATGGTAAGAAGCTTTGAGAACCAACAATTCATGAAGAAGTCCAATCAGCAAAATAAAATTTTGTCTCTGAAAAAGCTGTTTCCTTTCCTGTTTTCTTTCATCAAGAGTTTTTCCCACTTGTTCACTGTTGAAAAAGAGCATTTTACTGCCTACCAAATCCTTTCCACATCCAATCTTTTTCATGGGTTTTACAGCTTCAAATTTTTTCTATGGATTTTCCTGCTTCTCATCTGTAGTATTATAGTATTGCTGTTTTGCAATTGGAATATTACCAAATGCCATGGTTATCTCTCCATTCAACTATGCAACTCTGTTGTGCCTGAGCTGAACTGCCGATACTGCAATATTTCAAGGTAACAAATTTTCATCGCAATATTTCAAGTTTTTGAACTTCCAATGTGCAGCACACAGTGTATGTGATAGTGTGCAATCATAGTTTCAAGATGACAACAGGAGAATCATTTGCCATGAAACACACCACATATGATGAATGAAAACCCTACTACTCCAAAGAGCATTATTTTTCCAACTACAAAAATCACTAACTGTGAACCTCTGGTGCTTAAAATTTGAGCTTATCCCAAACTGCAGAAACTCACTGCCAAAACTGCAGAAACTCAATGAGTGTTACAGCAGCCACTAGTTATCACTGAAGAAGCTGGTGAATCTTAAGTACAAGATGAAGCTTAATATTCAGTTGGGACAAAAGGGTTCACTAATCATTGGAGTAAACAGTCTATTGTGAACAGTACGAGAATAGTAATGCCAAAATGTAGATCCTATATCAATACTCAATTTATCAAAGTAATGATCCAAAGAGTCACACAGAGATTATCAAAACCAAATCCAAAAATTGCTGAAGATCACTAGCTTCTTTGGGGGGGCAATATGCTGAGCAGAACCAAATCCAAAGATTCCTGTAGATCACAGCTTCTTGGGGCAATACACCGAGCAAGATGTGCCATACTGGTAACACCCAAGGAATTCATGACTAATGATAATCTTTGTCCATGATCAGTTTCTGTTATTTTACAGTTGTGTTGGTTTTGACTAAGATGCACTAAAACTACATCACATTCCTACCAACACATCCACCTTTATCCTTTCTTACAATAACTCTCATGACCACATGATATGGTCATGTCATCCTCATCTTGCTATGTTTGTATTTTGATAATCATTGGTCGATCAATCACCATTCACATATGTCTTTGATTCATAGTACTTGTTCTCACTCTCTGCCTTCTTCTCATTCCGTTTCTACACATCATCATCATCATCATCATCATCATCACCAGTCAAAAAAATGTACCCACCTGAATTTAGCCACATCTGACATTGACTGTGGTACAAAATATGTATTAGCAAACAGCAAAAAAATTGAACTGTGATAAAAAAAATCAGTGGACACACACACAGATACAATTTCAACAAACACATCAAAATAGCATTTGAAGAGGGGAAAACAGTCAAACAACAACAGTAGGACAAATGAGTGTGCATGGATATATGTTGTTGTTTACCTTATAAGCTTCATGATTCGTTAGGATACGCTGAATAATTGTGGACGTTGTCATGTTTAGAGGACTCTCCAAGAGTTTGAAGATCCCCAGCTCCTTTGCTGCTGCATACGGATCATTCTCTCCCTGAAGCCAAAAAATGATCATGAGAGTTTCTATGAGTCATTCACTGCTAAATGCCTCCACACTTGACCCAGAATTTGCTCAAAAGAAGTCAAAACATAGAGAAAGAATGAATGATGCTACTACTGCACTGCAAAACAAAGCCAACTGATAGCTGCTCACAACAGCCAATATGTGTGCACGTGTGCATTATTGCCCACCCACAAGAATTTGGGGTGAGGAGAAAACAGAAATCAACATGAATTTGATTTTAGTGGGTTACTCACATTCTTCACATCATTTGGCTCTGCACATGTTCCGTGCACAACAACAGATATGTTGAATGTGGTTATCTGTGATCATGAACCCAAACAATCCAATTTGCACAGTTAGGTTGGATACTGCTATAACTTCGGTGGAAACCACAGCCAACAATGTGAGCCCATATATCTCATCAAAGAGTGCACATTCATGACAGAGAGTTAGCAGCAAGGACTATATGAGAGAGAAGAAGTCTAGTCAGTACCATGTCTTTACTCACTTCCCAAGGTGCACCAATGATAACTTCATCAACATACCGACATGCCAACACACTCAGACTACGCTCATGTAGATGCATAATTGGATGGTTTGCTCCTCTATGTCCACTGTGTATGCAACACCCATCCCATCCCATCCCATCCCCCACCCATTTCCCGCCTCATTGTGTAAGCAAACCCACTTTTCCACACTCGCACTGACAACTATACTTGTAGAAAGCAGCATCTGTGACTACTTTCTTTCCCTAACCTCCTAAAACCTCTTTCCTTGAGAGGTCAAAGTTGGTACAACAGAAATTCCTCAGGCTTTCCAAAACAGAAGGGACAGAAGTTTTTGGGAGAAAAGAAAAGAGAAGACACACACCTGATGGTTAGATCAGTGTGGATCCCCACCAGCAAAAAATCACCCAACTGTCTTGCTGCCTTCAGTGTCTGTGGCAACTCAAACACCAAGACAGTTTCTCACATGATTACTTGCAGCACCACGTCTTAAAACTGCAGCTTTACACTACTGTATCATTACCACCATTGTCATGGATAGTTTGATTCAACTGTGTTCAACAATATTGCAGGGAACAATAATTGTATGCTTAAGAAAAAATGGAAGCTGACAATCTGTATAAGGACTATCTATCATCATCTGTGATTGACAGCTGGAAAGTGTCTTGCACTGGAACAATCAAGGTTTCCCTTAGCCATCTTCTAGAAGGCAGCAGATTTCAGTTTCAGCAATTTAAGCCTGCAATCTTTCCTTTTGTAAAGAAATGAGGCACAAGCTTGATACAAAGCAAACATATAAGTGATAAATATTGTCACTCAAATGTCGAGGATTGCCAGCAATCTTTTGTAAAGAGAAATGGGTGCAAGCCTGACACAAAGCAGACTGATTATTTGAGTGGTGTGAAAGTCTTGTGCCTCAAAGAATTGTGTAACATTTTGTTGAATGCTACAATCCAAACAAAGCAATTGTGTACCTACCTCCACATGACCAGCATGGAACAAGTCGAAAGCACCATCTATGTAGACAATCCGTGCTTCTGGTCCCGGTCCCTGCAATTTGCCAAACTGGTGCATCAGAATATGTTCCAAATTCCTACCAGCTTTGTTTGCAAAAACATTTCTTCAAATGCAACTTGTCATCATTATCTTCTTCTTGTGTGTCTGTTGGTCAATGGTTCTCCACATTTTGTGAAAAGAAATAGCACTGTGGCCAGATTGTATTGCTACCTTCTGATTTGAGAACTGCACAATCCTTCGAGATGTGGGCAAGAAATGTGAGTATCGAGTGCCAACACCAGCACTGAGGCTCCCCTTATTACTATCATGGCTAAGGCTGCTGAACCCATTACTGAATTGCCGCTGCAATGATGTGTGTACAGGTGATTCAGTCACACCTCGATCCCGCACACAGAGAAGCATCCGCCCTGACCCATGAACAACCCATTCATTCTTCTCAGTGGAAAACTCCCCACCACCACATCTTTTGCCTTGCTTGGCTCAGATCGGCTCGGCTCAGAATTGAATTTGGTTTGAAGAAAGCAAGCAATCATAGATTATACCCCCCATACTGGCCGAGCTTCACTGATCTCAAAAGCTTCTAAAGAGAAATTTTGGATGCTAAAAAATCAGCAGAAGCAAAAACAAAAGTGACAAGAGAGAAAGGAAGAAAGAAAACTACCGACAATGTCTGTGCTTGAGACACCTTCTGTGCGCTTGATCTGCTTGTAGCGACCTGCCTTCTTGGCATGAGCATATGCATCACTGCCATCGGGCAGCAAGCAAGGATCATCACCATGGATGATGTAATCAATGCCGTAGTCTGTGAAGAGCTTGTTCATGAACTCCTCATTGATGGCATATGGCACCGCTTCAATGATTTCATCCACCCATTTCACCGCACTCACCATTGCTACCCTGTGAAGCAGAAGAAGAAGAAGAAGCAAAAGCTTCTCCCCCAGATTTCATCAGCAAAGTGTCCGCGCACCAGAGAGCAAAATCAGCAAGAACCAAACCCAATTCTCCAAATTCTCAATCAGGAATTCCTGTAACCCCAATTCTCAGAACCGAATTGTCCAAGTTCTCAAACAAGAATTCCTGGAACCTTAATTCTACCCTTCTTTCTTCTTATTCGTTTACCTTTCTTGCATGGACATCACAGTGGGTCCTTTGTTGGTTTGGATTTCTTCGTCGCTCACCACTCCAACAACGAGCTCATCACCAAGTGCACGAGCTTGCCGCAATGCATTGGCATGTCCATAGTGCATCATGTCGAAGCACCCATCCATATACACTCTCACCGGTCTCTTTTTGTTCTTAGCCTTCTTCCTCTTGTCCTCGTTCTCCCTGGCGGCTCCCCCCAGTCTCCTCTGAAACCCAAGAAGAAGCTCCGAGGAGTACTGAGATGCTACTAACCCACCAACCACGACTGCTGCAATTGCCATAGCTGCTAAAATCTTGAAACCCATTGCTCCTTCTCCTCCTCCTCCTCCAGGCCATTTTCTTCCCACGCCTTCCATTTTCTCCACCCACCTAAGCAAAGCTTAAACAGTCTTGTGAACTCTAGACCCTTCAAGGTCCAGTTCTAGCACAGCATAGGCGATTCCCAGGAACCAAGTTCACATCTAGATCCTTGAATTGCTTGCGCGCAGTTTACAAGTCCTTTTTCTTTTGTGCAAGAAGAAGAGGAAGAGGACGATGAAGACGATGATGAAGACTTGAATTGGATTGGATCTTTTGTGACTGTGAGTGACGAGGAAGGTGGTGGTGATGGGAAGGAAGGAAGAGGAGGTGACAATTGTTAGCTAGCTAGCACAGTCAAAGGGGGAGTGCGTTGGCTAACACGTGTCGTTGTGACTGCTTCTCGGCTGCCGTCTGGTGATAGGCGGCCAAACATCACCCACGGCATCAAGCACCATGTGCCGTTTGCGAATTCGTGGATTGACCACAGCAGCCACCGCCTCTGTCTAGTGTCACCGCGGTAGGCAGATGTGATCTTCTTGCGCATTCTTTTTGTCAAGAAAATCTCTCGTGAAAATCATCACGCTTTTTCTTCTTCTTCTCCTCTGATTTATAGGTTCCCCCCCCCCCCCCCCCCCCCC
>Ga0209611_10005604_pt1 | contig 20935 bp, 19 predicted proteins | sample S1TSphgellanicum_3_FD_187693 | JGI IMG/M metagenome (GOLD analysis project Ga0209611, IMG submission 187693) | Host-associated microbial communities from peat moss isolated from Minnesota, USA - S1T2_Fc - Sphagnum magellanicum MG (SPAdes) (version 2) | ecosystem: Host-associated > Plants > Peat...
TGCTCGACGGGTGCATTATGCACCGGGTTCACACTAGTAAATATAAAAACATCATGTCCAATATAAAAATTGAATTTTAAAAAAAAAAGGGTTCAAACAAAATATTTATGACAAAGTGAAAAAACGATGACAAAAATATTCCAACCTTGTGGTCAAACTTGGAACTCAAGATATGAATTACATGAAAAATGGACAATATAAGTCTATTCCCTTTTTCAAAAAATGCAATTTTGTGCAATTTGTGGAATTGTGAAACTCAATAATAAAAAAAATTACAAAAAAAGATATAACAAATACAATAACACATCAAACAAACAAAATGGTTGCACACCATAAACAATGGCAAATGTCATGATAGCACACAAGTTGCAATAATGGAGATTTCATGTACCTTTGTAACAAGTGCCGTTCAAACAAAAAAAAACCTTGGAATGCAACTTATGTAGTGTATCAAGCACCACCATACATGGCCACATTGCTCTTTACACACCCACTCCATGTGCAATTATTATCTTTCTTTGAGATTGGATTACATATGCAATCACAAAATTGGGGCTTTGCCACATGTCAAATAATAGAAACTTATTGAATAGTTGTTTATTAAGTTAGGATGGCATCTTGGATCACAATTTTAATGCAGAAGAAACCTACTTTACTAGCACCACTACTATCACAAAATATGAAATTAAATCTTTGGTTTCAAACATACAAAACCATTTTTGAACAATCACATTAAAAAAGTAGCACGTGCATTCTCACACTAGATGCAATACAGCATATAATTGAAGAACAACCCACACAAAACATAGGGTTCCCAAACATGGACATTCCAATTAATATACAACCTAACCTTTTTATTTGACATGTGAGTTGATACTACATCTAATTTTAGAAAGAAAGCTTATTACATAATTGGACATGTAGAATAACATGAAACAAATAAGGAAAAACAACAATATGGAACAATATTTGTAAAAGAAACCACATTAAATATTTAAATACAAGCCCTTTCACTTGAAATGACATTATTTCCTTTTTTATTCCCATGCACAAACATGGAGCTCATGATGTTATTATATCTTTCAATGAATACTTAAAATACAAGATGATTACATTATTTTCACCTTTTACATTATACAAACCATACCTATTTTTCATGTATGATCTATGTCAAACATTATAATTCATTAAAGAAACCTCAAAAACATGTTTTGAAAAAGACATGAAAACATGTAAAATACAAAACCCAAAAGTGATTGAACAAGATATCATTAAACATGTTATTAAATATAATCTTCTTGCAAACATAGAAGGCATTCTTCAATGGCACAAAACATAACTACAAGACCTTTTATGCATGGTCAAACAATTTGGCATGTCACATTATTTTGTAATATCGATAATTGACAAAATGAGTTCATTATGTTGGGAACAAATTATTGATATTGAAAAAATTGTAAAATATTATGTAAAATATTTACATGCATCATTAAATTGGAAAGATTGCCTAATAAAATGTGTCATACAATTTCATGAGTCGACAAATTCATGCAACAACTTTTATTATCAGCACACCTGCATTTACTTGGCATTATAAAGGCATATGTAATATGTTATGAAATTCAACAACATGGTTTACTTCATGCACACATCATTCTTTGGGTTGTAGAAATGACATTGAAAATATCACAAATAAAATTGTTGCATTTATTCTTACAACATTTGATGAAAAAAAAGATTTATACAACACATATAAAATACAAACACACTTTACAAAATTGCAATGAAAAAAATTTCATACATGTGGAAATAAATGTAATTTAAATAAATTTAAAAAATCAATGCAAATATGGGTTCCCACTCAATGTGCAATTGAATCAATAATCTAAATATAACAATTACACCAATTGTTGGGAATATTATCGCTTGAGATATGAAAATGACAATGTTGTGCCATACCATGCATCATTGTTTTTTTATGGAGTTCCCATCTCAACATTCAACGCACTACTTCTTCATATTGGTCTTATTATTTCTTTAAATATACCATGAAATGTGAACCATATGGACCATTAAATTTAAACCAAAAGATTGTAAAATGTTTAGGCCTACAAAATGTTTCACAAGTGTAACTTCAATTCATACCCTCCCTTATAATCAACAAACATGATTCTTGTAGAAGTCGTACTCACATGTTTACAAATACCATTGGTTCAAAAAAATACAATGATAGAATACATTGATTCAAAACTTCCTCACATGCGTACAAAAATCATCACAAAATCAAGAGTTTTAGGGTTCCATCCCTTAGATGTCTACAATAATTGACTTACTTATTTTGACAACATGAATTTTATTCAATATTTAACAAAACTTGAATATGAGAAATCATAACATCCCACTTTAAAATGTCATGGTCAAGATGACCTAGGAAACTTTATTTGCAAGAGTAACAAACTAACAAGATTTACAAATTTCCATCCCATACACAACATAGAAGGATTTTATTATAACATATTATTACAAAATGTGTTTTTTCAAAATGAAAATGAATTGTTGTCCACAACAAAATTTGAAAAAAATTATGTATGTGAACTTGTTACTATCACATCTATCATTAATGATTTAAAACATTGTTATAGCTATAGAAGTTCAACTAATCAATAACACATTACAATTTCCATTGCTACACATTACAATTCACTTCCTACCACAATTCCCATGAGTTTTAAATTCCAAACATTCCATCTTCCATTTTTATAAACTTATTCAATTTTATGACATTAACATTGAGTTTTTGGGTTGTAGGTACTACAAAACACTTCTATGATAATTACACATTGAAACAAAAACAATCGATCTTAGATAGTTTCAGTTTTGTTAATGTCATGTTATAAACAAATATATTAAGCAAGTGGCACATTTCTTATATGTGATGCCCATTTTTTACTTTTCTTAAAATTTTGTTTAGGTCTTTTGCAACCTTCAAATTAATGAAAGGTTAATTTCAACCCATATCACATTTTCACTAACACATTTTTAAAACGTTTTTCAAAAGAAAGAAAGTCTCCTATTTATTTGATTTACAAACCTAAAGGCTCAAAAATGAAATTTATTATTTGCTCTTTTTTCCAATTTGGAGATAATTGTTCCTCATGCCAAACAACAAAATTAATAATATGGATTTTTGATTTCAAATAAACTTTACTTGTTTTACTTTCCATCAAAATTAATGTTTTAATTAGATCTTCACATAGAATAAAAAATTACATTGTATTTTAGCAACATGTTGCAACATGTTGTTTTAAGCTATTATCTAAATTTGGCCAAATTTCAAAAAACAATTCCTCAAAATTAAGTGTTTTTTTGACCTTTTTTTCAAAAAGAACCTTTGTATGAATCACATTAGTTTTTTTTTTGTCACAGTGATGTAAAATTTCACCAAAAGAGAAAACGCATTGCTTTGGTTGTAGCACATTTTGATATTAAAGTCCCTTTGTAACAAAAAAAGGAACTAATGAAAACTTCCTTATAAATATGATCACAACATTGTAGTCCAACAATTGAATTCAAATGACTTACTTGATTAGCACAATGATGTGCATCAAAATAATCTCTAGATCCTAATAAGAAAACCTAATCCTTCATCTTAGTGCATGTTCATGACTAGCTAGACTTGAATTTCATGATTTTTTTGCAAATGAATTAAGCTTTTCTAAGCATCATTACACCCTTTTTTATCAACCATGACTACTTGCCACATACTTCTTACAAGGATAAACCCAACAATATTGTTTTCTAAAGGTATGGCCAAATATCAGTTCTTTCAATGTGCACTTAGTCTCTAGAGCTATGTATATCATCTCCTAACATGTAATGTTTTTATTTGAACTCATGCTTTGATGCATTCTAAAGCATAATTTTCTACAACCCACCATTCAACTATTTCCCAATTTCTTGTGCAGGAGGTAACCACCAGGTTCATGTATGAACCACTACAAGCAATGCAAACACTCTCATGTAGACTTAAGGTTGAGATTCAACGTTTTGCAAAACTAGCTCAAGGATACCCCAATGAGTTTCTAGTTGCTTCCTCACTACATAGAATCTAACACACAAATTAGGTTTTGGACCCTAGGTTCTTTCCTTCACCAATGCATGGTTATTACATTGTTGTACATGCCTATCTGTCTACAATTAAAATCACTTTGAATTGTCATCACACTTCAACATCAACCCTTCATAGAAAACTTGTTAAGTACATATATTGCACATTTGTCTCAAAAGTAGGTGGGCACAATGGAAAAGAAATCAACAACTATTCAAACAAAAAAAAAACATTTCTACTAATATTTCACGTTATCACTTAGCTCTATTGTTTATCGAAAGCCTTCCTTCCTCCTCCTTTTATCTTCCATTGCCACCATCAACCTTCAAAGTTTCATCAATGTTCGCTTTCATCTCCACCACACAACAATTTTGTTGAAATAAATCTTGCATAATTACTTACAAACAACAAACCTTCCTACCTCATTTAACAAGCTCTCATGAATTTGTTACAATAATGGCCAATTTGGGGAAATAGACAATGATGGAAAACCTTTCCACTGTTGATGTGCAGAAAGTTGACAAAAACAACAAAAACTTTAAAAACTCCTAGTGTTCACATTGAAAGTATATATGTCTCCTAACAACACCTCATCTTAGTTCACACCTTTTCTAATGAAATCAATACAAATTACAATCAATATCACTTAATAATGTTTGACTGCAAATTAATATGGAAAAACAAATTGCAAATATGATTTTACAAATTCAACTAAAACTAAATTATTTCCTTAAATGTTATCCCTTTAGCAAAAAATAGCCATTTTCAAATAGGCCTTCTCCTCCACCAATAGATGGTCCCTAGACCCTTTATGTTCGGTTTTAAAATCTCAAGTTCACTCCCCTTCATTGTTGGTCTTTCAAGTTTCAAGGTGACGAGGGTATTCATTGATATCATGGATAATGACCTTATACAAAAAAGGGGAACATTTTATCTTAAAATTATTATACAACATGAAACATAAGAAGGGTCACCTAGTTATGGAGAATGCCTTTGGCATACTTAAAAAAACTTTCGAGAATTGTTAACAAAGTTAGACTTGAATGTATCCTTCATATTAAATGTGATCATTTGCTATTGTCTTTACATAACATGCTTTGGTTTCAAACAAAATCTTGTATTCAACAATTGAAGATAATTATTGAAAACTATATAATATGCATGTCCATTTGGAAGTGAACATTGATAACAAGTTCAATGTAGATCTTTAAATAAAAATAGTTCATACATTTTACAACCATGAAAAATCTAGAGCTCCCACATTACAGAATTATGTGTTAATTTGGATGACAAAGAAATGTTATATGATTAGCAAATATAATTCAATTTTAACCTTATCTTGCATCAAAATTTTGATTGTCAAAGTCCATTCAACTTTGTTTTTTCGTTTTGTCATGTGTTCCCTTTAGTTGTTGACATTTTTAGAATCCCCAAATTGGCAATTCATGAACATTTAGTTATTAGATTCAAATTCATTAAGGTTTCATTTTCTTGGTAGAATTCCCTTTATTAGTTGTTAGATTCCCCAAGTTGTCAATTGAGACTTTAATTGTTAAATTCAATTCATTTAGAACCTTTTATGCAAACAAGTTAACATTACTCACACTTCCACTGATGTTGTCTTTCATAGATACTGTGCACATGATTTTCATTGAACCTAGGATTGTTTTGATCATATTCATGGCCTTGTATTGTAACTTTTTTTCAAAGATGGTCTTTTGGATTTGACATAACTATTCTTCCATAAGCATGTTTGAGTCACATATCTTGTCAATTGAATCAACAAATATGTAATTCCTTTTTATGTTTTGTCTATTGGATGTTTTTATGTGCAAAACAATAGTTACAATTAACATTTATATTATCCAAATTCCAAGATCCACTGTTTGTATTATGAACATAATTTGTTTTTAGTAAGGTTGGTGTTTGAAGCTTTGACACATGAATGTTGATTGGAATGTTGGTTTGAATGTGCATTTGGTTGTCATTCAAAGGTTCAATTAAAGGTTTAATCATAGCCTTGGTGAACAACCTTGGATGAACAAGAGATGGTATTTGAGGTGTTTGACCACATGATTAATTCCTAGAGGACATACAAAAGCATAAAGGTTAATGTTTTCTTTATTGAACTCAATTACACCAATGGGTTCTTTTATTTTTAACTCACATTTTGTTCGAAATTTCATGAATGTTGTAAACACTTATATTCAATCCCAATGGCTTATTTCTTGTGAAGTCTAGTAACATGTCATGGATGTTCCTATGAAAAAAATGCACCAAATGGAATGCATCAAACTTGTTTCATGGCCTCAATATTGAGTATTCTTTGTTGTGGTTAGTTTTGGACATATAATAATTTTGTTCTTGAAATCTCTTTAGATTGACCCTTATTTGTTTTTGTGTGTAAGGCCATTTCCAATGTGTTGAGAGAATCTTGCAACCATGTGACAATCATGGAAATCTTTTCCATTTTGTTCTAGAATAGTCTCAAACATGTTTCACATGTCAATTTATCCAATGCTATTACGTGTTCATCTTGTTTTGCTTCTATGAATGCAAGAATTTTCTTGTGCTTCTAATTTAACTATCTTGATTTTCTTGTTTGAACTTCAATTGACACATTTGAATTGATGGTGGTAACTTTGTTTTTTCCTTTGTTTTTTTTCTTTGATGGACTAATTATACCCCTAATTATAAACTAGTGGTATTTAGTGGATATGGGACATAATGTGATTCATATTAATTAGTTCATGGGCACATGTTCACAACTTTGTTTTTTGGAAGGGGCCACATCAATTGACCCATCATTAGTTGTTTTTGGAACATTGGGCATCTCAATAAAAATACTTCTTTGAACAAATTGCAAAATAGAAACAAATGTGTCCCTCATTAATTTACCTTTTTAGTTTATATACATGAAAATTGAACTTTGGGCACACCATATGGGATAAAATTGAAATGCTATTGGGAACATCTTGGGGAAAAACTTGACAACTTGGGGAACTCCATGGGATCATGATGAAAAAATGTTGGGAACACATGGGAACAAGGAAAAAAACAAAAAAAAACCTCCCATCACCCCACCCCCAAAACAAAAAAAATTGGGCCCATCATGAATGCATGTTAAACCTTTTCATTAGTTGCATGAAATTTTTATATCCAAAACTATTGGTCACCATTTTCGGCTTGGGCTAATGGTAGGTGCAGAATTTTGGGGACATAGTGTTGCATGTTTTTACATTCTTTTGTAAACATGTTGTAACAAAAAAAAATGACAAATGATTTGATGATTTATTTGTAGATTAAAGAAATACGATATAATTTAAGAAATGTAATATGATCAATGTTGGATGGTTACAATATGAACAATTTGATATAATCTAGGAACAAAATGCAAGATGGTTACAATTTGAGAAATGCAAACTAATTTTTGACAATTCTCAATTTCATTATTTATGTTATAATTGTAAAAAAAATGGAGATTGTGGTTTGAAATGTGAAAAAGTTAGTGTTAATAGGAAATTGAAAAGGATTTGGTGCTCTATTTTTTTTAGATGGTAGATGGTTATAATTTGAATAAGGTAAGTTGGTTTTTGGGAGTTTGAATTTTAATCATTTGTGTTATTACAATTGTCAAAACTTTGAAAATGTTAATTTCAATTGCAAACAAGTTAGTGTTAACAAGAATTTGAAACATGACTTGATGTTGTGTTTTGTCTATTAGATGGAAAATGGTTGTCATTTGAGCAATGCAAACTAGTTTTTGAGAATGAAAGTGTGTGATTACAATTGTTAAAGTTGAAGATGGTGTTTTCAAACACATCCATTTGTGTAGAACTACATCCATTTGCCTAGAGCTTTGAAGGTTTTCTTGTTTTTCAATTTGCTACTTCTGTGATTTATTTCGATAGTTGGTTTACTTTTGATTTTGTTCAATTGTTGATGTTGTAGCATGACAAATGGAAAGTACTATGCTTGTTTCTTTTGATGTTCCTCTAATACTAATGGTAGGAACAATATGGGTGTAGTTGAACATTTTGTGTAGTGATGATGAGGAAGAATGATTTCAAGCTTTCTTTTTACAATAGTGAAGAGGAACTTGTGCAAGCTTCCCATGCTTTTTGTGGTGATGATGGGGAGGTGATTAGGAGAAAGTTGTTTTAAGATTTTGTTAACAATGAATTACAAGCTTAACTTTATCCTCATACAAAATATTGTATTTTAGATTCCAAATCTTCATTTTATGAAGATTCAATTTTAATAAACATTGGGCTTAACATTATTGTCCTATGTGCACACGATAGCAAGGACACCATGTTATTACTTTTGTTACATAACATTGGATATGTGAATGGGCTTCTTGTTTTTTTGATCCTTAACATTGAACAAATATCAATGTTTTTGGGTCAATTTTGTGATGTAGCCAAAATTCCAATCATCCATTGGAACATTTAAACAAAATTTGGTTAAAAGCTAAACATGAAAATAAAATTTCAAATACATCTTTCTATACTTTTGGCTACTTACTTGAAGCCTATATAGATAAATATTTGGAAATATTAAAAAAAATTCAAATTATTGGCTATTGAAATGTAAAAAAAATCATTTCAGCACTTGTAATTTTTTGTTTCGCTTTTGGCTATATATAGCCAGCAAAAAAAAAGCTGCTTAATTTGCACTTAAAAAAAAACTCCAGGTGTGAAGCTAGCTCTAGTTTAGCTAAACCCTAAACCCTATCCACTGGAGAACTGCTGCTCCTGCACACAAAAGTCCATTTGAGGAGGTGACCTTAAGAAAAGGAAAGAAGCTACACGGCTATGGCGTGCAGTGCGCAAACAAATTGCATAAATCTCACTAGTCTTGAACAGATGTGCTTCTAGGAGAGCGCGGATCTGGTTGAAGACTAGGGGCGGATTACCTATCATTGAAGAAAGGTGCGTAATTGTTTTTCATCTCAGATTTGGTCAAGGTTTTGAATAAATTTTGGTGATAAGAATGTGTGGAGGAAGTGAACAAACTGCTGCAAAGAAAGTATGTCGGAGTCACGGAAGATATGAACGCGTTCTTTGGTACCTAGTGGCGAGAGCATAACCGGAAGGAAAAATAAAAATAAAAATATATGTAGGGACGATTCAACGCAAAGCGTTTGGTATTGTCAAGAGCTCTGCGGTTTTATGATTATGCGGTAACCATAATTTTTCTCAGTTTTGGAAGAAGGGAAGTGCTGAGCTTCCTGAAAGAAAAGAAAAATAGAAACTGATAGAGTTCTTTTGTTGCAAAATGATAAGAAATAACGGCGGCCATTCCTTGTATGTTGTTAAAGAATCGCCGTATGATCATTTTGCGGGCAGAATTGTGGAGGAAAAAAGTCACTTAGAAATTCCAATTCCAATCATTGTGGTGTACAATAATATTGAGGACGCAGAAGAGGTGAAGAAGATGTGGAATGTCGAATCTGGATTGTGTCAAGAGAAAGACTGGCAAATTCTGTTGTAGAACTGCAAGGGATCAGAGAAATGGAAGCAAATTGTGGTAAATTCTGAAGGAAATTAACCATAATTTGAATGCTTTGTTAATATCTTTTGACAGGATTGAAGCATTGTGTTGGTTTGGGGAGTGGTGGAGAAGTCAAGAACCTGAAAGGAGTTTTGCAGTAAGCTTTTTTAGACACTTAGTAAAGGATCAGAGAAATGGAAGCAAAATGCGGTAAATTCTGAAGGACATTCTGTTGTACATGTGTACTGAATCAGAGAAATGGAAGCCAAAATGTGGTAAACTGAAGGAAAGTAACCATATCTTGAAGTATTTTGTTATATAACTTTTGAGAGGAATGGAGCATTGTGATGATGTTTTAGAGAGGTGTGGAGAAGTCAAGAACTGGAAGGAGTTTTGCAGTAAAGCTTTAGACATAAGAGAATTGGTTCCACAGAGTGGAGAGACAAAATCAATTCCTTGTAGAAGGCAAGTTTCTCAAGGAGACTTGCAGAGGTTCAGAGATAACTGAAAACCTTTTTGTGCATTACAGAGTTGTGGGACAGACTAAAGGACTTTTAGTGTACTTTTTTCTGAGCAGGTAGGTACTGGATGAGTGTGATACCATTTGTTTAGTTGCCATGATTGCTGTTGAGGATTTGCAATAAGGGTTTAAGGTTCAAGATAATTCTAAAGGGAAAAAGGGATAACAGGAGCTGCAATGTGGATGCAGATGGCGGCAGCCTTGCAACCATCAATTCTATCAGGCATTCCATCTAAGACAGGTGAAAGGTACAAATCAATGAACACAATTGGAAGCAGTGAACGGTCGACAAGTATAGTGAGGGCTGATCTGAAAGATTCCTCATCTTCCACAGAGGTTCAGGAGCCTCCTTCTCCTCCTAGCATCAGCAGTGAAGGCTCCTCCTCCTCCTCTGGGTTCAAGGGAAGTCGCTTTTCAGTTCGGCCTGATCAGATTGGTGCTATTCTTGGCAGCTCTTTAAGTGTGCCTTTCAGATTTGGCTCAGGTGCACTTGTCAAAGGGTATGTATGTGCAACAACTCCTCATGCTTCCTGAATCTGATGATGTATTTGGTTGAATACATTGTTGCATCTATGTGTACCATCCCCTCTAGTTGTGTTCAATGCCTGTGCTTCAAATCCCTAACTAAAAGACACAACTAAGATCTGCTGCTCACAAGTTAAAGGCATGATGGCATTTTATCAGTTGCAAATCTGTCCTCACAAACAGTGTTAATAAGTGTGTTTACTGTAACACCATTGTCTGCTTTTATAGGCTGTCTGTCAGCTGATTTTTTGAGTGGTTTGGAATTGAAGCTCTTGATAGGCTGTCTCTCAGCTGATTCTTTGAGTGGTTCATTATCTGTGTGAAATTTTCTCCCTGTGGTATTTCTAATACCAGCTTGTAAATGCAAACCTTGAATCTGTAGAATTACCTCTTTTCTCAGATACTCTGTGCTGTTTCCAATCTGGGATGCACCAGTAAGGAGTTTTATTATCTTCTCTTTTGTTTTCTCAATGGTCTCTGCCATTTGAAGAGGTGGGGAGAGTAGTTGGTAAGGGATGGACTTTCTTCCTGCAAATGGTACTTTTTTTTGTAGGTACTGGTCCTCATCTGTTTGAGTTCTATTCACTCTACTATTTCTATGAGCTAAAATACAGCAGCCCTTTCTATTCAAGTCTCCCAATAGTTGATACTGGTGCAGTTTATTCAGAGCATTTTGTTGTACTGGATCTTATCTTTGCAGATATAAAATAGACGTGTACCCAGCTGCAGAAATTTCTGATGACACCTATGCCATCCCATTTGCTGGTAAAACTCTCTTTCACATCTCAAATTGTTCCGTGCACTGTCTTTTGTTGATCTTACCCCTTTGAAATAGTAATAGTGCATGGGTGGAGAGCCTCTATCTGTGTTTTATTAGCTGTAGTCTGTTTGCAAGAGTCACATACAGATACCAGGTTTGTATCTGGATTCTTACCTGTTCATTCCATTTGCAGCACTGTGTGGATTCTTCTGTTAAATGCTGGTTTCAACTGTTCAGGTTAAACTTACAGAAGAGCCATATACTCTCTCACTAAGAATTGACTATTCTATTGTCTGCATGTCATATAACACAAGGTCCTATTTACTTTAACAGGGCCAACTGTTATTTCCTGTGGAGGATTTACACTCAGTTGTTTACCAATACAATCCTCCTCTAGACTCAACATGTGAATACTTTGTGTTGTGACAGGCTGGAAGTTTGTGGAGAAAGGAAATCCAGGGCCCCGACCAGAGCAACCCATTGAGATTTATGAGTTTGAAGGGTTTGAACTCAAAACTTTATTGGTTCTTATGCTTTTTTGGTGGCAGATTACTGTTTTCAAGTAACTTTTTGCATGTTGGCACATAGTTTCCTATGTAGCTTGTGCTAGGGAAGCTTTTCAATTCAACAAGTGTGCAGGACAGATTATATGTTTGAATTATTCAGAATGAGCATGAGGAATGGTCATGTGTGTATGTTTGGGGAGGGTCATGTTCACATGGATACTGGATGCTGATGTGCATGTTTCAGCTGCCCCTTTTGCCGCAAGGTCAGTAATTGTCTTTTTTCGTTTGCTTGCAGATTTTTAAATTTTAGCATTTCTGCAATCTTTGGTTTTGTTTACTTTCTTTTGGCCTCCATTGTTTCTTACCTCATAGGCAGTGCCAGAGGTTGTTTGTTCATATGAAATTCTAATCTGTGAGTCCTGTGACTGTCTCCAATTAAGCTGTTTACTCTTCTGTTGTCACTTGATATGTCTCTTCTTTCCAGTGTTGGAGTTCCTAATCTTGTTGTGTGAAAACTATGCACTTTACCTCAAAGATTTTGGGGTGTCACAGGTGCGAGAGATAGTGTCCATTTTGGACATTGATGCACTCTTTTATCCATGCCCAAAGAATGGTCCAACCTTCCGGCCAAAAGCTATAGAGATGGGTGGGAAAAAACAGTTCCCTTACATGGTATGTGCCTTATCTCCTGTCTGCTTGCACTTAACGATGAATCTCAGAAATTTGCAACTGGGTTGTTATGGTCATTGGTAGATAGACCATAATGACTTGAAGAGTGCCACAGGCGGTCTGTCTGGTGGTCAATGGTTTGAGTCCAATAGCAGGAGTCAACTGGCATTTCTCATCATAAAATGTGATAATATTCACACAGAGCACTCTCTTTAGGACGTTATTCAATGAGTGACGTAGGTGACAGAAGTATTTGTACTTAGGGTTTTGCACGTAGGAGGGAACTTAGGGTGGTTAAAAAGTTAAAACTTGATGTGTGCTCTTCAACCTAGTGGTGATTGACTTGTTGATATGTCATCCATGGAGCTTAGGAGTACTCATACTGTGGGAGTACTCTCATTCACAATGGAAAATGCAATCAGATTTTACACTATATTAACATAATTGTGTGCAATCCCTAGCTAGGTAACTGAGCGTAATACCTTTAAAATCTCTTTATATGAGCATTGGATCAATGAACATAGTTAATAACACATGGAGAACTTACTCACCTTATTAAGCCATAGTGGCATGATGTTGTCTTACTTATTGTCTTATTAATAGAGTTTTGGGTGGCTAGGTGGATCCCAACACAGGCACAGCCATGTATGAATCGGACAACATAATCAAGTACTTAGTTGACAAGTATGGTTAGTCTACATCTCCTGAAAGGGTTTCCTTCCATTGGCATCAGTCTCACTGGTCTCCTTTCTCCTCATGTTCCACATGGCTTAAGTAAACTGGGTGGAGGTGTATGATGACAAGCTTAGTGCATGGAGACCCCATATGTGGTCTCTGGCAGTTAATTCCAGCCTTCCAGTGGATACTATTTTCTATGGTGTTTATATCTGCCTCTTCAGTAACCTGGGCTGGATTCTTCATTTGGTTTCCTAGCATTTTCCCTGGCCAGGTGATATTATCTGTGTGTACTGATTTCGAGTTGATGCACATATATGCTCTTGATGGCTCATGTCACTATGTCCTTGTGCATGAACATATGATTCCCCTCACAGTTCAAGATATTGTGGCATTGCAGGTGATGGAAAAGTCCCCCTTTTGCTGAATCTCGGTATGCTGACGGTATGTTGTCAGATGATGACCAGCTTTCTGGGTTCATGTTCAATTACTGTCATTTTACTAAACAGGGAGGCTGACCATGTGTCTTAGGACAAATCTTTTCACAAAAGTGATATCATGAAGGAACCATGACCCAAGCTTTACAGTGCCTTGAGTATGCATTGGTTGTGCTCATCATTAGTCAGTTTGCCCAACGGTTCATTCATCACACTCAGGGGTGCAGTTTTTATTGTTCATTCAGTAGTCAACTGTGATGCTGCCAATACTTTACCAGTGATATTAGGCTGGGATGGTCCAATTTCAGAGACATGTAGGTGACTTTATCTGAAGTTGAGGATGGATTTGTGGTACTGTGGATCTTTGTATTGCAGACAATCACAGCAGGGTTGGCTCTTGTCGGTCGTGGAGGAAAGGCAAGAATATTCTTTGACTCAAAATACATTACTGTACAGTATTGGCAAAAATTCCTTGTAGTATGAAAGTAAAACTTTTGTTCTCGGATCAATGGAATGAAATATCAATGCACAGAAAAGCCCCAATGAGCAAGTTTTTCAACATTTGTTCAGCACTTTATGGCCACATAGACCTACACAGTTTGCCCTCATGTACTTTTGGCCCCAAAGGATGTGTTGGAGTTTGCCCTGGTCTGAGTCATGAATTGATCTGGCAATCCTGACAAAGGGAATACTCAGTCAGAGTAATGAACTGTAAATGTTCTATGTATCCTTGATTCTTTCTGTGGGTGGCAGGGCTCTACATATGTACCTTCCAAACTTCCTGAAAAGCCTATTGAGTTGTGGGCATATGAGGTCACTTTCTTTTCTGCTCTTCATGACACATACTAATGCATCAGCTTGAATAGACTTTCATGAACCATGCATGATGCTGAAGTAAATTGTTGTGTTGTCTTGTCAGTAGAAGGTGCTGTGTTGATGGCTAATGTGTATGTGGATGTGATGGAGTGGGATGGCAGTCATCACCCTTTTGTAAGCTTGCACGGGAAGCCTTATCAGAGCTGGAGCTCCCACATGTGTACCATAGGTGAGCTACTTCCTGTTGCATATCTTATGCATCTGGTATGATAAGAAATCTCATCACAGGCCAAAACTTGCAAGAAATAGCTTCTTATGGCACAAGAAATTAAGTGATTTCTTCATTTCTTCAGTAGTTCATAGTTTATTTGTTTGGTTGGCAATTCTCTTCAAAATGGTGCTAGTAGCCTGCTGGTCAAATGAGAAGAGTATTGGAACCTTTTCACTCCCTAACTTCATATGGAGAGAGGAGAGAAGTCTTTTAGTTTTCTGTACATTGGTACTCTGTATGAGTCAGTTCTGCTTCAACATTCTGAAGGCTACTTTCTTCTTGCTTTTGATTGGTTGCAGTTGTGCACGAGGAAGTGTAAAAAGGGATATCTTGAAGCAGAAAACTGGCATATTCCAGGTAATCAGTTCTTGACCTGATGTAGTGAATTGCTCTATCCTATCTTTTTGATATTAAGTTTCAGTGAATCAGCATTCTAACCATATTACAGAACTTGTATATTCTCTTGTCTCCCTCTAGAAATACTTTAATCTGTGAAAGATGCTGTATGGAGGAAGAACTTGGTCTGGGCCGGAAAAATGGACCTCACCACCTAAGATTCTAAAGATAACTATCTATATAGAGAACCAGGACAATGCACAATTGCTTTCTAAGGGTTTGGTATAGACAGTGATACAATTAGGTCCAGCTCAAACTTTTCAGATACCACATTTAGGTGATATGGTCAGTGCTGGAATTTGTTCATATTATAAATTGGGTGTTTTTAGGACAAGTGATTGCATTCTCAAGTTTATACATCAGATGCAGAGCACTTGATGAGCATATCTGTGAGATTGCAGAGAAAATTCCTAAATGACATGCTGAAGCTAACATGACAATGAGTGTGGTCATAACCGTGTGAGTATGCAACCTGAGATATATGTAATCAATATCCTTACTTTTAGAGCCTGACTGTGCCTGCAGCTTCCATATTTGGAGGATCCAAATACAGGTGTCAAGATGTTTGAGAGTGCTGACATTGTCGAATACTTGAGGGTCACTTATGCCATACCTCAAGCCTAAATTGCGGGCTGTACCACTTTCAAGACTTTGATTGCTCTGCTCTTTCTGCACAAACTCAAATTGGAAACAGCTCAAGCTCTAAGTCGGCTCTAATTGAGTTAATGTTTTTGTAGCAAACATGCATTGGGTCAGCTGTGAGTATCTGCAATTTAAATTTGTGCAAGAACCCTGATGAGTGTTCCATAATATTCAAACTGCTGTATTTATATATTTGTCAGAGCGATAACTAAAAATGTTGGTCTTTTTTTTCTGGCTTCCAATACTCAGTCACTTCTTGTAGCACCAGAAACTGGGGAAAATGTACTCAAAGCCTCAATGCAACATTGCAGCTAGCAACAGACAGGTATCCCTGCAGACATTAAGTAAACCCTAAACCCTAAACGTGGTAAGTTGCAATTCCCACAATGTAGTCACCTGCCATTTGTTGTTGTTTGCCCACTAGGCCTGAGCTCTCATGAGGGGCAACCTCCAATTGAGTTCTACAGAAAAATTAGAACAATCCCGCAGATTGATGTTCATCTCTTGTTGTGGACTAACTACTTGGGTTAGTAAGGGTCACCCACCCTGGCATTTTCGGAGTTCATTCATCTGCTGTGCTTATTCTTCAAGCTCTCATGTCCCAGTTCAACCCAGAAGCGCAAACACAACTGGAGCTTATCAATTTGTTGGGCAACATTTGTGATGAGAGGTGGGTATAGTCTTTACCCTTATGTGTGCCATAAATTGCAATTTCCTGCATGCATTTGTATCCTCATTTCATTTCTCACTTTTTGTAACTTCGCGTAGTCCTGCAGCCTAGAAGGAAGCACCCAAGGTGCTTCCTCATTACCCCCTTTCAAAGTTAGAGATGTTAAACCTATCACAGGCTTGTTGCCCTCACACATGTTTAACATTTGGAATATTATGTTTTGATGCCACCTCCTCGCGAACTATTTCTACAAATTTACTTCATGTGGATTATTCGAAAGAGGTATGGTTGTCAATCCATAAATCATATTGCGTTTACATTGCCAAATGCAAACCTTACATGCAATTGGGGACTCCCCATGGTGAAGTTTTGGCCACTTACACTTGATTTTGTTCCTTGTCTTTCCTTCAAGGATTGGCAAGCTCAATTGTATACAATTCTTTCATTCTTTGTTCGGTGAACAACTAGCTATGTGCTCAATATATGAAAGGTTGATAATTACTAAACAATAAGGCTTGATATGCACTACTCCTATATAGCCTTATAACATGGGAATGAGCAAAGTACATCAGAGTGCAACTAACTTTTCTTTTCAATCCACTACATGTTCCCATCACTTTTACCATAAATACTCTTGCATATATATATATATTTCGGGCTTCTAATAATTTTGTTCCCACATGTATTATTTTGACTTTTCATGGAGTTGTGGTGGTTAAATGTTGATAGTATTTTAAAAATCAATCTAGTCCATTTGGCCATGTGCTTTGACATCACATTCAATTCACCCATTTGATTTACATATTTGGTTGTATCTGTCAATTTAGTAATGGTTCATCCTTGGTTCCATCTTGGAGCATCTAGGTAAAGCATCTATTTATAATACTTAATTTTCACTTCTATTTGGCCCAAACTTTTAATGATTTGTAACTTTTGCTAGAAAGTTACCTTTTATTTTGAGACCTTTTTAATGACTCCCCAAGAACTCTATGTTAGCTTGGATTACAAGTAGTTCAAAAATTTGTAACTTTTCATCTTCCATCTTATAATACATTTGTACACTAAATATTGAACTCCTTTCTTCTTTCCTTTTTCTTTTCTTTGTTGACTTGTGGAACTATTAAAATTCTCCTCGTTTTTAATGTCCTTTTATGGTCTTGATTGTTGCAAAATGAATTTGATGGATCTATAAAATTTTAACAAGAAAATTAAGATGACTGTTATTGTTATGTGTTTCTAATTTTACATGCACTAAAAGATTATGAGATTGTATTTGTGCATGCAAAATGATTGCATATGATTTACATTGATGTAATCAAACATGAGCTTGAAGCAATTTTCTTCCTATTTTTTGGTCCTTGGAAAGTAAATGGTTTTGTGGTTTCCTTTTGGTGAGTGTTGTTTTTAATCACTCAATTATGTTTATGGGGTGATGATGTCTTTATATAATCCAATATATATAAGCACATTTACATTCCAGTTTTAGACATATAGAGTGAGCTTAATGTTGATGTGTAGATTGCACAATTTTAATCTTTATTGGCTTAAATTCATCAAAACCCTAAATCTAATAGTGAAGGATTTGAGTTGTGGGTTCAATTGTAGACATGCAAGTGAGGATAGGCAAGATTTTAGTTTTTGACACATAACCATCCTAAAGACATTTGATCAAAATTTGTGGTCTTCCCACAACGAATAATGTCTTCACACCAAATGCCATGTCAAAATTGCTCATGTATGTTTTGGAGGCTAATTGCTTCAATTTTGATTGTCACCTATAGGTTGTCATCTATCATCTATCCCTCTCCTCTCTCACCCTTTGAGTTGAAAAATAGAAAAATCAAGTGTCTAAGTAATTCTTTTCTTTTCATCCATGAATTTGCTCTTTTTTATGAAATGTTTATTTTGAAATATTTGACACTTGATTCATTAAAATTGATGGGTAACAAAATATAAGAATCTTTCAAGGAGTATGTCCTTTTAGTCATGCTTGGTACACCATAATTGGTTTAGACCCAAAAGGCATTCGAAATCATATGAGTTCAACCAAATTGAAACATGACTTAAAATTTTTTATGTTTGTAAGGCAACTAGGGGAGAGACAATAGTTGATAGGTGATAGTGCTCAACAACACAATTTGAGGTTACAATGTGTTCCTAAACAAGTGAAAAAACACATGTGATTCTCCTTCTCTCTCAACTTTGAACTCGAAGGGTGAGCCTTGAAATGTAGTAAAAAACAAATTGTCTCTCTTCAAAATGAACAATGAAAGTGGTCAAGTCACTTTTGACTATGCAATGGAAAAAAAGAAAAATTGTGTGACAAAATAAACACTCAAACTCCACATTGAAGAACCTTGAATCAATATAAAGTTTACCTTCTTCGAATTGCCTTCGATTGTCACTTGTTTTAAGATGCCAACAAGCTTATTTGGTTGGTGTCTTGCATTAATGTGCCACACAACAACACACCTCTTTTCCAATTCCATTGTTGGATTCCATGCTATCATTGCTTGTATTGCATGCAAACGAAAGAATTATAGCAATATGACACAATTATAACTTTTTTCTTCACTTTCAAATATTCTAAAGGCTCAAGTATTGACTAGTTGAAAATAACACTAAATCCTACCCAGAAGACATTGAGAATTATAAGAGGATATGAACCAATTTTCTTCTTGAAGTGATTTTTATTCAAGGTTTGAATTTGGTTATGAACAATTTTTTGGAAGTTCTCAAGTCTAAAGATTAGGGTAGGTACCTTAGTTTTACATTTCCTGGGTATGAGGCATGGCCAGGTTTTTTGAAAATTTCACCTTTGACTATTGTAAACCCATATATCTAGTCTAATATGTAGTGGGTATTTGGTGCTAATTTTCATAGCTGCCGAACATTGGAACATATTTAAAGATTATTCACAAATTAACCACAATTACAAATGCCACAAAGAACCTTTGTTTGGTCTTTGTATTGGTTGTTTTATCCAAAAACTTGGAATGCCATCTCCTTCCATGAACATTCTAAGCCATTGAACCATGTTTCACCACTTTCATGTTCATCACTCAATTACCTTTTCCTCCATTTTGAACTATATTCCCTTTCTCTAAGTTAGGCTACATTGAATTGTCACAATTTTAGTAGTTGGCCTATAGGTCAAAATATGGGCTACCAATTACTAGATTCCCTTACTTTGCCATATTCTCTTTTTTGTTATTGCACTACACTATTCCTTACATGTTTGCATTGCTTCTTAGCAACATGCATTTTTAGCCTAGCCATGCCAAACTACCTAGCACTTATTTCTCAGTTCACAGTGGACATGTATTTGGTGAATTTCTACCAAACATATTGTACCTACCAGTGTCGTGCATGTATATAATTTAGGAGGACATACATTTTGTGTAATGTTAATGTCATAATGAAGTTTATTTTACAATTTGTGTAAGTGTGTAAGGCCCATGTGCATCCATGTAAATGTATAACATGAGATGTTTAAATATAAGGTTGTGGAAGTCCATATTACATTGTGTCAAAATGTGTAACTTACAATATAAGGGAGGAATGGGTGGTACGGATGGGAGGGGGGGTGTGTGCCCAAGGTTTCAGATTTTTTTGGGTGATGGGCCAATCAATGCAACCCATTGCAAAAAGTAAAAAAAACTATCACAATAGGTATTCAAGCTCTTGTAAAAGCTTTGAGGCCAAAAATGGTGATGAACCAAACAAAGATATGCATGAAAATTATACTCAACCTACGAGGTGAGGTGAGATGCATCCAATATATTCCCCAATAGCATCATGACTTGTTCCACATCCTGTGCCCAAAAGTGTGGGCTTGTATTGTATGTGGGTGGGCTAAAGGGAGCCCTTACCATAGTAGTGTGTTGGTAGTAAAAACTTCTATTTGGATTGCATTAAAAATATTAAAACATTTTTGTGAAAGGCCAATCAAAGTGGTGCATTGCAAAAAATAAATAAATAGAGCTTGGGATGGATTGTAAATAGATATAAGGGTATATGATACAGTTACACTTACACACCCCAAACCATCTACATGGGACCATGTAAATGTAAAATCTTTTTTTTACATTTCTTTTGCATGAGTGTAGAAATAATCTACACTATGATTAAGTTTTTATATTATGTATTTATGCTTACTCGCAAAAAATTGGTGCTAACTAGTGTTGGCCAACAATAATAATTATTTTATTTTTCAGGTAGGTTATTTTTTTAGAAATGTTTTTGGGAACACATAAGTTACTGATATCAATATCAACTTTTTTGATTGCAAAGTAGGTTATCAAAATTTTTGGGTAATAAAAATTGATTATGCATCAAAGTAGGTTATTAAATAATTGGTTGACAAGCACTTTGTATCTTGCTATTGTTAGTTGTTTATAAGGTTTAAAGAATTAACATTAAAATCATTATTATTTTCTGGTTT
>Ga0209611_10005606_pt1 | contig 20929 bp, 15 predicted proteins | sample S1TSphgellanicum_3_FD_187693 | JGI IMG/M metagenome (GOLD analysis project Ga0209611, IMG submission 187693) | Host-associated microbial communities from peat moss isolated from Minnesota, USA - S1T2_Fc - Sphagnum magellanicum MG (SPAdes) (version 2) | ecosystem: Host-associated > Plants > Peat...
GGGGGGGGGGGGGGGGGAGAGAAGCCACCAAAGTAACTTATGCAAAATCCAGGCTAAAATCAATCCAGTTTTCGTGTCCTGGCAAATTGAATGTAAATTTCACTGATTTTCAAAACAGTGAAAACAATGATGTCTTTAAAAAAAAAATCTTCACCAATTTTTGGGAAATTTACCCTAAAAAATTTCACAAAATTGTGAACTTGTGGCACAATTTTTTTCGTCTTGGGGCAATGCCCTAATGATGCTACATCACAAAACTGAAATAAAATCATTGGTGGGCATTTTATGGCTTTTGTTCAGGTAGCTCTCAAAATCACTAGGGGGGGAAAGAAAAATGTCACCAAAGCACAACTTGTAAAGAAATAAAATACACGCTCTCTACACTACACATGGTGTTAAAAGTGTATTCCATTTGGCTGAATTATTTTCCCCAATTTTTTCCCTAATTTGAACCAAAAATTTGAGAAAATTTTGGGGGAAAAAATTCAGCAAAATTTTTCCACTTTTTCAAAATGGGGGAAGAAGAAAAAATAAAATTCCCAAGTCATAAAATTATATAAACATAAACACATCAAAACTAGATTTGTCTTGATGTCTTCTTAAGGAAACTCACTAAATGACTAACAGGACAAAAACCAATTATATATGTGAACCCTATAGCCAATAAATGGGAACCCATATGTAACCAAATAGTCTAGATTAATAATATAGATGTAGTTAGTAGCTCATGCAAATTCATTGGAAATAGTTAGTGAAAGGCTCAATTGGATCTAGGCCATCAAAATGGAGAAGGATATCATTTCCTATTAAATGAATATATTGTCCAAAATGTGGCAACGATCTAATAATAGTGCTCCCAACTCTTTTGAGGTAGCATAAACAATCACATTGCTTTCATATATTAGTAACAAAATTGTGTTTTCTTATATTTTAAAAATCAAAACATGAAAAAATGGTAGTAGCTTTAAAGGTGGAAATAAACTTGATAATTGAGCAATGACTTTTTCTTTCTTTTTTTTCCCATCTTAAAATGCTAGCCATTTTAAACACGTGAAAATTCAAATTCATTTTTCATTACATATTTAATTTGAAAACCATGAAATGGTATGTCCAATTGAGGGAACACAAGTTTGACTTGTAGAAAGGTATAGACATGTTTTGCATGTGAAGCACAATGATCCCTAGCTAGATGCAAAAGTTGGGCTTGCGCAATTGAAGGGGATAAAGAGTGGACCTCATGTCTCTCGTTTAGAATGGTTCATTGGCTCTTTTTGTTCCAAGGTGTCACAAATTCACAAGTGAGGAATATGTTGACAAACAAGCTTTGAACTTTGAACATCCCACTTTCCACGCTAGTGCTTTATAGCATTCAACAAGGAATACCTTTGTCCCCCAACACCTCTATAATTTCAAGCATATTTTATTGAAAACATGAATATATTGAAGCCCATGTCCCATTGGAGGCACATCCTCCCCATTCATGATAATTCATTAGGGTGTTTAATGGATGAGAAATGAAAACTTCTTTTGTTTTTTTTCTTATTTAATGTAAATTAACTCCATGGACATGTGCTTGTGTACAAATCAACTAAAATTCAAGAGTGTGAGTTTGTACAATTTTTTTCTTTTGAAACAATTGATAGATTGTTCATGTAAATGAGTTCATTATATTCAAATGAGGGAAATGATAAATTTCCACCAAACTTGCTTTCAATTTTTTGTTAATTGAAAGTGCGTTTAAAAGATTAGGATTGTTCTAACTTATTGTCAAATATTTTACTAGGGTTGTGCAACAAATCAAACAATCCAACATAAGATTTTGATTATGAATAAGCATATTTTGTAGTGTAAGATTGTATTTTTTTAAATGTTTTATTTGTGATCTTGTACGTGGAGGCATTTGATGTCAAGAATGGAAGAAAAGTTGAAAAGAATTTGTAGGCAACTCAAGGGATATTTGTGAGAAATGCCCACAACAAAGAAACAAATACTCTTAAGATGAGAACACCAACACATTTACTAAGATGAGTGTGTTGAGAAAACAAGGTCATTAAAAAGAATGTCAAATATTTTTTGAAATTGACAAGAAAGAAGCAAGGTTGTTGCAACTCGTATCACAATTATTAGGGTACAATGAGAAACAAGATACGAAAATGTCGTCTATATATTCATGTGACTTGTGCCATCAACTTAAATGTGAATAATATTGTGTAATTATTTCAAGTGTAAACAAGACCCTAGCCATAGAGCCCAATTGTGAATAAATTATTTTAAATTTTAAATTAATTTTCTTTGACAATAATTATTCTAAATTCAATTTCTTCTTTTGGTCTAGAAATTACAAAATCACCTCCATAGAATCCTCCTCATTGAAAATATTTCAACAATAGCAAGAATGTGCCCTAATTTTTCAATTTTTTTAATTTTGATTTTATTGAATTTTTATTGAATTTTTGGCTCAATATTCAATAACTCTTGAATTATAGGTCTACTTATCAAGGATTTTCCAATGGTACCAAAAATGTTGTGGGGGACACATGGTTTGGGAGATTTGAAATTGCTTGAGAAACAAAACAAGCAAACTATCTTCCTTAACCTTTAAATGTCACTATGAGAAATTGTGTCTACAAAAACTTCACTAGTTTGCAACTAGAGCTTTGAAACAACTCATTTGCAATTACATTGCAACTATCTCATGAAAATATCATAATTTGAATGTAGTTACATATTAGTCCCAACATGAACCGCCATACAAATGAATGTACACACCGTATATATGATTTTGGTTAACCATGTTTGACTTTGTTGCATAAGAATCATATGTGACAACTATAATACAATTGAAATAAATGAAACATTCATTAACAACTTTTTTGCAATTATTTTACAACTATTATATTGGATTTTTGTGCAACTAACCAATTATTTACTTTTTATTATTAGTAACTAATGATAATAATTAATTAATTAACCTATCATATTATTAATTACAACTCCAAAAGTTATCATATTATTATTATTATATTATACATCAATATTTAGATTCCAAATTAATAGTTAATATTATCACATTAATTATTATAAATTATGATAATTAATATACCTAGTAGATATATTATGTTAGGGCAAAATTGCTCATCACTGATCATTGGCTGATGATTGAACAATTTTGGATCTTTCTTATTTTTTATTATTTTGTGTGAAATAAAACATCATGGGAATGCAAAGGTGTTAACTTAATTTTTCATTTTATGTATATAGTAACCAATTGTTATCAACTGGTGACCAGTGATGTAATGTTATTTTGATAATTGTTATAGTTATTATTGGATAACATGTTTCATATTATAACTGGTAACAAGTCCTTAAGTTAGTCGATATGTTAAGTTAACCAGTAACCAGTTTGTTAACATAACAGGATGTTCACAAAACATATTTTTGTTAAACCTACAGCCAATAATTGCTACAGTTTGATTTTGAATTAGTTGATTGTTGTATCGACTAATGAATATTTAACTTAAAACAATGTTTTGTTAAGTATAAATAAGAGGATTTAAAGATGATGAAGGATTTCGACTTTTTTTTTTAAAAAAAACTTTAAGTTGTAATTTTGAGGTTTTAGTAATATATCTAATCTAATTTTGAGGAATTCATCTCATATTTGTTCTTGCCTTCCTGAATAAACATCTTCACCTTTGTGTTCTTGTTTTTCATGGTTTCATATTTGAATTAAACATAAATGTTGATTTTCTTTTTGCAAATTTGAATTAAAAACATAAAAATAAAATATATAATTAAAGGGAATAGTAAACACCTTTAACATTTGGCCACCACGCACTGCATCGGAATTATAAACAATCACATTTATGATCTCTAATTTCATCGAAAATTGTTTTGTTTTTTAATTTTAGGTTTGGACTTATACTAATTTTAGTGGTTTTCTAAGCGTGTTTTGCATTTTGATAATTTTTTATTTCTTACAAAGTTATTTTGAAGATTTCTTGATATTTGCATGAAGATTAACTTGACAGTCATGCCATGACAACATGAAAACAAAAATATAGGATATCATTTAGTCACATTTTTTAGTATTTGGAGAAATGGATGTTCCCTTTTGCAACATGTATGTGGATAGTTAAGGTTTTACTAATTAGAACACACCTACATGGATCTTAACAATTTTCAAAATTATGCATTTTCAATAACAAGCTCTTGTTTTTGTGCTTCGTAAGCATCAACCTACCAAAGGAAGAAAATTGATTTTTCATCACAAGCCCACATTACTAATGACATATTGCTTATGTGAAACAAGGTGTGGTAGCAATAAGATGTGCAATAAGGTAGGTCTAAAGTTGAATGTGGTAATCATGAGACATACATACTTGGAGAACAAATGTGTATTGGCCAATAATATCAGCCTCTTTATTTATTTAATCAAGGTTCACAAAAGTTATGACCAAAAAAATAGGTTGTTAAGGTTTATGAACTTACAATCATCTTGTAGAAGTCCCCATCAACTTTTTTTGTGTTCTATGTCCCTCATAGCTAACCCTCTTTTTACTTTTGTCATTGGCAAAATTCATTCAATATTTAAATTTACACTTTACATACTACAACATGATTGAACTGAGGTGCCCTACTTAGATTGGTAATTTGTGTACATAAAAACAACATTCACATGATCTCCATTATAACTTAATTAATAGCTTGTAAGAAGGTCATATATGTTTCCAAATCTTATTCAATTTGAAGTAGTTGAGGGACATGTTTGAAATGTGTTTGAAAGTTACACTTCCTATTTTTATTAAACCAACTACAAAGGATTTAAACTGGAAAAGTGACAAATTCTAGGAAGTTTATTCTTATATAAAACTCTATAATCTCATATAAATAACTATTGTGCCAATATTCTAAACAAATGTATTAAATAGGTAATCAAAACTAGAATCCAAACTAGTTGCACAACCAATAGTCAATTATACTACAGTTAAACATTTGCTAACATGTTCAAACTATGGAAAATTTTGGTATTAAACTAACAAGCAACCTATTCATTTGATTGCATAAACAACAATACTAGAAAAGACTTTGGAAGAGATTTTGAGAAACATCAACACTCAAGTTTTGGAAACCAAGTATGTGATCAACTTGGGACAACTCTTGAGGATTGTGCCAAACATCAGGTGGTACATTTTCACACTAGCTAAGTTTGTTCAACCGGTGGAACCTAAACGTGTTCATCTTAAACCTACATGTGCAACAATGGCCATTGATCATCATATGGCAGTGATTCAAATTCAAGTTGGTAAGGACTTCATGGATGATGTTTTAATTGATGGAGGTTCTAAAGTCAATATCATTATCAAGAACTTGAAAATATAATTAGGTTTGTCAAAACCCAATCTAGCACCATACAATCTGCGTATGGAAAATTAAACCATAGTCAAACCACTTGGTCTTATTAAGGATCTAAAGATATTTGTTCATGGAATTCTTTACATAATCACATTTACTATCATCAATAGTAATGTCATAGATTTTAGTTACTCAATGTTGTTAGGATGCCTATGGTTGAAAGATGTAAAAGTATCCCACGATTAAGGAATTAACAATGTTACTATATAAGGAACATGTATAGTGATAATGATACATGTTACCAAGAAACTTGGTGTTCAAACCAAATGACCATAAGTTTTATTATTTTATGATTTCCATTCTAAAATATCTAATGAAGAGGAAGATGTGATGTTTACCACAAAATTGGACCTATTTTCAATAAGAACCATAGCAATACCTACCCATACTAAATTGGTAATTTCCAAAATAGATTACATACCAAATCTTAGGGTAGCATAATAGGTTCCAAAACAACCTGTTGAATCGGTATGTGTTTTAGCTATTAACCTAGCTATACCACCTTATATGATACTATCAAACAACATTTGCCTAAAACCTTTTTCGATCTAGAAATGGGAGATGATCATTAATGAAATACCTGCTTGGGAGTGAATACAAGATTTAACCATAGTTGGTTGGACAATAACTATGGAAGAATAATTAACCAAAGTCAATTTGGGCACCAAAGATAATGTGTAATAGGTAAAAGTGAATGCTTCACTTGAACCGATTATCACATAGCAGTTAATTAAACTTTAAAAAAAATTCAAAGATGTTTTCATGTGGACATACAAAGACTTAAAAGATATTCCATCAATCACAAATTGTTCAACACAAGATTGAACTTGACACCATAGTCATTTACTCATCAAGCAAGGTATTAGTTGAATCCTAATTACATTGTCATCATCAAACAAGACATAAACAAATTATTTCTTGTTGCTTTCATCAAACTAGTTGAAGAAGCAACCTAGCTATTACCAATAGTGGTTGTTCCTAAGAAGAATGGGAAGTTGAGAATTTGTGTCAATTTTAGGAAGCTCAATGCAACAACAAAGAAGGACCCTTATTCATTTCCTTTCATTGATGAGGTTATTAACATGATTGTTGGGCATGAAGTGTACATTGTTCTAAATGAGTTTTCAAAATATCATTAAATATCAATTGTTCATAAAGATTAGCACAAAATTGCCTTTGTGATAGACTAAGGGGCTTTTGTGTGGGTTGTGATGCCATTTGGTGTCAAAATTGAACCACCCACTTATCAAAGGGTCATTACCAAAGCATTTCATGAATACATTGTTCTATTCATGAAGATTTTTCCTTAATAACTTTATAGTTTTTAATGACATGTCAACACATTTTGAAAAACATAGAAAGTGTTTTTTTAAGTGTAAAGAGTTTGGTATTAGTTTGAACCCAAACAAGTGTGTATTCATGGTGGTTTAAAAAACTATCCTAGGTTTCATAATGTTTAAAGAAGGCAAAGTCATGGATTCTAAAAATGTTTCAATGTTTTAATAAACACGCTGGTAACAACTATCCCCAAGAAATTCAAGTGTTTAATGGGATGGCACAATTTTGCATGTGTTTTATCAAAAAAGTTGCTTCAAATATGTCACTACTCACCAAGTTGTTAAAAAAAATTGAAGTTGTCGAATGGATAGAAGAATGCAAAAATTCTTGGAAGGAGATTAAGAACCAATATGTATAAGTCTCTATTTTGATCAATCCAAATTGGGAGCTTGAATTTCATGTTCATACAAAAGCATTTCCACTAGTAGTAGGAGCCATATTTGCACAAAACCCAACTGGTAAGTTTGATCAACTAGTTATGTATGCTTCTAGATTATTAAACTCAATTGAAACAAATTACACTGTTACTAAAAGGGAAGCCTTAGCTATGGTCTATGCCCTACATACATTTAAACATTATTTATTGGGTAACCAGTTTGTATTTTATGTTGACCACATGGCCTTTGTGTACTTAGTTAACAAGCCATAGGTTTTAGGACAAATAGCTAAATGGTTATTGTTATTTTTGGAGTATGACTTCAAGATTGTTTATAAGCCTAGTAGATCCCATTTAATGGCATATGCATTGAATAGATTGCCCAACTAAGCAAAATCGGTTGGTGTACTTAATCATATTAATGATGCTCACCTATTCACATTACAACTAAAGTAGTTACAAAGTGTCTATGGATATTTGTTAGAATGGGTGATGCCAAAAAGATTTACCACTTCACATAAGGGTGAATGCAAGGTATGGTGGTTCACTTTTGGTGTCACAATGGTATTTTTTATTGGGTACCCCTTGTTCAAAGGCATATGGTGAATAGTAGATTTAAAAATCTATTAATTAGAAGTTGAATGTAAACTAACAACTTTAATATGAAGATATTTTTGTAGTTGTTTATTGATAAAAAGTTCATATGCTAGTAGTAATGGAATTTTTAAGTTCAAAATTATGGACTAGTCGACTAACTAGAATGATAGAAAATTGAAAGGTTCATCTTAAATATTAGCTTGATATTGGCATTGGATTTATTTTTGAAACTTCATATCAACTTGTTATGCTTGCATTCATGACATTTTCTAGTTATTGATGTATTAATTTGCCATTGTAGTAGGTGGTATATTAGTCCTAGTTGAATTGTTTGTGTTATTGTGGTAAGATGGGGCTATTATTCCTTGTGTTGTTGTGGTAGGTTGGATTGCCCCCTCTCTTGTGTTGATAGGGTCACAAGTTGGGGTTATTGATTTTTCAGGTCTTCATAACATTGATCTAAAACCCCACTTTGCCATTTTCTTAGCACATTGAAACATGTTGCAAGGCAATCTACCCCCAATACATCATGATACAACCTTCAAGGCCTCCTTTTGCATTGGTTGACTCATATTAGCCTTGTTCTTCCTAGTCCCAACCTCCAAGCATTAAGGGGCATTCGTTCAAGTCCTACAAGTAAAGCATATTAATGTTTATTATAGAAGGACAAAAAAATAAAAAATGTGTTAGATATGAGTAGTTTACAATTGCATAGGTTCCATTTCCTAACAAAAAAAATTAATTCATGAAAATTAACAAACTCTTCTCAACTTAAGTTGAGTAGTGAGAGAGTGTATTTCAAGATGTGACATGGTGGAAGAAAGGAAATTATATGATTCTTGTTGCTCCTAAAACTTGGTGGCACTTATAGAATTATTGAATTCTGGACCCAACAATAGTACATGTATTTGAGTACTTGATTGTGTTACATTAATTTTGGTATGCCGCTCATATTGCCCCAATTATGCATTCTTCTTATTTCTTCAAGCTTTTTTACTTCTTGTTTGATCCCAAATGTTGCAAAAACTACTTTTATTTCCTTTTTTATCCCACTTGTGATAAGGATTAATTTTGCTCCCTATCTCAACACAATGACAATAGGGAAAAGTCTCTAAAAAAAGGTCGAAATTCCTCCAACAAACCTCCTAATAAATATGACATCATGCTTAGGAAAATTAAAAGCTTTGGTTTTTCACAAACTCCAAAATTGCTCTTACTGTAGGATTGCTAAGCTATGTAGGAATTCGCTCTTGCCTTGTTGTTGCCCAGTGAAAAAATGTGTGATCTATTTCATTTGTTCTTGTGCCCACGTTATAATTGAATTGTTTGTTGTTTCAGTGTCTAGCCTAGAAGAACTTGCTAGTTTATTTATTTATATGTGCACAAGGGGTCAAATTTGCAATGAAGTATATGTTGTTTTATGTGTACAAAGAGCCAATTTCTAATCAGTTGTTTACAATTTTGTGTGTCCAAGGTCTCAAATTTGCAATCAGCTCATTGTTGTTTGCCCTTCCTGGACATCTAGTCTGTGTCCCTTCAGCTTGGATGCTTGCTTGTACAGCAAGCTAAACAAATCATGCCTTTGTAATTTGTTCCCATGATACCCGGTGGATATACGGCAAGTATCACTCAAAAAAAAGTGAAAATAAAATAAAATCAGGCAGGGTGCTCTATGTAGGGTAACCCTGGAATCATCAACTGCAGGGTTCTTACTTCCTAAACCCGTTAAAAGGTGGTGGAAATCCTCAGCTGAAACCCTAGAATTTTGAGATTGTGAGCTGCTTCTTCCCAGTTTGTTGTACTTGATGCTCTCTTTATAATGTAACTCCCAATGGGGACTACATTGAAATAGTTGGAATTCCTGGACACCTTATTTTCAAAATTGAAACACTTCAATTTTCGCAACTTTGATGTTTCATAATTCTCACAAGTCTCAAGTGATACTTCAAAATTGAGCATTGATGTTAACCAATTGAGACACGCAGCACCAATTTCTTAGAGCATGCCAAACCTCGGCAGTAAATTGTCCTTTACAGTACATTTTGGATGAAGATTTGGAGAAAAATGCTCTGAATCGTCTTTGGGCTACTATTAGTGAATAAAGCACATGTTGGCAGTGCCCTGCAAAAGAGGCCTTGGGTGAACTAGCACCCATGATGGTGCCATGGTAAAAATCTCAAAATCCATTTAGGTGCTACCCTGTGGTCAGATTCGATGAAAATTAATTAAAAATCAAGATGTTGAAAATTTTCATAAATTTCACAGAAAAAATGTCGAAAGTTTTAGAAAATTTGCAAGACAACATTGCCTAATCTGATGAAATTTTCAAATTGACAAATGTGAAACACAATAATTATTATATCCATATGTCTTCAAGTGAAAACACACAAATTTTGTAATCTCATGAAATTTCATAAATAATTATATAAAATTAACTTGACAAAACAAGTACATAATATGAAACTCCAAAAAATGCTATCTTAAAATAACACAAAACTTGAAGCCATAACAGGCTTGATCATTAATGGTGATCTCATCAATTAAAAAAAGCTCATCGAAATCCTAGTCTTCAACATTCTCCTTTAACACGTGTCAGGAGCATCACCCAAAACTAGTTTACTAATTTTTGAATTGTTTTTTAAAAGCTCCTTTAATTCTAGTCTTCAACATTTTTCTTTAACACAGGGCATCATCATCAGCCAATAAATAAATAAAATTATAAAAAAGTTGTAAGAAATTAAGATTTAGTATGTGTTGAAAATTAGTAAAGTTTAACTTGAGGTGTTGAAAGCTCTCTTGTTTTAAAATCAATTCAATAATCTGAACACAGGGTGACATGAATCACTTATTTATAAAGATTACAAATATCCGATGCTTAAACTAAATCAGGGTGTCCAAGTTCAAGTCCAACACTTTTTCTAGCTTAATATGGCCACTGAGAGGCCTCTCTCCAAAAGGTGATGGTGCCAACATGGGTGCTGGTTCACCCTGGCCAAGCAAGAGCACCTGTAGCAGGAAATGAGTGTCTCTCAGCAATAAATGAATGTTTCTCATTAACCAACTACAATGATTGGCTCAGGTCAGGTTGTCAGTGTTAAATAGCCTCTCATTTTGTATAGTCCATCTTTTCAGGTTCATGGGTGAGGATGGGAGAGAAACTAAACAATGGACATTGGATTTGCTAGAGGGCTCTCACTATGAATGCTCTCGCAACCCTTGCTGAGGGCCCTCCAACATCATGTGAAGCTGTTCAATTGATCATGAATTGTTCCTTCCAAATCAAAATTTGAATGGGTGGACTCTCTTTCAAGGTAATTTGTATTGAAGCCCTTTAATTATTCATACCTATGCAGAAACAAGTTTTTTTGGGGATGTGACCCACTTCAAATAGCACCCTTTGAGATCTTTCCAAAGATTTAAAGATCATACAATTCAAACAAGGTTTGATTTCAAATCTTACTTTGGTCATCTAAACTTCTAAACCAATTTGATACTTCAATGTGGGAACTCATGGTAAGAGTCATGTGTGAATGTTTCCCTTCGACACCCCCACATGCTTTCTCCTGTGTTATTGTGTAAGGTCAACTTTCTTTAGCCCTTAACTTGTTTCAAAATTGCAATTGACCCAATCAATTATCAAACATTCAATTTGCTTTCATCATCAGAAACCATTTCTTTGTCATTCCAGGGACTTGATCATGAGCTCAAATTAAGGTCATAACAACATGCCTTCACATCAATGAATTTGGTAAAACGTGTAGCAGCTTCATGTTTTTGTATATACCTCACCAATGACACTTATTTGATAACTTCATGCATTAAAATGGTAGAATGTGTAATATGTGCATTAGGCCTTGATTCATGACACGTGCAAGTAAATGTTGTGGATTCATCCAAGGGAGTTTACGACAACCTAACAACATTGTCAATCTAAATGGGGGAACAAACTTGTAGCCTCTATAGTGAATGTCCTTTTGCCATGGGACTAACTAGACTTGGGGACCTCACTCTAGGAAGTCCTTTGGGAAGAAGACTTACCCTATATGTAAATAACGAGGCCAAATTGGCCATATTTATGGCCTGATTCTCAAGTGGAATTGAGACAAATCCAAGAGAGCAATTAGGCAACCTAACATGCAATCCAATTTTTAGTCTTCTTGAGAAAATCTTATTCTACCAACCACTGTACAACCCAAGGATTTTGTCTTTGTATTTGAAAGCACCTTCCCACATGAAAGATGCTTTGGTCAATTGAAGGGACCTTCCACTGGTCACATGCAAACCTTCCACCATTCAAACAAAAAACCTTTGGTACTTTAGGCTAGTGAAGGTCTGTTCCCATGGGTCTCCCATAATTTTCAGGCCTATGCCCTTGGGCTATCACCCCCAAGGCTAGGACCCTCATATTATGGGAGCAAGTCTTCCCCTGTACATTATGCACTAGAGAAAGCGGCCCTAGAGCACATTCTGCCTCCCAGTGAGCCACTAGGGTGAGTAGAAGAGCTTCAAGGGCATTGAAACCTTTCAAAATAACAAGCAAGGAGTTGAGGCACAAGTGAAGAAAATCCACATGCAAATGGAATGAAGAAAACAAGTCAATAAAAAAGCATTGAGGCAGTCTTTTCCCCATTTTGTCATAAATTTTTTATAAAGCTGCATGACCCTGTATGGACCAATGGCCTTTCCTCAAGAACCATGGTCTTATTCATGGGTTATTGGAAAGCAAACATGACCAGTTGCAGAAGCTGATCACTATGCTGAGAAATATTATCCTGGGTTGTAATAAAACCCTCCCAGGTGCCATCATAAATATTCTTAAGTAGAATACCACAGATTGAGATTCCAGTGCACACTACAAGGAAAGTAGTTCAACTATCCAGAATAAATTTTGGTGCAGTTTTCTGGCAAAGGCCATTGATGAAGCTCCAAACTTTGGCTGCTGCCAACATTGACCTAACAATGTGAGATGAAATGTCCATGGAAAATTGTTGCCTGCCAGAGCCACCAGCACAATGAAATTACTGTTGCCTGCAGGGTCTATTGCCCAAGAGGAATCAATCACTCTCAAGGATTGAACTTGGTTGATTACATGTCATGTACAAAGGCTTATAGTTGACTGGATTTTGGTGAGTGGTAGCAATCTCTGCTCAGAAATGAACAACACCCCGGCCTTCAACACTGATCCTTGATGCTTGCAAGCTCTTCTTTGTTGTTTTCAAATGCTGAAGCTTCTTATTCATCTGCAATCACCAAAAGTTGACATAAAGACCACCGACAAGTTAGCATGCACAAAAAACTCAGCTCTACAAGAAGACTTGATCCTTATGTCTTTATGGTATGGTGAACTCTCAGATCAAAATCATACATAAGAAAACAAGAGTGTTAAAGGCTCCCAAAATTCACAATAAGTAACAAAATTAGATTAGAGGCTGGACTTCAACAGCACTTGAATCATCCTTCTATTGTAGTTCACTGCTGCAATTAGTATAGTAACAAAAGAGTTGGTAGTACTCAAATACCAATTGTCCTGAAATTTACAGTACTGGCATGATAGTTATTTCAGGGGTCTTGCTTGTGATGGTGGAATAACAGGGGGAAAAATGAAAATTTGACATGAAATGGGAAGCAATATTCATTGACCTTCATCCGCCGTTCATCTTGACGCTGCTGCCTAGCACGATTACGAGCTACTTCAGGATCCACCTTTGACTCAGGTCGCCTTACAAAATCAAGAGGGAGTGCTTCTGGTCTGGAGGCATGTTGCCGGTAGCCAACGTCCCCTGGCCTGAGCTCCCTGCATTTTAACACCATGTATACAAGCTGAGGTGATTGCTTCGTTAACAAGGCATCCTAACCCTAGAAATAAACACTGAACAAATAATATCAATCTCATCAGCTGAAAGATCCTGCTAGCATGCATGCAAAGATAACTGAATCAGAGATAGCAACCATATGTGGAAATTTGGCTAGTCACAGGAAGACTTACTCTGATTCATGCAGCATATCCAGGTCATCTCCTGGTCTTGAATCCATGAGTCTTGGCCTTGAAGCAGGCCTGCTCATACAGTCAAGGATTGTGAGATTGACTCAAACTGACAGTAATATAGAACTTTGGCTAATCAGACATTCCTCAATCAGGCCAGCAAGCAAGATCTTTATGACTGGACTATCCAAAATACCAAATGCTTGAGCTGATAAAATTCTAATAATAAAGTCATCTTACATGTAGAATGGACACCACACACAAGCATATCTCACTTGAGTTATGTCTTACTGCAGTACTGATTATACCAAATCCATCTCTTCATCAGCCACAAGACAGAAGATATGATCCCCTATTTTGCAACTATCACACCAATTGTCAAATAAACAACATGAAACTCCCACAAAACATAACATTGACAAATTATCAGGCCTTCAAGATGCAAACAACTTATACTATGTATATCTAGAGATTGCAGAAAAACTGCACAACAAGAAGACAAGACAAGAACTCATAAAACAAATTCCTCTTGTAAGATACACCAGATCCACTTCACACAAGATGTACTTTTCAGACAGGACAGAACTCATAAAACAAACTCCTCTTGTAAGATACACCAGATCCACTTCACACAAGATGTGCTTTTCAGACAAGACAGAACTCATAAAACAAACTCCTCATGTAAGATACACCAGATCCGATTCACACAAGATACACCTTTCTGCAGGCATCACATAGGTGATACACCTCTGTCACACAAGATCTATCTTACACCAGTATCATGGAACAGAGACATCTATCACATATAACATACCATGGCAATGCAAAGATAGTATGATCTTTTTTTTGTCTCCTAATCCTCCTACTGGTACTTCTTCAATAAAAGGACTGTAGAACACACAACTAACAATGTTAGATACCCCACAATTTGAGCATTGCTTTGTTATCAGGAGTGACTACTCATAGGTATGCACAATCCACTAACACCCCCTGTACTGATGGAAAGGGCTTGGTTGGACATTGCAGGTCAATAACTAATTGTTCAGATTGACTCACTTTTTAAGTGGAGTTCTTTGTGGCTGAGGCCTCTCCTCATCATAGCTCCGTAGATCCTCATACCGTGTACTCTTCTGAAAAAGAGGACGGCTCTATATGGACACAAAGAAAAACAATGAAGTCAATGAAGCCATCATGAAGGACTGACCTTATGAGAGGTAATTTTTTAAATCACCAGATTGTGTACAAAATCAACACAAAGTGATTACAGTCATAGACTGGCAAAAGGCCTCAAGAAGACAGCTCGTTAAAAGTTGTTGAAGTGGCCAAATTGCTTACCCACTTATCTACAAGGTCTCTGGCCAACTTTTTGTTGATGGGTGTCTCTTCTGGCAGCCTTGACAAAAACATGACAACCTGTCTCCCACCAGAACAAATGATCTGTTAAAAAGTATCACACAAATTAACTTTTCCATACCATTTTTGCAGATGTCCTTTGAAAAACTACTCACACCCACATACAGCGTATTGCCCCCCAACAGGATGTTCTGATTGCTTGTTTGCCAGCCAGCAAACCCTGGTGCTTCGTTCCTTGAATTTACAGTGATCCACCATGATGGTTATGAGGCAACACACATGCCCTACAAAAGAAGAAGCAGGGTGTTGCCACTACCTTTCCAAGGCCACTCTTCTTGAGCTGCTCACGCCTCTCATAAACCTCCACATCAATTGGCAGCTGCCCCAATCAATCACCTCAGCACAGGGCTCTCTTTCAAGATTCATAATCCACTATCAGACTTCAGAAAGCAAATGATCAAAGGAAAGAACCAGAAACAAATCATGACACAAAATGACCTGCCTAGCAAGTAAACCTTGAGGGTCATTTCCCATCAGGGTGAGGGTTGGTTCCAGCTCACCCATGCCAGAAAACCTTAATTGGATGTTTGACAACTTAACTGATTCATATATCATCTAAGCTGCTTAACTTACTGTAGGGATTCATGACAACCTCTAAGTAAATGCTGAGAGCTCTGGGAATCTGATCTTCAAGTCAGAGTCACTAGAATCTTGTTTATGACAGCCATATGGTAAGGTGTGACTCCTGATTGAAAAGGTGAATTCCACCAAATTCAAAGCATGTGACCTTCATAACTCTGACACGATTGCAGTGAGACAATGTTGGAACTTCAAATGCACTGGTCAAATTGAATAAACTAACTTACATCAGTCAGCAGCTTAAGAATGCCAGTGCGAATGTTGATGTTTGGTAATGAACCATCTGGAAGTGGCTCAAGCCAGTTCTTGAGTGAAGAGAGAACTCCTCGGTCTAAGAATTCCTGCTGCAGTTGCCGTCTGCAAGCCACAACAAACATTTTAACACAACATTCCCTTTTACTAAACCTGACATCTTTATGGACATGTCCTGGCATTAGTAGTACCATGCCCCATCTTAGCAAGAAAAGAAAGAATGTATGTGACTTACTTCTCAAGCACATGCATGAGCTCTGGAAGCATCTTCAGTTTTTCAATTGCAGGCTTGGATGCACAGTTAAGATCAGCATCTGTCTCTGCTGCAACATCCAGCTTTGCCATAAATTGTTCAACAAACATGGCAATCTCCTCAGGGGTGTGCTCAAACTTTTTGCGCTTCTTACCACCTTTAAAAAACCTGGTTAGCTCATCATCATCCTGGTCATCCTCCCCAGCTTCCTCTGCCTGCAAAGGGGTTTGTGAAGAGACCTTGAGAACAATCATTGGGAAACTCCAACACTTGGGTTAACCCTAAGCAAGTCCCATCCAACAGCACATCTCAAAAGCATGTAAACAAAAAAAATGGATGCTCCCAATTATGACAGAAACAAATTCAAAGTATCAATTGGAAGGTCTGGGTTAAGCATCAACCTGTGGAGCATCCCCAGCTGAGTTCTGTTCCCCATCACTGATGTAGCGCTCATTTTCAGGCACTCCTTCATCATCTATGAAGTTCTTGTCCTCATCATCAGGTACTCCCTCTCTGTCTTCCTGCTTTCCATCACCAAATATCAGGATAAAATCTGCAGACCAAACTACATACTAGGAATAACAGTTTGATGACAATGTAAATATTGACACCATGTAAGTATAGTCAAGGGTCTGGAAGAAGGCATTTCCTACTAATGTCTCATTCAAGCCAGATGACAACTCAGGTACAGATCAGGAAGCAGGACCATGTGTCAACCACTCTGTAACAAAAGTAGCAAGAATCTTGATGTGATCCACCAATGGTATCTCACAAACTCCTAATCAATCAACAGTAAGTCTATCACCAAAAAAATGATGGTGGAAGTCATGACAGAAAGACCGAATTCAGCACAGATGGATCACAAAGGTTGTCCATTTACAATGGTATTGACACATCTCATGATGGTGATAGGGTAATCACAAGGTGATTCTGGAGGTGATGTTCGAGACCCGAGAAGACAGGCATGTGAGGACATAGATCCCACTTTATGCAATACTTTAAGAATCCAGTTGAGTTTGAAAAGATCAGCAAAGTATTGAGAACTTCTCCCACAATATGATTGACTGGATGCATCTAACCGAAATTATGCACTGATGCCTATAACCCTAGAAGACCAAATCATGCTGGTTTGTTGTCAATTCTCAGATGAAACAAGAGCCATATCTGGTTGCATACGTACACACCAGAGTCTACAAACCTGTAGGAAAAAGAATGACAGGAGAAGGCTCTGACTCCAAAAGAATAGCCATTTCTTGCCAAAGATGTGAACATAGAAGAGCAATTCAAAGGTCTCAAAACCCTAATAATGGAGAGAGAGAGAGAGAGAGAGAGAGAGAGAGAGAGCTCCTGACCTCTGAATCATCGCCGTTTCCTGCAACCGAGTCCCACATCTCCTTCATTTCTTTTGCCCCTTTCTTGGTGGAGAACTCAGAACCCTCCCAATCTGAGCCCTTATTGCGAACCCCACCCTTTGTATTTCTAGCAAGTTTATCCGAAGAACTACTGCCGATGGCGGATTTACGTTTCTTACCCGTGACGGGTGTATCCTTAGCCTTCTTCACCTTCTTCCGGATTTCACCCTCCTCTCTGTCCTTGCTTTTACGCCTGACCACAGGAGATGATACATAATCTTCCGCTTCTTCTTCTTCTTCTTGTCGGTGTCGTCTTTCTTGTTGTGTTTCCTCTGGAGAATGAGTCTCTCTCGTCCCACTCTTCTTCACCAAACGCTTTCTAGGTTTCGACTTGGGAGCTTCCTCGTCATCGTCATCATATTCTGGTCGACGAGGCGCTGAAGAGGGAGAGCGTTCATAGAAACCTCCTCCTCCTTCTTCTTCTTCTTGCTGCTCCAAAGCCTGCGGCGACATCTCTCTTGACGACGACTGCTCGTCGGGATCGTACAGAAACTCTCCCTCTTCATCCCGCTCCACCATCTTCTCCTCCAACAAACAAACAAAACAAATTGCAGATCTACGCAAACCTCCTCAACAACAACAACACCCAATCCTCAACAAACAAACAAACAAACAAACAAACAAGAAGAAACAAACCTCCTCAACGACGACGACGACGAGGAGGAGCGATCCTCGTCGACTAGAAGAAGAAGAAAACCTTCTCGACAACGAGAAGAAGCAAAGACCGACAAAGAAAGAAAGAAAGCAAATGCTCTTCTTCTTCTTCTTCTTTTCCCTTTTCCGCTGTAGGTCCAAAATGTCAAACCCAGTCTGTTCTCCAAATGTCCTTGTTTGATTAAGTACATACTAATTTAATACAAATTAGGAAGTACCTGCTAATTAAACTACTAATTAAGTTCTAATCCCAAGTTCCCAACCCAACTTCTCCTTTTGACAAAATCATTGATTGACTACATACTAATTTAATACAAACTATGAAGTATCTGCTAATTAAAGTACTTAATTAAGTTCTAATCCCAAGTTCCCAACCCAACTTGCCCTTTTGACAAAATCATACTCAAAGTCAATCCGAATTAGGGTAGTCCGCTCTCCAATATGTATAATGGATAGGGTACATGAATATATACGTATACAGTAATTCTATTTGGATACATGAATTATTCATATTAAATGGTGTAGCCTGTGCAGTTTGCCCAAGTGTCAATTAGTTACCCAACTAATTTTTCCTTCCAAAACCCTTTTTTGTAATTTAATTGAATTTTTAATTTTTGAAATTATTCAAAATTCATTATCTCTTGACCCTAAACCCTAAATTTTTTCAAATCAACTTCATTAAATTCGACTCATTGTGGGTTCTCCAAGAATAGAAAGAGAGTGCTCAAGTTTCACTATAATTTTTTTGATTTAATTGAATTTTTAATGGAAAAAATGCTCAACATTCAATAATTTCTCCATTATGGGTTGAAACATTATGAAATCAACTCAATGCACCCTTTCATCAAAGGCTTTCCAACAATACCAAGAATGTGGGAAGAGGCACCATGGTTTGAGAGACCTCAACTTGATAAACAAAATAACCAAACTATTTTTTTTCATAGATAGATTTAATTTGGGGTGTTTTTCAAGTTTTTTTTGGGTGCAATAAGCCTTTTTGATTGGTTCATCCCAACAGAAAATTTGTGAAACTTGGGAGATTCCCCAATGTAAAAGTATTCATTTTCAAGGTAATAACTATTGTTGTTTGGTTATCTAGTTTTAGGACAAACCTCCATGTATCAACACAACATATTTTTTACTTTTAAAAAATAGAAAGATATGTGTATTCAACAAATTCAACAAATTGGTTGTGAAGATAATTATGTATTAATCATTTTTTTAAAAATTATGAATGAATTATTTTTCAAATTAAAAAAACTATTGATATGGATAAAAGATAAGTCAAATGTGTTGCTTTAGCTTTTTGGTTACGTTTTAATTAACAATGGGCAACATCTGTTGGATCATCATCATTATCGTTGGTGGGTGAAGAGTTTTTTTCCCTATCATCGTTGGTTTTTTCACAACAAAGGAGGAAGTAATGACAAGGTGTCAACATACAATCAATTTTTTTTTTAAATTATTTTTTCATGCTCATAAGAAGGAGTGACAAGAGTAATTGCACTATAAAAACTCAACAAAAAAAGTGAAAGGAATAAGAGGAGGATTGATAGTGGGAGGAGCTTGGAATTCCATTACCATTGCTAGCAAATTTGGAGTTTCACATGAACTTAAGCTCACCCTACCAAGTTCAATGGGCTTGGAAGTTTCGTGTGGTTTAGTGGAGGCTTAGGGTTTTCATCTTTTTTAACCTAATTTAGATTGTGGTCGAAACCATTACATTATTCCACCCAAATTCAATTTGAATGAAATTGGACATGCCACAAATCACTACACTTGGACAAAAGTGACCACCTTCCACTTTGATCCCACTTATTATTGGATTCTAATGGGATCCTAATGGATCTTGCCACTACATTCATTTTTTCACCACACTTCATACAAACTTCACCATGCTTCTCACTCTAATCCCACCATTATTGGATTTTGTTAGGATCCCATTGGACCTTGCCAGTCCGTTCAATTTCTTCATGTATTCACATGCATATATATTTTAAATATGTTCCAATTTATTAAGATTTTTTTGTCTACACTAGTATTACCTCTTTCCTTACAAAGTATTACTTATAAAAAGACCACTTGCCTCACTCATGTATATACATATGAGATGAATGGAATATTCCATTCATATGACCAATCCCATTTACATGCATATGCATTGTGATGGAACATACATGTTCCAAATATGGTTCCCCATGTAGGTAACCATGTGGTCGTTTAAGTGTGGTCATTTACATGTATCCAATTCCATTTATTCAAAACAACCAACAAGGACATGTCACCAGTTAACCTCATTGCCAATATTGATATATGGATTATTAGGTCATGCATGCATTAGATGACAACTCAAGGATCATTTACAACAATGACAATTAATAAAAAATGAATGGATAAATATAATTTGTATAATTTACACCCCAAATATGCACATACATATTAGTCGATCCATATGTGGATTAATCATTGTTCGACTTTCTCACATTACATAATGGAATTATGTACATCATATAACTGAAGTCATAACTATAACCTCCCCACATTGCAAACCTCGAAAAACAATGAACCAATTTGCATACAAATGGCCAATTCACACCTTGTAAACTATCATGATCATTCAGCGACAACATCATTTGAGTTGGAACTAAACCACTCAC
>Ga0209611_10005608_pt1 | contig 20928 bp, 18 predicted proteins | sample S1TSphgellanicum_3_FD_187693 | JGI IMG/M metagenome (GOLD analysis project Ga0209611, IMG submission 187693) | Host-associated microbial communities from peat moss isolated from Minnesota, USA - S1T2_Fc - Sphagnum magellanicum MG (SPAdes) (version 2) | ecosystem: Host-associated > Plants > Peat...
ATAATTTTTAAGTTTGTCTTTACGTAAAGCTGGATAACTATTTTGAAGAAAAAATTCCAATGACAATTCAATGGAGCTAGTTTAGAATTGTTGAATTGAATTTAGTTGGAGCTAGTTTAGGTAGGACGACTCTAAGGTTCCATAATATTATATCCTACCAAATTTCAATTTGAAATATGTATGGACCATTCACAAGTGAAAAGTAGAAAGATGTATTTTCACACACACACACACACACACACACACACATATATAAATAAATAAAAATTCCAATGCCATCATATTCACAAACAAATTTCAATATCTTGTCCACAATTTGTATCTTTTTTAAAATTGAATTTGAATTCAAACCAATTGAATCTTAATTCAACTATTGAATTGAATTTTGTTGAGTTGAAATTTAATTCAAATTCCAATCAATGTAATTGAAATTCAAGATTCATGCAATGTCATTCAATATTTTCATTTGGATGGAACTTAATTTTCATAAAATCAATTCATTTTTTGATCAATTGACTAGTTGATTGTCACTTTTGATGCGCAATAATGTGAAGCCCAAGCAAGATATATAAGCAATTTCACAATTTGTAATTTACGTGCAATTATGAAAGACTTTTTTTGAGTTATGGTGCCTACTTACTATTTTTATATTCATTTTTTCATTAATTATCTTAAGGAAGATTGTTATTTTATATTTTTGGAACCTCTTTAGATTATGCTACCATTTGCCATTACATGCACCTATTATCAAAATTGTTGAATGGTTTTTTAATGTTTGGTAAATTTCCTTGGAGGATGTCACATGTTCATGTTTGCAATGTCAAATACATAATTAAATGTTTTACACCATTTGCCAATGTGTCATGCTCGAGAAATATCATACATATTAATTTTTCTCAAAATTTCTTAAATACATTTGAATGGATAGAATGGATTACTTGAAAACAATTGTTGATAATCAAAAGCTTATTATACTCATTATTTGTTATAAAATTTCTTTAATGGGAATATTTGGAAATGGAAATAATAGTTTTGAACCTATGGTATCAAAAAATGATAAATTGCAACGCAATATTTATATCCATGTACATGAGTTGGGTCCTACTTCAACATTTTGTTATTTGAAAACTATAGTTGGACCAAGTTGCAACCATGTGAATTAACTAATGATGTTAAAATCGATAATAGATTAATATTTTTATCACTTCAACTTTCAAAATTGGTAGATATAAATTTGACATTGTGATTGACACAACTCTCATAATTTGAATTTAGAAGTTTTACATTAATCAACGTTCCTCCTTCAAACTAATGACACACATGAGAATTGGAATGGGTTTAAACTCTTTAGAGTTGTATTTAGATTGAGGTGGTAAAGGGGATAAATGAAAAGAAAAAATTAACCCTAATGCTATTCCATTCACACAAAAGGGATAAAAGCTGACTTGGAAAATGACATGGCATTGGGGTTAAGAAAGGGATAAATGTGCTGAAATATCTTAACCCCAGGAATAAATATCTTCATTTTTTTTAGATTTGGGATAAAGTTAGGGTAGAAAGAAAAGGTTAGTTTTAAAGGTTGAAATAGCCCCTCATGTTCAAGAGAGCTTTTTATGTTATTTTGGCCAACATATTCTCTTTCATCCAAAAGAGCACCTAGAATGGTGGGCAGCAACAAAAACTTGTTTCAAATTATCAGGCAGCATAAAAATTCCCAAATTGCCTAAAATTTATTAAGCATCTGGATTTTTTCAGAAACCCAAAAAAGTTGGGCATAAATGAAAAATTTCTTCAACCTCCATATGGTGCTCAAAATTATCGGGCAGAATAAAAATTCCCAAAATGCCCAACAGTTTCTAGAATCAGGATTTTTCCAGAGTACAAAAAATTATGGGCAATAATTCAACATTTATAATTTTCCTGGGCAGCCTTAAATTCCAAAATTGCCCGAAATTTTTCAAGCATCCTGGAAACCCTAAACCCTAAACCTGGATTTTGAGCATTAGAGTTCCCAAATTTCTGAGCAGAAATGAATTTCTTTCAAACAAATATAATCTGCCCGAAATTATCAGGCAGCACAAAAGTTCCTCAACTTCAGAATTTTTTTGGGCAACATGGAAAAAATTCCTAAATTTTCCCAAGCTGCCCATACTTTTTGCATAGTTTGGAAAACTCCTCAATGTGAACATTTGAACGTTTGAAACTTTTTATTTTGCCCGCCCTTTAATCATCAATTGTTTTTTCATTCACATACTTACCATGTTTGCCCAGCTACCCCATTCACCCACTTTACTCACCTACCCCGTTCACACACCTATCTTTTCATCTTTTTCAAGAATTTATCTTCATTTTTTGCCATGGCTACCATTGCTGCCGCAATGTCAAAGAGTTTTGCCATCGTCATTGCCATTGTTGCGATGACAAAAACTTGTTAAGGCTATAGTAATGAAGTGAAGATGTGATAATAGTTGTGCAGTTGCTACGCACTCAAAATGTGAGGTGAGGATGTAACAACACTATCGGGGTGAAATTGTGAGGTGAAAGCACAACATTCCACAATTGTAGAGAGAAGACCAAAGTGAAGGTACATTGTCTATTTTTGTGTTTGCACTCAAGGTTTGTTTGTGTTGAAGTTGTTTACACTTTGGTTGTTGTTTACATTGAAATTTGTTTGTCCCAGCTCATCGTTGTCTTATGGCAATGTTTTGTTGATGCACTATAGATGACGATGAGCTAGCCAAGCTTGTCATCATCTTTTTTTTTTGTTGTTCAACACATAGGCAACATGTGTCAATGTAAGAATGATTAATAAATTGATTAATATAGTTAATCTAAATAATTAATTTAAATTAAATTAAATATACTTATATAATTTTAATCAAAAATAAAATTTTAAATATTTGGCCCTAAACCTTTAAATGTAATGATGAACATTAGTTGTTACTACCAATAAAAACATCTAATTTTGCAATTTTCCTTCCTATAGGTCGTTATTTGTGTGTATAAAAAGGTTGTAGCATGTTGGATCAAGCACAACAAGTTGCATTAGGTTGGAACAAGTAAGTTGTCATTATTTTGATAATTGTTTGTGCTTGGGGGAGCTTGAAGCTCCCTTCCAATGGCAACAATCAACCATGGACTGTCACCATTGTTGGGGAGATTCAAGCTCCTTTTTTTTTGCATTGATTGTTGTCAAAGGATTTGTGTGTGTTTTTAATGATGTTTCTTTTAAATGAGGATGAAATTGATGAACTAGAATAAGAAATAAAAAACATTAATTAACCATTATTTCGTTTTAAGATGGCATGTCCATGGGAAAACCTAGACGCCGAGGAAAGGTGTCAACTAGTGGTAATCAACAACAAATGAATGATGCTACAACAAATGAGGAACAAATTGAAATAGAGCAAAAAATTGTCATTTTTACTCCTGCTCTTAAAGGTAAATATATTGTGATGGATTATGTGTTTCACATGTTAGGGCTTTAAAGAGTTTAATGGAGCATAAACGTTGCGAATAGAAAATCGCATCCCATCCCCATTCTTTATTTAAGAGAGAGGATGGGTCATTGTTTTGCCTTTTTTTTTCAAAGGAATACCCATATGTTTAAATAAATGATTTTTTCACACTATACTAAATAATAGCCTAAAAATATGGGTATAAGGTGTAGGGTTTGTTTGTAATACCCTCATTATGTCTATTGTTTATTGGCTATTCTAATTACAATTCCCCCACCATACTAATTTGATTGTAATACCGTCATCGTGTTTGTTCTTTACTTGTTAGTTTGATTGCAATGCTTTCATTGTGTTTGTTGTCTACTTGTTAGTTTGATTGCAATACCTTCATAATTTATAAATGAATATTTCATCTTTTTGACCAATATGAACATTCATTTGATAAGATTTTTTTTGTAAAGGTTGAGATGGCTTTGAACACATGAAAGTGATCATGAAGAAGTACCACCAAAAGATGTAATTTGGAAATTGTAGATTAAGTGCATGAAAGGTGAATGTTGGTGTGCAAAATTAATGGATGCACCAATATTTATGCAACTAAATGGTTTTTTTGTCAAAATTTGGACAAAAACACAAGCTTCACATGGAAGTAGGTAAATATGGCCACCCATCTACTCCTGTTGCGAGGCCAAGGCAACAAAATGACCATTTCATGAATGTTCATATTTTAAACAACCTATAAACACAACAAACACATAACAAAAAAAGGCAATTAGTTATGGGGAAAAAAAAAGTTGAAGTTGAATGGGATTAACTTCAAATTGAAGCATAAGGTTTCAAAAAGGTGTGACAACTTTTATTAGTGAGGTTTGTTTCTTGCAAATTGATAGGTATCATCGACATACTTATGTGGGGGGTGTGGTTTATCCCTTGTAATGTTTTTTTATGAATTGAGAAGGATGATGACCTTGCAAAAACAATTTTGGTGAATAAAGTCGATTGTGCAAAGCTTCTAAAACTTGCATGGGATGCCCATAATTAAAATTTGGAATTTACACAAGAATAAATCTTGAGTTTTTCTACTACCCAAATCCACTATGTTTTTAATGAAATGGGACAAAATTCACTACTATGTAACTTATATGGTTTTGGTATAAAAAAAACTTGATTAAGACATTTTTAATGAAATGTTTATTAATTGTTTTGGATGGTGACATGTTGCACTAAGTAATTTGTAGTTTTAAAAACTTGACATGAATATTATGAGATCTCAAGGTAATATGACATGGATTAACATGCCATGTCATCATGTAACATGTTTTTAACATTTAAAAATAAATAAATCATGGATTGTAAATTTTTCATGGTATCCTTTGACAAAATACATCTTGTGATTAAACATTATTATTATTTATGTTTGGTTTGGATTTTTATAAATTATTATTATTATTTCCATATGGTTTGGATTTCTCAACAAAATATTTTGAAGATATTATTCACCATCATCATACATATTTTGTATACCATATTTATACATGATACATTAATGTGTATATAAATTACATATGTTGATGTATACATTTGTCAAGGTTTGAACCCAAGACTTCATGGAGGTTCACCAGGTTTTCACCACCAAAGCATTTCAAAACTTTGATGAAACTGAAAGAAAGTGTAAGTTTATTATCTTTGACATGAAATTATTTTAAGACTTCTGATTTTATAATACGTCTTTTTTTTCAAAATTTATTCAAATGCTATAAATAAAAACATGATCCTAAAGCTTATTCAATAATCTATTCGTGAAAATAATTGTATTTATAATTATGCAATTTGAAAGGTTTTAAAAATCATTTTAAATAACATATTATGGACAAAACAAAAAATCTAAAAATATTTTTTATTTAAATTAATTTACAATCTTCATAAATGGGATTCAATTCAATGTGAATTCAAAAGCATTTTCATTAAATCTTTAATGAAAATATTTTTGTTGTGTAAAATATATGTTCAATATTTTTTATATTATAAGTTTTGTTTTCCTCAATATGATTATGTATAATTTAAAGAAAAAACTTTTGCAATGTTATTCAAATTGTAATCACCCATAAATAGTTTTACCTACATTTGCCTATAGAAGAATTATGGAGTTGCAAAATTGTTTAAATCCTTTAATTTAACTTGAAAAATTATCAATTGTAAATTTGATAAATTTTGGAAAAATCATTGTTGATATTTTTCCCCCTTTGAAATTGGCAAAAAATGGCCATTAAAAAGTTTAAATAATCAATATAACATTTTTTCTCAACATCATATTTGTTTAACAACATTAGTTATAGACTAATAAAGATGATTAAAATTTCACAACTTTGAAAAACATATTGCAAAAAATTATTTATATAAATATTTTTGATAATGTAGTAATATATTTTGCCTTTGTAAAAATATAAAACACATAATTTCATGATATTTTTGCATTAAATTGTTGGATTACCCCCGCCCCCTTAGTTAACAATATTTGTTGTTTTATCTTTGGTGGCAATTTTTTGCAAGTTGGTGATTCTTTTTGGGGAATTGTTTTTTAAATAATGAAAATTCAAGGAAAAATTTCAGGGTGGTCGTTTTTTTAAAATAAAAAATATGCAAGTAAAAATATAAATTGTTATATATTAGTTGTCGGGTAAAAGGTGTAATTTAATTACTTCTAAAATATGGTACCATTTATGAAAAAAAAATTTAAAAATAATGTAGATTATGTAATAATTAATATATTTTGGTTTAAAGATTTTTTTAAAGGTTTTGTTATTGTGGCATCATGAACATTTGTAATAAAAAACTTGTCCAATGATGAATGAACTAAAGGAAAAAACATGAATTTAAATTTATGTAAATGTACAGGTTTGAACATTAAATTTTTTAAATATAAAGGTCTACATGGACACTAGACTTTGTATATATGAACATTTTGATTTAATGTTTAATTCAAATATAAATGTGAAACATTAAAAAAAATTATACATCCATTTAAAAAAATTGTGGTGAATGCAAAATGCAACTCATGAACAATGGTTTCAACATGATAAGAGTGTATAATTCAATTCATGTACCATGTTGAAAATTAAAGAGATGTTAAAAAATCATTAACCATTATAGTGCAATGTGTAAATAAAGTTAAATAATTTCCACATCAACAATTTGAAATTATTAAAATAATATAAAATGTTTTCTTGTGTAAGTGTAAGGTGCAGCTTCATTCTCCACTTGTTATCAAATCTTGATTTAACTTATGTTAAATGTTAATAATTGAAAAGTTGTTTAAAATGATTAAATAATATTACTATTTTTGCAAGGAGTCTAGGGTTGAGATATTTTTCATGTCAAAATTTTCCCATTATTATGAAATCCAACATGAAGGAAAAAAATCCGGTGTTTTTTGAACAAAATAATAATTTTTTTCACTATGAAAATTATTGCACAAATAAATAAAAACAAAATTCACTTGCTATTTGTGCATGTTAATAATAAGTCAAATAGTGATCAAATTGGACAAGTAGTTGTAATGGGTGGTAATGAACAAAACCCAATATTTTTTCTTGTGTTACCAAAGGTAAGAGAAATAAAAAGATGCAAGTCATGCGAAAGTACCATGAATAAAAAATGATTTCCTAGTTGATAAATTTACAATCATTTAATAATTATTTTTAACATTATTTTGCCATTGTACATTTGAATCATGACACTAATTTATTTTTTGGTCATTATGCTTCGAAGTACCACAAAGGAAGCTTTTGTGGCATATGCAATTTGATCCACATTTCACCATCAACATCTTTTCACCCATCACCATGTGGCTAATGTTATAGAAGTTGTGGCCACTTATCAAAAAAACATGGGCATTTTTTTAAAAAAATTCTTCAAGTGAAAATGCACATTAACAAATAGTGTTAGACCATTTTAGCCTAGCTTGCAATGAATTTTTTGTATTTCACCAACATTTTGTATCATGTTCATTATACATTAAAATTTTGTAACTTTTTACCCATTTCTATTTTGGTAATCCCAATTTGCAATATCTTACCTTATCACCCTATGTCAAATTCCAAACACATGCCCCAACCCCAAATTTCAATACATACATCCAGTGGACCAAAATCAATAAGAAATATCCAAAAGATATTTATAAATTAAAAAAAAATCAACTAGCAATACCTTCATCTTTAGGTGTAAACATATTTATTGTGGGCATGCCCCGTTTTTATCCAAACCCTAATTTGCAATACCTACATCATTGAAGTTTTTCAATCATTGTTAGGGTGGTCACAAATGTAATTTCATCATTATTCTTGCAATGCAATACTACCACAACAAATTTTTTGCAATACCTACATAAATATGTTGTGTGACCTAATTAAAAACCACGCATTGATTTAATCATCTTTGATTATGTAAGTAATGCAAAATCTTATTACTTGCATGTAATAGGCAATATCTAAAATATAACTATAAGTAAAAAATTAAAAGGTTTGATAATATATTATATTTGTATCATAAGTTTTAATATTGTCACATATTGTCAACTATTGTAAAACAAAACCTATTAATAAATATTCAATTTAAAAATTACATATCAATATCACAAGTTTATAATTCAAAAACCAAATAATACCATGTTACTTTGAATACCCCATTTATTCAAATGAACCTTAAACCTTACATTTTAATTATATTTATATTGAATTCCAATGATTCTATTTGTAGCCCAAAATTCGCCATTTTGTTTTTACAAAATAATTTTGAGTAACATGGTACAAAGAACTATTTGGATTTTATTTCAAATAAATAACATTCAAATTTTTATAAAAAAAACCTTAAACTCTTTTTTTTCTTTGGAAAGCTTCCAAATGGTTCCTTTGACCATATTGCAAAATAGTGAATTTTTCCATAAATGTTTTTGAACAAATCTTACATATTCATTTTATTAATATTGATTCAATGTATTAAAATATCATATAATTATATTGAATTTTATTCACATATATATAATTTTATTCAAATATTAAATGTAAATATAAATTTTACATTTGAAATTGATTCAAAACCATTATTGAACAAATTAATTCTAAATCCTTAACCTTAAGTCCTAATTATATTATAATGTTAAATTAAAATTTTAAATAATTAATTAATCAAAAGTAATATTTATAAGTTGAGTATACATTATTTATAAATTTTCATATTAAATTGTAATAGTATCTACATTTTAGATTTGAAATTTATTTATGTTTGCATTTTCAATTATAACATGGAACTATATGTATAATTCAATAATTATTAATCTTCATTATAACACATGTGATTATTAATTTGACACAATAATACATTTATTGAAATACTGAATGTTATGGCAAGAAAACAAAATGCAAGCAATACCCTTGTTAGAAATTTAGGTATGTCATATTATTAAACCCATTTGTAATCACCTGTTGTGAGTGTTGAAAAAATAATTTTCACATATTCAAACCAAAATCATATCCTACATTTCGTAATTCATTACCTTTAGCTATAAATGCATTTCCTTATTATGAACATGCCTACATTTGTCAAACCTAAAATTGAAACTTGCAATGTAAGCCCATGTTGCATTACTTGCATCCATGAAGGCAAATCATGATTGTGATGACAAAACGTAGGACAATACCCACATCAAATGGTCAAATCCTCCATTGGAAAGATTGTGTTTTGGGCAATACCCTCATCCAATACATTAAGAAATAATTTTGACCCATGAAAGATGTGAAATTATATGCAATATTCATATTAGTACCCATCAACATTTAACTATATTATACCTTAATCCTTTGCAATATATACATGCATAAAAGACCTTAAATGCCACAAGAGACAATATGGGTAAACATTACCCACATTTTCAATTAGTGATTATTGTACAATCAACTTGCAATGCATGTGGTGTATATAAGGTGGCAAATAAGTTGGAAATGATGCAAATATGCAATACCCACCTTTATATGACATTTGAATAATATGTTCATGTTTGGTAGTTCTAAAATATATGTGCAATATAACTTTAACAATTAGAACTCAAATGGTGACTATAGGTTTAACTTTCAAACCTTAACTGTTTGTTGATACAAAATAAAAACATTAACACATATATAATCTAAATTTTGACTCAATTGTAATATCATGCACATTTAAGTATATTGAATGGAAAATTAATATAGGGGGTAAATACAATTGGTTTTGTATTATATTTTTTCACTCATGCACCCTCTTCTTATTGATATCTCCATGTTATAACATTAGTTCATGCTAACTTTTCATTTGATTCATTGAATTGCATGCCAAATCCATCATTGACAATGAAAAACCATGTTGGGATGCATGACTTTGCTTACTTTGAAAAGGTGAATACCTTATACATATGTTGCAATCACTTGCAACAATGATGTGGCATGGTCTATGAGTTGAACCCCACCTTGTTTGATTTCATTGATGATTTTTTGCTTTATGTCACCCATTTGAGCAAACACTTTTTCTATGAAGGCAAATGAATTTGAAGGTTAGTTGTGATTCGTTTCTTTTTCGACATTGGGGGAAGTATCACATTTGGTCAATCATCAAACACCAATTCTCAAGGAAACACACTAGTTTCCATATGCTAAATGGTATGTAAACAAAAAGAAAATGGGATCCACACATGAAGGTTGTAGGTATGTTTCAATAGATGGTTGAATGAATATAGTCAACAAATGATTATAGTCATGTTAGAATTGTTTAGACTCAAACTATTCAATAAACAAGTTGAGGATGAAAAGAACAAGGTGGAAAAAGCATTACATTAGGTTTAAATGGAGGTGCACAAATTGCAATAGTTGGTGAAGGACAAGGACAAACATGTGAAAGTAGTTCATTATCAGTCATAGTTGCCCATCAAAAGTAGAAAAATTATGAAAAACACATTCAAGATTATGAGAAGTTAAAGTTGGAAAAGGATCACTTACAACAGGAATTTAAATAGAAGAGTAAGGATTATGGGTTGGTGACGTAGTAAGCAAATGTTTTAGTTGTGCAATATGAAGGGTGGGAAAGAGTCAAAAAAATATAGGAACAAAACATGCTAAGTTTAAAAGTTCAAGTTAAAGAGTTGCAAGATGCAATGACACATGTAGTCAATAAAACTACAATAATGCAAATTCAAAAAAAGAAGATGGAAGTTGTTTTACAAATAAAGGCTCAGAATTTAAGATTGGACATCCTCAGATTGCATGGAGTAGTGAAGAAGATGAAGAATATGGAACCCTATTATTCTTACTAGTGATTACAAGGGTGTAAGCATACAAAAGTAGGCCAAAAAAATATACGTTGCAAGTAGAAAACATAAAATTGTTAACTTTGAAACATAGAAAGTAGAACCTAATATTTAAAAACATATAAAAAAAATTACATGTGTGTATGTAGGATGGTATTGATATGTTTTTTAAAGTTTAAGATTTTGTGTTTCCTTTTTTTCCAACCTACTTTCACTTTATTTTCCAAATTTATGATGTTGTCCCATATTGCACAAAGTAACGTAAAAATATATTAATTAATTATCATTTGACCAAAAAATTCATGTCCTACTTTCAGATTGTTAGAAGATTGTTTTGACATATTATATGCGAGTATTAGTGTTTGGGTTCATATAGAAAATCATGTTTTAGACGCATAATTATATTAATTTGGAAACTACTTTTTAGAGGCTTCACATTTTCATAATTAAAATATTCAAGTTTCAAAAAAAGTATCAATATGCATGATAATTCAAACATCAATATCACAACATTTGAACAATTTGATTTTGAAAAAGTACCAGACATTAACTTGTGATAAATAAAAAAAATGATGAAAGTAATATAATACATAAAATATGACCATATAGGGTTTATTTAGTATAACATGTACATTCTAAAATTTGTAGCATTGTTAAAAGTTTTAAAATTCAAAAATGCAAACTCTATTTTTCACCTACATTTACTTTTTGAGCAAGGATCACCAATTGACCTACTTTAGCATGCTTATGCCCACAAGAGTATGAGGACTTAAGGGTGAATGTGTTGTTGAATGTCACTTGTGAAACTTCACGATTGAAATTTCAAAAACTAGCTAAATGGTGGGAATTGGTGCAAGACATGTTCTAGGACAAATTGAAAGAAGTTTTCAAGCAAGTGAATAAGGATGAAAACATATATAAACATTAACTAAAGGCGTATCAATACGTACTTCCTCAGTGATGTTGCTTTGCTCCACATGCTAGTTGTGGCATAAACATATTGAGATAGTGACATATAAATCACAATATTTTGTGGGTTCAACTTAAAACAGATTTGTGCTCCATGTTTGCGAACTTCACATTTCCACGAAGTCTAAAAGCATAAAGTTCTACTCCCCATGTTGCACTACTTGGAGATTGTGGCAATTTGTTCACAAAATCCTCAGTCTCATCTATGTGCCCAGTGTGACCAAGGATGTCAAAGATGTAGCCAAAATGCTCATCACTTAGTGAGATGCTGTGGACTCTCCACAGATAAGAAATACTGAAGTTCTTCATCCACCAGGCCTGCATAACTACATGCAGAAATAACACCTATGAACACTACTCCATCAGGTTTCACACCTTAGATCATTTGATGAAAAAGCTTGAAGCACTCTACAACGTACTTGTGCTGCCTAAGACCTATGAGCACTGCACTCCATGCCACCCAATCCTTTTCAAGCATCGTATTAAAAGTATTATATGCTTCCTTCATGTTGCCACACTTGGCATACATGTTGATCAGACCAGTCGCAACACAAAGACCTGACTTGAATCCAGCTGCTGCAATCCATGTGTGGACTAATCTAGCTGATTGTCATGAGGCTTGTTGGCACCAGTGTTTTGCAGTTATTTGATTTTTTAAATAACTGGTGGTTTTGGTTCTTTAAAAATTTTCAGAATCAAAGAGCCACTGATTCTGGTTTTTGGAGGAAAGAAAATCCAAATATGAGAACTGTTGGTTCCAGTTAATTCATGAACATCAAAGGATCAACAAATTTCATGAAAGAACTGGCAAAGAACTAGCACTTAGAAAGATGATTTTTTGAATTTCAAAAAAATTGAGAAACAAGGTCCTATACCAAAACCAATTATGAACGATTTTGGGCTTTTCTGGGTCTCCAAGGCTCGCACAAACATTGACAATACATCATTGTGTCACATTTGACCCCTTCATTTTGTCCCTGCTCATAGAGCTTGAAATACTCTCTATTCAACACCTGCTTGGTGTATCCTGCCAACATGAAAGTCAATGTAATTGCAGCTCCACTCTTACATGGCATCAAAGACTTTGCGAGCTTCCACCGAGCTCCCACATCTACTGTAAATATGTACCAGGTTGCTCTGCACGAAGACTGTCACAATGCCACTTTTGATTATGTTATTATGAACAGCCTTGGTTTTTTCAAGGTCTCCAAGTCTGGCACAAGCACTGACAATGCTCCTATACACAAGCATGTCACACTTAACCCCTTGTCAAGTAGTTGCTCATAGAGTAGATAGGCCTCTCTATTTAACCCATGTTTTGCATATATTGCCAACATCAAAGTCCAACTGATCATATTTCACAGTTGCATTGCATCAAAAACTTTTCAAACCTCCACCAAGCTTCCACACTTACAGAACATATTCAGTACTTTCAATAAATTGACATCTGGCTTGAAACTGGTTTCAAATTATATGCAAGTGCACATTTGTGCCTTCAACCAGATTCTTTGTGTGGGTACACCTTAGGAGAAATAACTTATATGTGGAAGCATCAACACAAATGCCTCACTGTTCCAAACTTTGTAGCACCTCGGCAGGTTGTCCGCTCTCTGTCAATGCCCTGTTCTTCCCCTTCCCATCAGACAAAGGCATGTGAACTCCTTCAATCAGTTGTTGTTCGATGGAATTTCTTGTTTTCTCTCTGCTGCTTGTTCCATCTCTCCTAACAGATCCTGCAGTGCTGGATGATCCCAAACAGGACAAACCTCAAAGACTCAAACATACAATGTAAAATGCTGCATATAATTCCTCCGAAAATATAGTCAGCAACAAAAAAACTGATGCTTCACAAAATCAGATTGCAGGAAGAGAGACTTGACTCTTGGCAGAGCTTTCCTCCTAATAGTGCAAGTATGAGTGGCAACAAAAAGGTCCAGAGACAGTGAGCATCTCAAAGTGCATTAAAAGTCTAGTTAAAAACTCTAAATCAGAACTACTAGACTGAACCACAGAGTCCCAAGACCTCTCTCAATCATCCATGGGCAGAGACAAGAAATATACACACCAAGTCCTCTTCCACAACAAAAGATTTCAAAGCTCCCAGTCTGTGGACAAAGAGCCAACCTCAAGAGTAAATACCAATAAGACCAAAGCCTGATCAGCCATGGGTCTCACTACATAGCACTTTCAGCTGAGACCACACCTGAAACAACCCCTCAGCCATGACAGAAGGATGGATCCACATGTCTTGGAAGAATAATACCTGCTGTAGTGCTGGCCTGGTTTTTCATTCTGGATCTTCAGAGAACAACTGTTTGCATTATGCATGTGACCATGTGACATGGCAGCCAGTTCTTTTTTGACCCAAACTGGGTTTTGACCAACCCAAAGTGCTTCCTTTGTGCACTTGTGTTTGAAGTTTGGATAGTTCTGATTTGTCTGTGGAAGAGACTACTTCATGTAAGCATCTTGTACAACCTGGATAAAACAATAAGTTTGACTGTATCAAAACTGGAAGGTGTGTCTGAGGCCAATGGAAGTATAATGGCAGCTACTTATGTAACCACAATTGCTTGCCAAGTAGCACAGAGAACAATCAACACTGTAAAATTCCTTAGACAAGAAGGCTACTGAAACTTGAAGACCCTGTACCAAAAAAAGAGGACTTCTTGCATTCCTCTTGCAAAGAAGTAGCCTTACCTTCTCAGCTCGGTTATCCCACCACTCTGAAGGATCATGAAAAAACTCCTGCCACAGTTGTCCTCTTGAAGCTTGATCTGCATAGATAGTAACAACATTAAGAGATTCGTCTTTGTTGAATTGCACGGGGTCAGTATGTGACACTGCAAAAATATTTCTCACATCCAAGTTTAGCTATATTTACTTTTTTCCAACCCTACCCATAAAACTAAAACTGAGACTGCAAACAGGTGGGAGACTAGTAATAGCAACCCAACTGGACCAATCATTATGATTGGCAAATCAGAAACAGGGAGCAGCAGTCAGATCATATGTATTACACTCTTCTCTGGCAAGTGTTATGCTTTGCTGTGCCTTAGCAAACTGTGCAAAAATGCAGGGCCAAAACAATTTTGCTGAGCCAAACTGGCATGTTTTGGCCTTTATCCAATTGTAATTTCCATGGTCACATACTGAGCACTGCTGGAGCTGCTCTTACAGACTAACACCATCTGCCAAGGAAACTCAATGTTACAATCTGCAACACTTTCATGCAGCTGAAATGGAGAGGGATAAGAAACTTTGTGAAAGAGGTATACATACCATTGCCAATATGGTTGAGCTTAGGGACATACTGTCACTTATCCCCATGGGACTCAGTGTTCACAGAATGTCTCAAATCTCTGTTGCCCGGGGCAATCCATGCTGCAGCTTGAGTCTTAAAGGAGGCAATGATTCCATCTTCAGAAGCTTCTTCACTCTAGGTTGCTACAACACTGAAACAAGGCTTCCGCCTTTGACCTCTAGCACCTATATTCTTTGTACTAATCCTCAAGGGTGGTGGTTTCAGGGGTAGCAGCTGCAGACTGATAATTCCTTTAGTTTCTGACAACAATACACTGATTTGCACCTCAATTCTGGGAGCATCAGCTGTAAAAAACCAGATTCCAAAAGTTGCTGTTGTGAATGCCTCCATTGGAATTCAGCTGGGACAACCCACAAAATACCTTACATAAGCATCACAGAAACCTTAAACCCTTGGAAACCCTAGCTTGGATAGGAACACACAAATTTAGAAATCCGAGAGAACTTGTGCATCAAAAACTTGTACCCAAAGAAAACACCAAAGGAGAAGAACCCTAAACCCTAAACCCCTTCTAGCCTTAGGGTGTGTAGATGGAAGCAATGGGTGGCAATGGGTGGCAGCAGCACAAACAAAGAATGTGCATTGATCAAGTGCAAAACCAAAGAACAACAAAAGAAGAAAATAGTTGCACCAGGCACATGCACTTTACCTGTGCCAGACTTGTTGTGCACATCAAGCTCGAACGCTCCTCTTGCTCTCTATCTGTCCACGTTCTGCTGTTGTCTGTGCCCCTCTCTTGCACATCGCTTTACTTTCTTTACGCTCTCTCTCGCGGGTTCTTGGTGTGATGAGTTTTTTTGGTTTTTTTCTTTGCAATGGTCAATTTTCCATTTGGAAAAAGATGTGTAAAAACCCTTCAAAAACAGATCAGTCTGTTTGTGTGGACATCCAAATACCTCAATTGGATCGAGGTATTTGGATGTTTACACAAATAGACTGATGTCTTTTTACACCATTGTGCCAATGTCATTTGGAGCCTGAAACAACCATAGGTCTTTCATCTTTCTGTCTTGGTTATATTTTTTGATCAACCAAATTCAAACACTTTGCAAAGGATGCAAGCATCTTCCATCTTAAGTTGTGGGTAGCCATGGGCTTAGTTATTTTTCAACTTTCACCCCTTCAGGACACACCTCTCATCTCCACGGCCGACCTATTGTAGATGGTTGTATTTCTCCATGTCAGAAATGCAACCAACTTACTACAAGCAATCAATTTTTGACATGGAGAAATTTTGACATCTAGTTGGAGCTAACTTGATATCCTATAGTTTTCCTCTTTTCCTTAGTACATTTTCCAAATCTACAGTGTGTTTATAAATAAAGTTTTGCAGGGTTACAACAACTTGAAATTCTTGTTAAAAGCTCCTTTGAATTTGCATGTCCTATTGCATGCAACATGTAAGCAGACACTAGATAGTTCAACACATAAGTACTGGGTTAGGCCAACTTTGAAAAACAATAGAAGCACTGAATTGAACAACCACAAATGTTTTCTTTGCACCAATGGACAAGCCTCTAGATGCTATGACAACTTGAAGTGCCAGTTTACTGAAGTTAACCCCCAAAACAATAATGTTTTTTCTTTCATCCCTAGGCACAAGCCTATTACTCCATATATTTGTGTGTATTACTACAGTAATCCAATAACCATTGTCTGTGTATACTATACTAGCTTGGCAACTTTGAAACGAGCTTGTCAAATACTTAATTGATTTTTAAATTCACATTTTGAAAAATAGAATATATTCTTGATGACTCAGTATTTTCCTCCACAAATTTTTGTTATTTGAAAGAAGAAATTCTGAAAAGTTCAACACTTTTGAAAATAATATGATTAGTGTCAAAAAGTGCTAATATTGCTTAGTAGGGTATATAGACAGGGTTAACAAGCTTTGGACTTCAGTTCCTCCAAGACAAACTGTAGTTCACCAAGAATTGCACACAATTTAACATGAAAACTTGAATCACACAATTGGATTTAAACCCTAAACCCAAATGTTGTCCTGAAACAACAAGAGGCAGTTATTGCAATGAAGAGAACTTAAGCTCCATTTCTGTATATTACCAAAAGACTCTATACCCACAAAAATTTGGCAAACAAAACTCCATCAGAGATATGTTCAGTGCAGTGGAAACTAGAACTGCAGGTGCCCTGCTCTAATATGTTGTAAGTACAACTGCTATTCCTTCACTAGAATCAACAATTTGTAGAGCTCTCGTTTCATAATGAAAACTTGGATTTTCCCCCCGGCCTTCCACTGTTTCCAGCTCTGCTGTAATTTTGCTGACACAGAGAGCAGCAAATTCCAGATTTCCATCTTGACCATTACAAGAACATCTCACAATGAGGCAGGCAAGCAATGTAGGGGTAGCAGCAGTTTTCCAAAGTCCCAACTTGACTACAAAACAATCTCACAATGAAGAGGCAATGTGACTCGAGTCACACACACTGAAACCCAGCTTCTGCAGCTGACATCTCTTCCCAAAATCTGGAAGAAAATGGCCACACAAAGCTTGAATTTGTTGTTGACTTACCCACCCATGTCATCCAGATAGCCATGATATAAAAGCATGTGTCCTTGAAACTATCATATTACAAGAGACAATACTGCAAGCTCAACTTCCATTGAGACCTCCAACAAGGGTTGGCATGAAGCTCACACAGTTCAAGTAAAGTCAAGCAAGCATAACTCCATTAAAACTCATAAGACATGCAGATCATGCTACTACTACCTGAGGCATAGTACATGATTACTGCAATGATTGCTTTACAGTTGTTATGACATTGTCTTTTGAAGAAGCCAAAATCAGGATGGACCCGTTTGAGTGTACAGAAATTAGCTGAGGGCAAAAACTTTGGCAAATGTCATGCTTGAATGGAGGAAAAAATGAGTTTCACATCCCAAAGCAAATCAACATTGCATTGATGGCGGCATGAAGCTGCTGGGCATGGTTGTCTGTAAAGAAACAGCTTTGAAAGTGACGATGGAAAACTGCACAACCATAAATATTGCACAGGGATTCAACAATGGTGATCAAGTTTGCTGGGTGCAGGGTGTAGAGTTTTGTTTCAATTTTAGTGTAAAATGCAAAATATGCTACAGAGAGGGGTTGGACCAAAGCTAGGGCTGAGAGGCAGGGGGGAGGGCTAGCATTCTTCAGAGCTAGCTGGGCGCTTCACTAGAGGTTGTGACACCTTTGAAATGCTGGCTTCTGGTTCATGCTTTACTTCCAGAAGAAGTGTCACAACTTCTTTCATTGTTGGTCTTTCAGCTGGAGTCTGATTGACACACATGAGTGCAACTCCAAGTGTTTGCACCATCTCTTGAATGAAGTCATCAGGCATCCCGCATAGCCTCGAATCCAATACCTCCATTGCTGTTGCTTTTGGATTCATGTTCATGTCTTGCACCCATTTCACTATATGCCATCCCTCTCCGTACCGCGAATCCACAGCTCGTCGTCCTGTCAAAACCTCAAGCAGCACCACCCCATAGCTGTACACATCACTCTTCTCTGTGATCTTCAATGTATATCCATACTCTGCAACATGAGCAAAATGCAAAACCATGTCAAATACACAATAAGTCCATGGTTAAATTCTCCCAACTCCCACAAAGAACCAGCACATTGAGCAGCACATGTCCAATAAAGAAAACATAAGAATCATGTGACAAGATCTTTTCTCTGAGTGATTTGTGCTGCAGGCACAAGTAGAAGCTCTAAAATGAAGCTGCACATACCTGGAGCAATGTAACCGTATGAGCCTGCAACTTTGGACATGGCTTTTGTGTTTGCTCCATCAATAAGCTTGGCCAAGCCAAAGTCAGCTACAAATGGCTCATATCGTGAATCAAGCAAAATATTGTTGGACTTAACATCACGATGCAGAATTGCAGGCACACAGTCGTGATGCAGGTAAGCAAGTCCCTGTGCAGCTCCCAGACAAATACTGTACCTAGTCTCCCAGTCAAGGTTCCTCCTCTTCTCATGTAGTACCTCACCCAAGCTCCCATTCGGCAAGAAGTCATACATGAGGAGGTTAAGCTCCTTGTTGGAGCAATAGCCCAACAAACGCACAATGTTTCGGTGTCTGATTCGACCCAAAGTGTCGACTTCTGCTGCAAAAGCATCATAGTTTCGTTCGCCAGCCATCACAGGCCATAGTTTCTTGACAGCAATTGTCTCACCGCCATCCATCTCTGCCTTGTACACCACACCTGACAGTCCACTCCCAATGACGTTGACGTCCACAAGACTATCCAGAACATCATCTACGGTGAATGTCAGCTTCTGAAATGGTGTGAGCTTCCATGGCCATGTGCTCTCGGGTTCTGAACGAAAAGGATTGCCATAGATCCAATAGCGTTTGTAAAACAGGAAGCATCCGCCTGCAAGAATCAGCATTGCAAAACCAAACAAAAGACACACCATTGTTGTAGTTCCAGTTTTGCTACGAGAGTGATGCTTTGAGGTGGATGAGCTCTCTTCAGCACTCGAGGGTTGTCCATTGGAACCACCACCACATGATCCAATACTTGAAGAATTCAGCCCTGGTAAGCAAAGCCCTGGATTGCCCAAGAGATCACTTGCAGGCAAGTTGCGGAAGATTGAGGAATCTGGAAGAGGTCCAGTGAAGTCATTGAAGGAGACATTTAGAGATGTCAAACTATCAAGCTGTCCCAGAACTTCCAAGCTCCCTGTGAGACCATTTTGTGCCAGATTCAGGAGCTGGAGGCTGACAAGATTGCCAAGCTCTTGTGGAAGTGTGCCAGTGAAATGATTGCAGCTCAGATCTAGCCCAGAGATCAAGCTTGCAATCTTCCCTATCTCATGGATGATGGAGCCATTCAAGTTGTTGCGGCTCACATTCAGGAGCTCCAACTTCTGGCAGTTTCCGAGTGATGGAGGCAATGTGCCAATGAACTCATTTTCACTAAGTGACAGCTGAAGAACTGCACCCAGATTACCAAGCTCCTGTGGTACAGGACCTTCCAAGCTGTTGTCCGAAACATCCAGTGTCTGGAGTCGTGCGAGGTTTCCCAATGAAACTGGAAGAGTTCCGGTGAGCTGATTCGCATGGAGTGTGAGTAGCTGCAATGCACTTGCATTCCCAATCTCACTCGGGATACTCCCAGACAAGTCATTGTAGGCAAGGTCCAGAAAGATGAGGTTTTTGAGCTGTCCAATTTCTCGAGGAATGCTTCCTGTAGAAAAAAACACACACACCAGCTGGCTGCTCATCAGTAGTCTGCACAATATTGTACCACTAGAGGAAGTCAAAGAACTTGCAGAAAATTTGTGATCAGCTGCAACTGGTGGTTTGATCCATCACTTGACAGCGATCACTGGAAGGAAAATTAACACAAGAAAACCTTTTTGGCATTGAATCCTCTAGGGGAAAAGAGTGGTCCAAATCTCTGACAAATTAAAAGTCGAATTAACAAAACAATAAGGAAAGAAAGAGAACACTCCCAGAAAGGGAAAATACCTAGTGGGACCAATATATATATATATTTCAATGGTTTATTCTAATCATTTTCTCATTGTGAAACAGAGCTGGGATCATTGTAAATTTTCCCATTGTGAAACAGAGCCAGGAGGAGCATTGTAAATTTTCCCATTGTGAAACAGAGCCAGGACCCATTGCAAATTTTCCCATTGCGAAACAGAGCCTGGATCATTGCAAACTTTCCCATTGTGAAACAGAGCTGGGACCATTGCAAATTTTCCCATTGTGAAACAGAGCCAGGATCATTGCAAACTTTCCCATTGTGAAACAGAGCTGGGATCATTGTAAAATTTCCCAAATTTGTCAAACAAGCCAATTTCATATTTGCATAG